>Ga0247840_10001602_pt1 | contig 43808 bp, 54 predicted proteins | sample LaCruzMarch2015__FD_192404 | JGI IMG/M metagenome (GOLD analysis project Ga0247840, IMG submission 192404) | Freshwater microbial communities from meromictic Lake La Cruz, Castile-La Mancha, Spain - LaCruzMarch2015_17m | ecosystem: Environmental > Aquatic > Freshwater > Lake | place: Spain... | reverse complement strand
AACCTCCGGAGTAAAGCATGCCCACGCCCGCGACTGCGGGTTGGTAGCTGATGACGAGCAGGGTGTGCGCGGGCTTGAGCCGGCGCAGGAGACATTCCAGGGCGGCGTTGCCGACCCAGGAGCCCAGGGCCGTGTCGACGCGGCCATCGACGCGCCAGTGCTGCACCGGCACGGTGACATCCAGATGCAGCGTCCACCGGTAGGCCCACGCGGTGCCGGTGAGCGCGGCGGTGACCGGTTGCGTCACGTCATGGATGACGTCGAATTCGGTGATGCTGGCGCTGAACCCCAGCGCCGCGGCGAGTGCCAGATAGTAGGCCGGCGACTGGCCGCCCTGGCCGGTGACCCGCACCAGCAGCGCGGCGCGGCGCAGCGCGTCATCCCCCAAGGCGCCGAGACAGGGGTCCGGCAAGCCGTAGGCGCGCTCCCAGTCGGCGAGGCGTTGCACCGTGGTGCGCGGGTCGCATTCGTCCAGCAGATCGGCGGCGCGGGTGTCGACGCGGGCCAGGGTATCGGCCCAACTGCCCAACCATTGGCCAAGCACGGTTGCGGTCTCGCGCGGCCAGGGCAACCCCTGGGGCAGCAGGCTCAGCAGCGCGTCCTGATAGGCGGCAGCGTCCATCATCAGGCGCTCCAACTCATGCTGCCGAAGGTGGTGATGTACCCGGGGTCCATCACCACGTCGGCGGCGGGGCTGGCCATCACATAGTTGGTCTCGCCCACCGCGGCGCTGATCTCGGCGCGCAGGTGCGACAGCAGCAGGGTGCCGCCGGGGGCGGCCTCACGCAAGATCAGATCGCGCACCGCGGCGGTGATCGCGGTGCGTACCGCCAAGGTGTCGGGGGTCGGCAGCAGCGTCACGGTCAACGGCACCGCCACCGGCGCCACCACCACCACACGGGCGGTCACCGGCCGCAGCGGGGCGATGGCGGCCGCCACGGCCGCGTTCACCTCGGCACTGGGCAGCCCGTCGCTGCTCGCGCCATCGGTCATCACCCGCACCGTGACGCTGCCGGCGCCGGCCTCGTTGGGAAAGACCCAGGCGCGCGTCACACTGGGATGGGCGGCCAGCGCCCAGGCCAGATAGTCGGCGGCACACCCGCCGTGGGGCGGTTGCTGCAAGCGCCACAGCACGCGGGTGCGCAGCGCGGTATCGGTCTCGGCATCGGCGCCGCCGGTCAGGCCCCCGGCGGCCACCACCGCCGCGGCGCTGACGCTCGGCACCGCACTGACCAGCGTCAGCGCGGTGCCGGCCGTGGTGTTCGCGGCCACGCCCGGCAGCACGGCGCTGACCGCCGCCGGGGTGCTGCCGTCGAGCGCCAGGGCGGCGGTGGTGACGACCTCGACGCCATCGGCGCGGCGCAGCCGCACGTCCGCCGGCACCACGGTGCCCAGGGTGCCGGTGAGGGTGACGTGGCCGCCGGCGAAGGCGGCGGGCAGCCGCCCCAGCCCCCACAGTGCGGCGTGCCGATCCAGCGCGTCGGCGTCCGCGGTGTCGGGCAGGGTCTGCTGGGCGATCCAGTCCAGATAGCCATAGAGGCCGTGCACCGCCCCGGCCAGCACCCGCGCCAACACCGCGAGGTTGGACACCGGCAGCAGCGGCGCCCCCGCGGCCAGGCGCGTGCCGGCATCGGCGGCGGCGCGCGCGATCAGGGTCTCCAAGGTTGGCCGTTCAAACGCCATCGCGCATCCACTCCCATTGATAGTGATAAGTCTGGGTGCCGGCGGCCGGGGCGGTCACCGTCACCGCCAACGCCAGCACGCCGGGCACGGGGTTGGTGGCGTCCACGCGCACCGCGGCCGCGGCGCCGCAGGTCACCAGCCAGGTCAGCGCTTCCTCGGCATAGAAGCGGGCGCGCTCCAGGACCTCGGGCCGTTGTTTCTCGCGGCTCAGCAGCCACAGCCGCGAGCCCAGTTGATAGCCGTCCGCCAGCGGCACCACGTCACCCCACCAGCCGCGGCGGTCGGTGGCGCCGGCGGGCAGCACATCGTCCGGCGCCGCCTGGCGATCGGTGAACAGCGACAGCAGCACCGCCGTGCCCAGGCCGCCATCGGTGGCCAGGCCCAGGCCGTCGAGCGCCAGGTCGGCACCCGCTAAAAACCCGCTATAAACGGTCTGTAAATCGCTCATGTCAGCGGCAGTCCGGTCTTGGCCGAGGTGGTGAAGACCCAATGCTTGTGCGCGGCGAAGGTCGCGGCCAGCGCCGTGAGCGACTCCGCGCCGGCCGTCACGGTCGTGGTCGCCGCCACGCTGCCGGTCACGTTGACGTTCCCGGTTTGGGTGAGATCGCCGGTCTGCGTCAAGTTGCCGGTCTGGGTGGTGTCGCCGGTCTGCGTCAGGTTGCCGGTCAGCGTCACATCACCGGTGATCGTCAGCCCCTGGGGCGCGGTGATCTCGATGCCCCCACGGCGCAGCACAATGGTTTGGCCTTGGTCGTCTTGGAGTGCGACCTCGCCTTGCGCCAGACCGGTCAGGCGATAGCGGCGGTCGGCGCAGGCGATGATCAAGGGCATGGCGCGGGTGCCGCCGGCCGCCAGCAACAGCGCCTCGGCGCCGGGATGCGGGTGCACCGTCAGGCCGTAGCCCTGCCAGTGTTCGCAGGCGTCCAGCGTCTCCTCGGTGGTCGCCGCCACTTGCAGCGACTGCATGGTGGGCGCGTCATCCACCAGCGTGACCGTGGCGCGTACCACCAGATTGCGCAGGCGCCGGGCCAGGGGCGCGAGGCGGCGGCTGACGGCGTCCATCACATCCACCAGCCGGCCGGTACCTTGGCGGTGTCGGTGGGCGGCTGCTCGCGCGCGGCGGGCGCGGCATAGGCATCCGGGCGGGTCAGTTCCAGGTCGGTGGTGGTGCCGCCCTGATCCAGGCTGTAGTGCACGCCGACGATCACCAGCGTCTCGCTGACACCCATCCCCGGCGCTTGCACGCGCACTGTCTCGCCGGCCCGCCACAGCCGCCCCGGAACGGCTTCCCAGCCCTGCACCCGCGCGCGCGCTTTGAGCGCGCGGCCGGCGCGGGTGCGGCGCTCCCAGTCAGCGCGGGCACTCAAGTCGGTCTCGCCCTGCTCGGCGGTCACCACCAACAGCCGGGGGCGCGAGTCTGCCACCGCCGCATCGGTGGTTTCGGCGCGCAGCTCCGCGGCCTGCTTGCCGTGCCAGTCATCATCCCCGGCACTCTGGCCGTAGACCACGATGCGGCTGTAGCGGTCGCGCCAATCCGCCACCGCCTGCATGCCGAGCAGGTTGTCGCCCTCCACGAGCGCGGTCGGGGACAGCGTCAAACCCGGCCGGCCGAGCAGCAGGCCGCCCTGGCCATCGGGCAGCAACAGCACCGCGCGCTGCCGCGCGAGCTGATCCAGGAACTCAAAGACACTCTGCCCCGGTTCGCTGGCCACCCGCTTGAAGGGGCCGCCCAGGTCGGTGTTGGGGGTCGCGGCGACCGCGAGGTCGAGCGCCCCGCACTGGTCGGTGGCGATCTGCAGCAGCGTCTGCCCGGTGTATTGGCGTACCAGCGCCGAGCAATCCACCAGGTCGCCGGTGGCATCGCGCACCGCCAGTTGGATGGTGCGCAGGGTCGGCCCCAAGTCCCGTGACACGGCATCGATCCAGCCGGTCAGCACCGTCTGGGTGCCCAGTTGCAGCGTCGCCCGTAGACCGGGGCGCAGCGTGGCGCGCGCGGGGTCGGCGCCCGGCCAGCGTTCGGTCACCGTCAGGTCGGCGGCACTGGCGCAGTGCTCGATGCTGGTGTGCACGCGCAGCGCCGTCCAGCCGGTATAGGCGCTGGTCCCAAGCAGCAGGCGGGGGATGATCATGTGCGCACTTCCAGCGCCTGGCCGCCGGGCACGAAACCGGGGTGCGCAATGCCATTGCGCCTGACGAGCTCGGCGTCACGCGTGGCATCGCCGTGGCACTGATAGGCGAGCACCAGCGCCGGCAGCGTGCGTGCCGGCACCACCGTGGTGAGACGCGGCGCCACCAGCGCCCGCGCCGCCAGATCCTGCGCGACCGCCACCCGCACCGCCGCCCACGCCGCATACAGGGGATCGGACGCGACCGCCTGCCGCGCATCGATCAGCCCCGTCAGTTGCGCGCACAGCGCGCCGAGTTCGGGACCCGCCACCGGAATGCCCGCCTCCAGCGCCGCCACCGCCGCCCCATCGGCGGCATCGGCCACCCCCGACAGGGCGGCCAGCAGGCCCTGGGCGAGTGCGCCATCGCGCACCGCGGCCACCACCACCGCTTGATTGTGCGCTTGCGCCAAGCGCGCGGCGGTGCTGGTCGGCACCACCGGCAGGTCGGCGCCCCAGGCGGTCAAGGTCGACAACGCCTGCCAGGCCGGCCAGGGCGCGGCGGCGCGGGTGCGCAACGCGGTCAGCTCGGTGGTAATGGTGGCCCCCACCAGGGCGGCCGACCCGGCGCGGGTGTCCAGCTCGCGCACCGCGCTGCCGAGCCCGGCGACGTGCGCCGCGCGGTTGGCGTCGCTCATCCCCAGGGTGCTGCCCAGATCAGCCAGCGGGGCCAGGAACTGCCCCAGCAAGGCGCGCCCCGCCTCCACCACCAACGAGGGCATCCCGACGATGCGATAGCCCAGCAGCAGATAGCCCTGGGCCAGCGCGGCATAGGCCAACGCCTGATCGACATAGGCCAGCGCCGGGTCGAGCACCGCCTGGATCGTCGTCATCACCTGGTCGACCGCCGCTGCCACCCCGGCCAGGGAATCGGGCAACGCCAGCGGATGGGTGTTGGTGCCGGCCTCCACCAGATCCAACTGCACCCGCGCCACGCCGCCCTCGGCACTCGACAGCGCGCTGCTGAAGCCCTGCACGCACACCGCTACCAGGCCATAGGTCGGATGCGTCAAGAGCCCGCTGCCGGAGGCCTCCAGCGCGGCCAGCAGCACCGCCAGATCGCGATCGTAATTCGGCCCGACCAGCACCGCCTCGATGGCGTAGGTGCGGGCCTTGCGGCCGAGGTCCTCGGCGTAGGGGATGTCGCGCAACGGGTATTCGTGCACGGCGATGCGCCGCCCGCCCTGGCGGGTGTCTTTGGCGACGAAGAAACGCGCCCCGCGGAAGCTGGCCGGCAGCAGGCGGTCGCGCCAGCTCATCAGAGGCCCCCCATGGTCGGACCGCGCTGGTCGGCGCTGGCGGCGATCTCCACCGGGCCGGTGGCACTCACCCCGGTGACCTGCGCCGGGCCGGTGACGCGCACCGTGATGGTGCCGTTGATGTTCTGTAACTGGTTGGCGGCGGACTGCATGGTGTTGGCCGCACTCTGGGCCGCGTCCGCCGCTTGCTGTTGGGTCTGCGCCGCGGTGCCGTGCTGTTGGGCGGCGGTGCTCTGGGTCTGCGCGGCGCTCGCCTGGGTCTGCGCGGCGGTGGTTTGCGCCTGGGCGGCGGCGGGGTCGGGGGTGAGGGTGGGGACGGCCGGGCCGAGGTTGACCTTGCCGATGGGCTCCCAGCGCTGGGCGTTGGCGTCCGGGGTGACCGCCGCCGCGCGCCGCACCTGCGCGGTATGCTCCTCCAGTTGGGCGGTGGTATTGCCCAAGCGCGCCAGCACGTAGCGCACCCCGGAATCGATGCCGTCCATGAACTTGGTGCCTTGGGTCGCGCGGTTGGTGGCGTAGCCGGCCGCGCCGCCGACCGCCAGCGCCGCACCGCCCCAGCCCAACAGCCCCAGCGCGCCGACATTGCCGATGGCCCGGCCGAAGCCTTGCGCGCCCGCCTTGGTACCCGCTGCGCCACCCGCTTTGTCGGCCGACTTGCCGCCGCCGTCCGGGCCGTCGATCCCGCCGCCCGGCCAGTTGGTCACAAACACCTTCACCACCCCGGTGGCCGCGTCCAGCAGTCCACCGCCCGGTGCGCCCTGGCCGCCCTTGCCGCCCTTGCCGCCGAACAGGAAGCCCAGCGTCTTGGCCGTGAGGGCGATCCCGGCAATCGCCGCGCCCGCCGCCACCAGGCCCGCGGCGATCTGGCCGCCGATCAACACCAGCCGCTCGTTGGCCTGCACCCACGCGCCCACCTTGCCGATGACCGCGTTCAGGTCATTGAGCAGCGGCTTGGCCCACTCCACCAGCGGGCCGGCCAGCAGTGCCGCAACGGTCTCGATGGTCCCCATCAGGGACCCCCAGATGTTCTTGGTGTCGCCCAGAATCTCTTTCACCCGCTGTTGCAGGTTGGCCTGCTTGGCGAGCTCCGCGGTCCCCGCTGCCAGTCCACTGGCGCCGATCTTCACCACCTCCCCGCCGACCGACGAAATCCCGGAATCCGCCCCGAACAGATCGTTGAGGACCTTCAGCCGCTCCTCCGGGTTGAGCTTGCGCAGCTTCTCCAACTGCGCCATAAAGTGCTGAAGCCCCTTGTGCTGGCCGGTCTTCTTGTCCACGAAGTCGAGCGTGATACCAAACTTCTTCAGGCCCTTGTTGGCCTCATCGACCGTCTCGCGGTCCATCGACTTCATCAGCATCGAGCCAAAGGCGGTGCCGGTCACCTCCGCGGAGTTGGTGATCTTGTTGAGCATCGAGTACAGGACGGTCAGCGATTGGCTCGCCTCCAGCCCTTGGATGTTGGTGGCCTTGATGCCGGCCGCCGAGCGCGCAAAGGTCATCTCCATGTCCGCGACGCTACTGCCGATCTTGGTCGCGCGCTGGATCACATCCAGGAACGGCATCATGTCCTTGGCGGCGACGCCGGAGCTCGCGCGCAGATTGGTGGTGCTCTTGGCAATCGCCTCGTAGTTCTGCTTGGTCACGATTCCCAGATAGGCGGTCGAATCGCCCAGCCCATCGAGGATGTCTTGCACTGTCGCGCCGCCCGACAACATCACGTCGAACATGCGGTAAAAATCATTGGTGGTGCCCGGCAGCGTGGAGCCCAGGCGCAGCGCCTCGGCACTCAGCGCTTTGAAGGTCTCCGGCACCTTCCCGCTGCTGTCCATCAGCGTGGCGCGCAACCGCGTCGCCCCCTCGTCCAGGTCCGCATAGGCGCGGATCATCGGCGCCATCCCGGCCGCCAGCCCGGCCGCCAGCGCGCCCGCCTTGACGCCGATCGCGTCGAGGTTGGCGGCCAGCGTCCGCGCCGGACCGCTTGCGCGATCCACCAGCGAGACGATAATGCCAAGGGTCAGGGCTGAACTCACGGGTAACCTATGCTGCGCTTCATTCGCTACGGACTCGTGCTCATCTGGGCACTCCCACTGGCGTTCTTTCTGCCCCAGACCCACCACCTCGATGAGGCCCTGGGGCTGCTGGTCGGCTGGAGCGTCTTCACGCTGGTGCTGGCCATCATGATCGGCCTGGCCGGACTGATCGGCGATGCCCTGTTAGGGCGCCGCGGCGAGCAGGGCCGTCGGTTGGGGTGACGCAGGAACCCCAACGGGCGGCCACCGGGCCTGTTGGGGTTCGTTCCTCACCCCAACCTACGCCCCCGCCCACCGCCCGGCCTCCCCATGCCAGGCCAGCAACTCACTGACCTCCAGCTCCAGCAACTCGGACGGCGGCCAGTGAAACACCCCCGCCAAATCCGCGCTCAGGGCACGCCAGTTGGCTGGGCACCCGGCAAAAAATCCGCCACCGCCTGGCCCAGCCGGGTGAAGTCGCCGGCATCGAGCTGATCCACCTCCTTGGGCGTCAGCCCGGCCAGGGAGCCGATCAGCGCCGCGGTCTTGCCCACGTCGCCTTGGGCCGCATCGAGCAGCTTCAGATCCTTCACCCGCGGGCGGCGCAGCGTCAGGTACGTGACCTCCTCGCCGTGCGCCTGGATCGGATAGGCCAGGGTCAGCCCCGTCTCTTGGTCGTTCGCTTGGTCGCTCATAACTGTTCCTCAATCGACATCCCGCCAAATTTCACCTTCACCCCACCGTCGCCATCTTGCAGGTCCACCGCCGACTCGCACCAGGCGTGCCGCAGCACGTAGGTCTTGCCGGTGTCGAGCTCCACCGTCACCGTGGCATCGGTGATCTGGTTGAGCGCGATCAGGGACAAGTCGGCGGTATCGGCCAGCGTGCCCTCCACGCTCGGGGCCACCGTCTCCTCGCTGAAGCCCCACACCTGGGCGCCCACCACCGGCTTGCGGCTGGTGCCGCCGATGCCGGCGACCGTAATCCCGGTTTTAGCGCGCAGTAAGGTGCCGTTCACATACACCCAAAACCGCCCGCTCGTCTGATAGCCGTTCGCCATGAGAACCTCCTACAACCGAAACTGCACGGCCGCGGCAAAGACGCGGAACTGGTTGACCAGGTTGGGCGGCAACAACGCATTCACCCGGTTCGGATCGCTGCCGCTACGCACCACCTGCAAGCCCTCGGCGAAGCCGGCCGCATCCTCCACCAAGCCGGCCTCCTCCAGATCCCGGAACAGCGCAATGAGCTCGGCGCGGATCAGCCGCGGCGTCGCAATCGCCTGTCCCGGCCCGAAGCGCGTGCCGTCATCGGCCAACTTGTGGCGCGGAAAGCGGGTGGCGATGCGCGCGCGCACCGCATAGCGGATGTAATCGGCCGTCCACTTGGTCTCCAAGTCCAGCAGCGCGGTATCGGCCACCCCGCCGGGCGTCCCCTGATAGGTGGTGATCACCCGCTCCAGGTAGGCCACCCCATCCGCGCCATAGATCACCGTCGAGATGCCGTGATGCAGCAGCAGATCGCGCTCGGTACGGCTAAAGCGCTGCTCGACCGCCGGCGCCAGGAACCCCGGCAGGGCGAGTGATTGCAGCGGCCGGGCCGGATCGATCGACCCGTAATACTCACAGACCCCGGCCCAGGCCGCCGCCGCCTCGGCCGGCAGCGACGGCGAGCCGGCGGTGCCGAGCAGGCTCAGATGCGGCGAGTTGCGCGCATCCCCCAGCGCGATCAGTGCCGCGTGGGTGCCCGACACCGCGGCGAACCCATGGCCGGTGCGCTGCTCCAGCGGTCCCCAGCGCGAGTCCAGTTCGCTCTCCAAGGCTGCCAGATTGGTCGCATCGGTCCACGGCATCACCAGCGTGTAGAAGGGTTCCCCGGCGATTGCCGCCAGCGCATCCGTCACCGACGGATTTCCGGTACCGGAAACTCCAGCGGCCACCACCACCGTCAACCCGGCCGGCAGCGCCTCGCCCACCGCATACCCGATGCGCAGATCAATCCCGTTGCCGACCTCGCCCTTGTGGCGTGCCGTCACCGTCACCACCCCGGCGGCGGCGCTCGCCGTCACCGGCAGATCGCTCTGGCCATTGATCGCCGCGGCCAGCGCCGTCGCGGTCGTCGCCACGGCTTGCCCGGTATCCACCGCCACCGCCAGCCGGGTGCCGGCCACCCACAGCGCCAGAGTTCCCGGCCCCGTCGACACCGTGCTCACCGTCACCGTCCAGGTGGCCGCCACCCCGCCGGCCCCATCCTCCAAGGCCACCGCCCACACCTCGCGATACTGGCCCGGCCCGGCGAACAGCGCCGCGCCCATCCGCGCCAGCATCGACCCGCGGCCGAAGTAGGTCTCGGCCTGGGCCGCGCGGGTGATCATCGTCGGCACCTCGGCCGCCACCGTGCCGGTCGCCAGCCGCTGACCCATCAGCAGGATGCGCCGATCCGGGATCGGCAGGCCGCCGACCGCGCGCGACGCATCGATCTCGATGTACTGCCCCGGCGTGCGCAGATCTAAAGGAATGTTCAGGCTCAGATCGCCCATCGCTTAACCCTCTTTGGTGTCTTTGACCGGGCGCGGCGCGGCGCTCGGCGCCGCGCCCAGCACGATCGCCCCGGCTTTGAGATGGCGCTGCCAGTAGCTCGACCACTCCACCGTCTCGCCCGCCGCCGCCAGTGCGCGGCCATGCGGGTGCAGCACCCGGTGCGCGGGGTCGCCGCTGGGGCGAATGAATTGCGTCGTCATCGTCAGATCCCTCACCACAGTTTGTTGGGCTGCACATAGACCCAGCGCCCGCCGGGGATGCAGACATATAAGAAGGTATCGTCCCAGGCGTGCTGGCCTTCGATGCAAGTCTCCCCAGGGGCGGTCGGCGCAGCGGCGTACTGATACTGCCAGTCGAAGGCCGCCCCCGGCGCCCGGCGCAACGTCAGCAGTTCCGGCGCATGGGGCGGGATCGGCTCATGCGGGGTGACGGCAAACGTCACCGCCGCCCCATCGCCGCCCTCGTGAAAGGCGCGCAGCGTCAGGGTGTAGCGCGTGCTGTTGGTCAGCCCGGCCAACACCAGTGGCGAGGCCGTGCCGGTCACACTGGCGCCGCCCGGTGTGGCGTCGATGCGATACCCCAAGAGCGGCAAGCCGCCGGTGTTGGTCGGCGGCACAAAGGCGACTTCGACCTGGGCATTGCCCTCGATCACACTCACCCCGGTCGGCACCGCGGCCGGGCCGAAGGGGATCAGCACGCCCGAGGCCGTCGACCACGGCGACTGCCCCGCGCTACTGAGCGCCATCACGCGAAACTGGTACGACAACCCGGTCTCCAGGCCGGCGACCGTGCCCTCCACACCGCCCTCCAGCGCCTCAGTGAGGTAGGACCGATACGACAGGGCCGGGTAGTTCGACCAGTTCACCGCATCGGTCAGCTTGTACTCCACGGCGTAGTTCTCGATCACGCTGCCGACCGGCTCCAGCCAGCCCAGCTTGATGCTCACCGGGGTCGTGCTGCGCAACGTCGGCGCGGCCGGACTGCTCGGGATCGCCTGGATGTCGATCGCGCCGATGTCCTCGCCGTCCAGGCCGCTGCCGTCCAGATCCAGATTCAGCGGGGTGAAGGCGTTGCGCAGGTAGTTCAGCGCCGACTGCACCACGTAGGAGGGCTTGAACACCTCGCCCGGCACGTTCTGGTTGCGCTTCTTGAACTCCTCCAGCGCCCGCGTCTCGCTGCCCAGCTCGTCGCCTTGCAGGTAGCTGTCCATGGTCGCGACGCGGGCCAGCTTGTTCTTGAAGCGCGGATCGCCCTCGCGATCGAACTTGCCGAACCCCTCGCTGACGCCTTCGGTCAGCAGATCGGACAGCACGCGGTACTTCACATAGTCGCCGCCGTTGTCGTTCCACCACCAGGTGTAGTCGACGTACTTGAGCAGGTCGGCATAGTGCGAGCCGAGCCAGAAATTCTGATCCGAATAGCCGTAGTTGAGCGAGGCGGCGGAGTCGGCCACCAGGTTGTTGGCGAACCGCAGATCGCCGTTGTGGTAGCTGGTCTCGCCGTTCCAGTACATCGCCCCCGGTGTGGTGCCGGCGCCTTGCGAGTAGAGGGTGTTGCGGCGCACCAGCACCTGGCAGTTCACGCTCTCCGGGTCGATGATGTCGCGGGTGCTGCCGCTGATCGACAGGCCGGCACTGACCGCCGTGCCCCGGCCCAGAAACAGGTTACGGGTCACCTCCACATCGGAGTGCCCCAGCATGATGATGTCGGCACCGCCGTCGGCGATGTCGAACACATTGTCATACACGTAGTCCCACGGCCCTTCGCACACCGGGGTACCGACCCCGCGCAGCTTGATGATGTGGCTGTTGCTGCGCTGGGCCAGAAACAGATTGTCGTGCAGCTTCACGCCGCAGTAGGACTGGAGTTCGGCGCCGGAAATCAGCACGTTCTGCGTGTAGAAGAACAGATTGTGATGGATGTCGTAGATGTCCGGGCCGATGCATAGCCCCGTGTTGGTCATGTAGTTGCTGACCACATCCTGGAACACGTTATTCTGGATATCCCAGGTGCCGCCCATCGAATTGAATTGGATTTGCCCGACCGCCTCGTTGCCGTAGGGGGTCCACCACACCACATTGCCCCAAAACCGCTGGTCGGTGCCCGGCTGGTGACTGACCTGGCGGCGGATGACGAGGTTGCCGTACACCCCCTTCGCCAACGGGTTCTGCCCGGAGAACCGAAAGTCGTTGTTGGTGATGCGCACGCCGGTCGCGCCTTGCATGTAGATGCCGAAGTCCAGGTAGCCGGTACCGGCGAACAGGCAGTGATCGATCCACAGGCGCGCGATGTTGGTGCCCTTGAGCGGCAACACGATGCTGCCGTCCAGGTCGAAATCGGCATAGGCCCATTGGATTTCCTCTTCCTGGCTGTTGGCGTTGCTGTTACCGGTGGCAATCCCGCTGCTGGCGGTGCGCCCGCGCACCACCGCCCGGTTGGTCGCGGTGCCGGCGATGATCCAACTGACCTCGCTGAGCACGGCGCCGCCGCTGGCCACGCCGCCGACGCGGTAGCTGTTGGCGATCACGATCCCGCCCGGCCCCTGATTGAGCCGGGCGAAGTTGTAGAGATACAGATCGTCGGTGACAGTGAGGGTCTGATTGGTGACACTGAGCGTCTGCCAGCCGCCGATGGTCGCGCCGCGCAGTTCCAGGCGCTGCACCGTCACCGGCACATCGACAATCACCGTCGCACCCCCGGTCGAGGCCAGGATCACCTCGTCATCCGCCGTCGGCACCGTCCCGGTATCCCACAGCGTGGGGTCGGACCAATTGCCGCCGCCGTTCTTGGTCATCGTCACCGTGGCCGCCGCCGCCGGGTTGAGCCACAGCAGCCACGCCAGCACCAGCGCGGTCAGTCCCACCGGGATCAGCAACAGTCGTTTCACGTCGGCACCCATTGGTTGTCAATCACCTGCAACAGCGCGCCAGCCGGCGCATCGCCCACCGCCGGCCAGGCCGCCGCGCTCGGCCGCCCGGTCGTCGGCACCCACCCGCCCGCCGTCTCCACCATCCACACGCCGTCACGCACCGTCACCATGGCCCCATCCGGCAGCCCGGCCGGGTCCGGAAACGGGTCACCGCCCGGCAGCGTGCCCACCGCGGCCCAGCCGGCGGCCGTCGTCACCGCCCAGGCGCCATCGCGCACCGCCAGCAGCGCCCCCTGCGGCAGCCCGGCCGCCGCCGGCAGCAGCGCCTGCCCGGCGGGCGCCGCGACGCTGGCCACCGCCGTCCATAACCCGCTGATCGCCGCCACCGTGCCGGGCGCGCGCACCGTGGCGCCCAGCTCATCGGCCAGCGCCGGCCGCGGGCCGTCCGCCGCCGGCGCGACCAGCGCCGTGCGCAACACCGTACCGCCAGGCGCCAGGCGCACCGGCGCCAACACCTGCGGACCGGCCGCCGCCGGCCCGACCCGCACCGGCACCCGCGGGGCCGGCGGCCACACCCGGATGACGCCGGTCATGGGCTGGCGGTACAGCACGTACTGCGGAGTCTGCCCGCGCAACTGCAAACTCTTCATGGTGCAAACGCGTCCGGCGGCACCCGCACCAGCGTCACCCCGGCCTCGGTCGTGCCATCGGCCGGCGCCAGATCCAGGTCCGCGGCAAAGTGGGCGAACTCGGCCAGGTTGTCCGGCAGCGTCTCCGCCAGGTCGTGCGTCAACGCCACCTGCACCTCCACCAGCGTGGCGGCCAGTTCTGTCAGTGCCGTGCCCTCCAGCGGCGCCAGCCCGGTCACCGTCAGCGTGCCGATGCCAAGCAGCGTGTGATCGTGCAGCGCCACCGCGACCGCCTCCGCCAACGCCAAGGCGCCCGGCGCCGCCGCGGTGCCGCGCCGCCGCACCAACTCCCCGGCGCTCGCCTGAGTCAGCACCACCAGCGACCAGGAGGAGGTGAAGCGCGCCCCCGGCGGGCCTTCCACGCGGCCGTCGCGGATGCGGTCGGGCGGGCGGGCACTGCCGCGCCACACCGCCAGCACGCAGGGCGGCTTGGCGCCGTGCGCGGCCAGCACCGCGGCCAATTCCCCGAAGCCGCCGGGCAGCGGCACATAGGCGCGCAGCAGCGGCCCCAGCAGTTGCGCGGCGCGGGCCAGCAAGCGGTCTTCGATGTCGACTAAGACACTCATCGGCTAGATCCCGTCGATCGCCACGCGGCCGGCCCCGCCGGCCCCGCCGGCCCCCGGCAGCGCCGGACTGATCGCCGCGCCGCCGCCGCCGCCGCCGCCGCCGCCCGCTCCGCCGGCCCCGCCGGCCCCGCCGTTGGCGCTGAGGCTCGACCCCCCGCCGCCGCCGCCGCCGCCGCCGGCATCCACAAAGGGCGTCGCCAGCACCGCACTGCCGCCCGCCGTGCCGGCGACCCCGACATCGCCATAGGCGCCGCCCGCAATCACCGGCTGATCGCTGCCATCAGTGAGGACATACTGCGCCGCGGCGCGGCCGACATTGCCGCGGTACGCCGTTGGCGCGGTCGCCAGACCGCCGCCGGCACCGGCGCCGCCGCTGGCCAGGCCGACACCGTAATTGCCGGTATTGCCGACCGCCCCGCTGGCCCCGGACCCGCCCATCCCGCCGGTGAACACCGCGGCCCCGGCCGCCCCGGCCGCGGCGATGCCGGTCGCACCGGCCCCGCCGCCGCCGCCGCCGCCGGCCCGCCAGGTGCCGACTTTCGAGGCCCCGCCGGCGCCGCCCGCCCCCGCGGTGCCGCCCGCGCCGCCGGCCCCGACACTCCACGCCAGCGTCGCCGGCAGCGTCTCCCAGGGCACCACGATCTGGGTCCACCCCCCGCCGCCGCCCCCGCCGCCGCCCGACACCGCGGTGCCGGCCGCGCCCAGGGCATAGCCCCGACCGCCGCCGCCGCCGCCGCCGCTCAGCGTGATGATGGCGGTCCGGTACGCGCCGGCCGGCTTGGTCCAGGTGCCGCTGCCGCTGGATTGCTCCCAGTGATAGGGCGCGTCGAGCGCGCCCGCGGGGCCGGGCGGCCCCTCGGGTCCTGCCGGCCCTGCCGGCCCATCCGGACCCGCCGGTCCCGGAATCAACGTGCCCTGCTCGGCCACCAGCACCCACCGCGCGCCGGTCCACTCCAGCATCCGCTGGCCGACGTTAAGGCGGTCGCCTGGTTGGGGATTGGCTGGCAGGTCCATCGCTTAGCTCTGCGGCCGCACGAGGATGGCGGCGTCGTAGGCCGGCACGATGACCTCGGTCAGCACGGCGCCGTTATTCACATCGTCCTGGGTGCCCGCAATGCGCTGGAACGTGCCGCCCAGCGCGATCGTGCGGCTGGTGGGCGTGGCATTCACCACCACCACCGCCTTGGCGAAGTCGCGGCGGAACACGTCCGCATTGGCCGCGAACAGCATGATCCGATCCATGTTGATCGTGCTGGTAAACATCGCGCCCACATCCAAGCGTAGTTGCACCGTCTCACTGGCCGTGCTGGTGAAGGTCCAGAGCAATTTGTTCCAGCCCGGTCCGCAGAACAAGCCGCCGCTGATCTGGCTGCCGAAACGGGGGAACAGCAGCCCTTCGCGCTCCGCGTACACCGCGAGCGACAGCGTATATTGGCGACCGGCAGTCAACGTCACGCTCGGCCCCAAGATAAACGCCGCATCGTTGGTCTGCCGCGCGTCGGCCGTGATCACCGCCCGCAGCGAGGCGCTGCCCTCGATCGCCCGCGTGGTGTCGCGGCTGAGCACCGCGCGCGTGGGCGTGGCCTCGATCACGTGCAGCCGATCGGCATAGGCCCGCACGAACCCACGGTTATATTGGTGTTCGGCGTGCGCGGTGCCGAGCGCCAGCGTGATCGTGATCGCCGGGGGATTGCTCCAGTCATAGGTCAGCAGGCTGCCTTGGATCACCGGCGCCACCAGCGGATTGCCGCGACTGATCAGCGTGCTCTGATCGCCGAAGCCCACGGCGGCCGGCCCCCCCACGCTGACGATGGCCTGCCCATAGAGCACGGCCGTGGCCGCGCCCGCCCGAATCAGTTGCAGCTCGATGATCATGGGCCGCTGCGAGGCGTGCGCATTGATGTTGCTCACATCGTCCTGGAACACCACGGTGCCGCCGAGCGCGATCGACAGGGTGAATTGCGAGGTCGCACCCGCCGCGGTGGTGTTGAAATAGCTGCCGACACAGAGGATCGTGACCGCCTCGCCGACCGTGGGGGCCACCCCTGTCGGCGGTGTGATGGACGCGATAACGGTCGGCGCGGTGCTGTTGACGATCGGCAGGGCCGCGGTCAGCAACGTCGCATAGGGCGGGGGCAGCGTGCGCAAATTGGCCCCGCCCACAGGGTCCAGCTCACCCTGTGCGTCGGCGTGCAACAGCTTCAGATCGGCGATGTTCTGCCAGGTCACCGCGGCGCGCGCAATGCTGGCCGTTGCCGCATCAGCAAACGCTGAGACCGGCTCGAACGCGGCACTGTTCAGACCCAGCGCCGTCTGCTGGTCGATCACGTTCTCTTGCACCGCCAGCGCATAGCCGGCCGCTTTCACCGGGGCCGCGGCCCCGGTGTCCGGGTCGATCAAGCCAAGTTTGTCTGCCATCCGGCGGCGCTCCTAAAACGTAAATTCCGCCGCGGCCCGAACCCAGGCCGCGCCGACATAGCGATACCAATACGGCGCGGTCCAGGCCGCCCCGCCGGGCCAACCCACCGACTGCGGCGCCAGCGCCGCGTCGCTCCAGACCGTTTCCACCGCCCAGCGAATCCACTGGGCGCTGGCCAGGCATTCATACAGATACCCCGCGACCAGGCGGATATCGCCCACCGTGCCGGGGGCGGTCGGCGTCGGCGCCCCGTCAATCGCCGGCCACATGCGCTCCGGGGCTTGGCGCATCCACACCGCGGTGCCGACCGCGACATACCGATAGATCCCATCCCAGGCCGTCTGCCCGCGTGTGCCAGGCGCCGCACTGGTCGCCGGCACCGCGACTGCCGGGGCGAACAGGGCGGGCCAATACCACTGCGTGGGCACCCCCAACAGCAGCGCATCGGCCAGGCTGGGCAGCCACTGACCGGTCGTGGGATCGCGCACATACAGGCACAGCCCGCCGGGCACCAGCGCCGGGTCGGAGGTGTCGAACCACAGCCGATAGGCCGCGGCCGTGGGCGCGCTGAGGCCGACCCATACCGCGCTCGCGCCGGTGTCGGCATAGGCCCCGGCGGCCGTGCCGACCGCCAGCACGCCCTCATCGGTGATCAAATACGGCTCGCCGGCCGCCAGGGCGTTCGCCGCCGCCGCCGCCGCGAGCTGGGCGCGCGTCCCGCGCTTGACCCGAATCCGCTGCGCCATGATGGGCTAGAAGGTCCCGCCGTCGATCACATCCACCGCCAACGCCATGAACGCATTGCCCGCATCCTTGGTCAGGGCGATCGAGGCCGAGCCGCGCAGCACGCCGTCGCTGCCGTCGGTGCCCCACAGATAGCCGGCCGTCCCGCCGGCCACCGCGGCCACCTTCTCATCGGTCGAGCTGGCCGGGATGTTGAGCGCCGTCTTGAACGCGTTGACGGTGATCTTGGTCTCTTTCTGGCCGGCGCCCGAAGCATCGTGGATCAGCAGGAAGTCGGCGGCCCCATCGACCGCGGGGATGGTGGCCAGATCGTCGAGCGCCGGCACCACCGGGATCCGCGTGGTGCCCCCGGTGGCCAGGTGCAGCGTGCCGCGGTCGGTCGTGACCAGCGGCTCGCGCGCCAACAGGCTGCTGTTCGGCAGTGCGGACTTGAGGCCGCCGCGCAGTTGAATACGTGCCATGAATCAGGTCCTCATCAATCAGAAAACGCCGCCGTCGATTGCCCCAATCAGGTTCTCAGCAGCGAACACGTCGGCGCGCACGCCGCGCGGGTCGTAGAGCACCGCCTGCATGTCCCCGTCCGCGCCGGGCGGCCCCATCGGCCCGGCGGCCCCGGCCGGCCCGGCCGGCCCCATCGGCCCCGCCGGCCCCTGCGGCCCGGTGGCCAGCGGGGCTGCCGCCACCAGCGCGCGCAGCTCCTGCACCTGCGCGCTGTCGGGCACCTCGATGCGATAGCGCGTGGTGTAGCGCGGGGTGGCGAGCTCGATCGCGTAATAACTCGGCGCCCCCTCCGGCAGCGCCAGCCCCGCGTTGGGCGGCAGGTCCACCAGCGCATCCGCCGTCAGGTCGCGGCGGACCAGCACGTGGCGCAGCGCCTCCTGCGCGAAGCCCAGCACTGGCGCCCCGGCCGCATCGACCAGGCTGATCTTCAAGCTGACCGGCCCCAACTCGCCGGGCGCGGCGGCCGGATACGGGATGCGCACCTGTGTCATGGGCGCGGCCTACAGCACCCGGCCCAAGGCCGCCCGCGTCAGCGGCTGGTCGCCGACCCAGGCGCGCGCACTGCCGGCGCGCTCCGGCGCCACCGCACCGCCCGGCTCCGGCGGGCGCGGGTCCAGCCGCCCCTCGGCGATGTCGAGCAGGCGCCGCATCGCCGCGCGGCCGGCCTCCTCGATCTCCAGCGTGCGCGCCAAGCCCACCGCCAGGCGGTCGATCACCAGATCCACGGCGATCATCCCGAGCAACGGCGCGGCCGTGCCGACCGCGCTCGGCCAGCGGCCGACCAAGGCGCCGTCGATCAGCGCGTCGACCTCCAGGATGGTCGCGGCCACCCGCGCCGGGTCCTCGGCGCCATCGGCATCGGCGTCGCCGTAGGCTTCCAGCGGCAGGGTGCCGCGGCGGTTGGCCACCGCCTCACGGGTGGTGTAGCTCATCTCAGCCGGCGCCGGTCGAGGCCCAGGCGAGCTGCGGGAAGCTATAGCCCACCACCGCATCGGCTTCGATCGAGAACAGGAACTCGCCGGTCATCACCACGTGCGAGTCATTCGGATCGGTGACCTGCGCGGTGGTCGGCGCCTGACGCTGCAACAGCACCAAGGCGCGCATGCCCCCGGCCTCGCCCAGCAGATACCACGCGGTCTCGCTGGTCAGTTCCTCCCACATCACCACCGTGATGCGGCCCTTGTAGGGGTTCGGCTTGCCGTCCTCCAGCCGATCGTTCATCGCCAACACCATGGCCACGTCTTCCAGCGCCGGCGGCACCAGCAGCACGATGTTGCGCACCCGCACCGGCCGGCCCTGGTCGTTCTTCATCGTGCGCAGCGCCTTGAGCCCCGCGCCCAGGCTGGCAATGGCCGCCGCCTGGGTGGCCGCGCTCAGCACCACCGTGCCCTTGTTGCTGTAAGTCGCCGCTTTGCCGTTCTTGCCCGTGGTCGGATGGTCGGTGGCGAAGAACGGCTTGCCGTCAAAGCACAGGCCGGTAAAGGCCTCGTTGAGCGCGGCCCCGGCCAGCTCGTCGGGGAAGTACGCGGCCAATTCGCCCTGGCCGGTCGCCTTGGTGCGATAGATGCCCAGCCGATCAGCTTCCAGATCGCGCTTCTTCACCCCGATGGTCGACTCGTAGGGCTCGCAGGTCAGGCTGTAAGTGAACCCGGCCAGCGCGTTGACCACCTTGTCGCCGACCCACTTGCGCCAGTTGGGCAAGCTGCCAACCCAGTCCATCGCCTCGGTGATCTGCGCCGTGTTGATGGTGGTGGTGAACCGCCCGTACTGGGTTTCGGTCGCTTCCAGCGACGCGTTGAAGGTCGCCCGGATGTTCCGGAAGACCTCCTCGATATTGGTTTTGTTGATGATCATCGGATGGTCCTACGCGTGCGGAGTGACAAGCAGCACCACGGTGCTGGTCGAGGTCGCGGTCGAGGCCCCGCCGCCGGTCACCGACAGCACGTCCCCGGCGGCAAAGGTCGCCGCGGCGCTGGGCACACAGGTGTCCACATCGCCGGCGGCCGAACTGGCTTGCGTCACCGTCATCACGCCATCGGTCACTGCCGTGGCGCCGATCTTCAGTGTCAGCGTGGCATCGCCGCCGGCCAGCGCCGCGTTGAGCACGGTGAAGCCCTTGCTGATGGTCCCGGCGAACGGTGCCACCCAGCGCAGCACCGCGGCGTCGGCCGCCGTGTTGCTCAGGGCCCCGAAGGTGATCGCCTGGGCGCGCGCGGGCGGGGTCCAGCCCACCGCCACCCACACCCACTGCGCATCCACGTTCACGATCTGGCCGGCCGCCGAGCGCGTACCGGCTTGGCGCTTGGCCACCGTCTGATCGTCGACGATCCACGCCAGCTCGCCGATGTCGGCCTTGGTGATCGCATCGGCCGCCGCCGCGTTTTCGAACGCGAACACCCCGGCGTCATAGTCGACGGTGAGCGCCGCCGCCGCGCCCGCATTGACCGCCCGGTCCATAAACACGCCGACCGCGGTCAGCCCCAGCGCGGTCGACCCCGGCACCAGGTTGCCGGCCGCATCGCGGCAGGCCAGACCGCCTTCGAAACAGGTGGTCGCCGCGGCCACCGGGCCGTTGAACGAACCGCCGGCAATGCGCGGCGCATTGCGGCCTTGAGTCAGCGCAGTCATGCCGATGCTCCGTATTTCGCCAGCAGTTCAGGCGCGTTACCGAACGCGTCCATGATGGCCCGCTGCTCGGCATTGAGTTCCGCCGCACCCTGCGGCGGCTTCACCGTCCGGGTCTCTGGGTCCAGCACCGCGGGCGCGGCGGCGAGGAACGCGGTCAACCGCTCCAGCCCGCCCGCCGACTGCGCCTGCGCCCGGTGATACTCCACCGTGGGCGGCGTGATGCGCGCCTCGCGCAGACCGCGCTCCAGGAGCGCATCGATCTGCCGGTTGAGCTCTGCCGCTTGCGCGGTGCGCAACGCGGTTTCGGCCGCCGCCGCGCGGTTGATTGCGGTGTCGTAATCCGCGCGGGGGACAAAGCGCGACAGGTCCGGGGTCGCCGTACGCAGGGCATTGAGCTCAGTCTGCAAGGCGCTCACGGCCGCGACCGCGGTCGCCGCGTCAGCGTCCGCCGGCAGCGCCAGCGCGTGCGCCAAAGGCGCGGGGAGGAGGTCCGGCATAGTGGAGTTCTCGCTATTGAGCGCCGGCAACTGGCGCAGATTCGGTTTGTTGGTCAGCCCGACCGAGCTGAGCCCCGTGATCGAGCGATCCGCGGCGACGTAATACGCAGGGGAGTAGTAGCGGTAACCGCGCGACTGCACCGAGTCGGCGCCCTGGGCATTCCAGGCCACCGCCGCGGTCATGCCCTCGGGGTCGGCACGGAAATCCGACAGCCAGGCCGCGGCATCGGCGCGTTGCCCCAGCGGGGCCAGCAATTCGGTAGCGTGCTCCCAGTCCACCGGCAGATCGGCGCCCGTGGCATTGAGCGCCGCCGCCAACGCCGGCGGATCGTCCAGCCGGTAGCGTCGGCCGTCGCGCCCCACAAAGGGGCCGGCCGGCGCCAGCAACAACCGGGCCGGCGGTGCGCCATCGACCAGCGGCAGCTCACGACAGCATTCGGCTTGCATCACCACTGGCCCCCCGGCCGGATTGCCGGGGGGGAGAGGCGCGTGCTTGGGGGGATGGGTGGGGTGCGACATGGGCGCATGGTGCGCGCGCTGTCCGGTCGGGGCGACTAACGCCCTTTATTGCGCTGCCGTGCCCGCGCGCGACAGCGGCGCTAGGAAGGCCGTAGACGGCCCGCCGGCAAAACCGCTCCGATGGTACCCCGAGCGGCTGTCGCGGGCTGCTAGCTAGGTGCGCAACACGTGCGCACCATGGTCAGGCGCTAGGGGCGCAGATAGTCCTCAAGAATTTCGATGATCCGCGTCCGATCCTCGTCGGAGATGCCCAAAAACGGCCGCGGCGGGATCGGCGCCGGGGCGCCGCCGGGGGTGTTGTAAAAGCGGTTGGCCGGGTTGCCGAACTGCTGCACCGCGCCATACACCCGGTTGGTGCCGACCTCCACCCCATGGCCGCCGTCGATCAACTGCCGGGCGATGGTGTCGGCCAGGATGCCGCTCTGGGTCAGCACCTTCTGCACCCCCACCGCGCGGCGTCCGCGCGCGCTCAGGCCCCCGGACTTGGTCACGTTGCTCTTCTTGCCCATGATCACCCCGAGCTTACGCGCCAGGGTGACCGCGCTGTTGGGCGCCCACTTGGCGCCGTCCGGGCCGCTCTCGGTCTCAAAGCGCTGGCGCGTGCTCTTCCACAGCACTTCGCCGATCTCCTCCAGCGCCGGGGCCGGGTGGCGGCACTTACGGATGAGCTGCGCCAGCTTGGCGCGCAGTTCGGCGTCGTCGACCTTGACCTCGAGGTGGAGACCGGCGCCGGCCATCAGGGGGCTCCCGCATGATCGTTGTCGTCATCGCATCGCGGTCGATTGACATTCATCGCTGCATCACCGGCGTTCCATCTTGCGTTGTCACGCCGCGTAACAGGTCCGCTATACTCATGAGGCGCCCCGTGGTCGGCTGGCCTGACTGTCCTGCCGCAGCGGTAGAGGTCGGGAAGATCCCCGGCGGGGCGTTCTCTATCTCCGCCGACTCCAGGGCATGCAGGATCGGGGCGCCCGCCTGATACTCTTTCACCGTTAACTTGACGCGATACGCGCTCCGACCAATCGTCACCGGCGCGTAGAGCCGCAGGATCGCCTTCACCAACGGGTTGTGGTGCGCGGTATCGGGATGACGCTCAGCCACCACCGCATGGCGGACCACATCGCCTAACCCGGCCACAATCTTGGAGTCTGCCGCGGCCTGGCCGGCGTTATCTCCCATCTTCTTGCGACTGGTTTTATTGATGCCGAGCATCCAACCGGTGTCTGTGTTGTAGAGCCCGGCCCCGCCTTGCCACCCCCGCAGCAACGCATCGGCGTGCAGCGCCAACTGCGGGCGGGTCAGATCAGCCCCGAACTCGACGCCACTGAGTGCGGTGATAGTGGCCGGCGGGAGGTCCGCGAGTCCTGGCCGCGCGCCCCAGAACGCGAAGGTGGGCCGGTCTAACCGCGCCACGTCCGCCCGCAGGTCCCGCCCAATCCCCCCCGGCAGCCCCGCCGCCTTGGCCTGGACCTCCTTGACCAGGTTGCGCGTCGCTCCCGGCGCATGGTCCCACCCGTAGTCGATGCCCGCCGGCAGCACGTGCTCGCGGCCCTGGCGGTCTTTGTGGATGTAGGTGCCATCGTCCGGGGTGGGATCGGGGCCGGTCTTGCCCAGGCGCTTGAGGTCGCGGTCGGCGAGGCTGGTGATGTAGCACCGGCAGCGCCAGCCATTGGGCGTGTAATGGCTGTCCCACCACGGATCATCGGCCGCGAGAATCTTGCCGTTCCAACTCACATGCAACGGCCGCGGATGGATCGACCCATCGGCATGGTGATATTGCAGGTACGGCCGCTGGGCCGCCCCTGCCACATGCTGCGCCCGCCGCCCGGCTTGGTAGCTGGTGCGCAGATTGGTCTCGTAAATCGTCGCGGTGCGCCAGGCCCGGCCTTGCGCGGTGTCGCTGCCGGTCCAGCCGGTCCAGCCGTGGGTGGCCACCGCGGCCTCGAAGTCGCGGGTGAACTCCTCAATGGTGGTGCCCTGCGCCAGGCCCTTCAGCACCGCCCCATGCAGATCGGCTAACAGGTCCGCCTTGGCCGCCCCGGCGACGATGAAACTATGGTCGTTCTCCTCGCCGCGGATGTCGTCCCAATGCTCCGTGGCCAGGTCGATCTTGTCCGTAAGGAACGCAATCGCCTCGGCGAACGGCAGATCCCCGTAGCGCACCGGGTCACGCGGCATCGTGGTCCTCCGCCGGCCGCGTGCCGGCGGCGGCGATGACCCCGCGCCCCAGCAGCGCCGCCACCTGCGTCAGGCCCGCGGGAACGGACCGGGCGGCGGCCACGGCGCGCAGGTCGGCCGTCACCCCCAACGCGGCGAGGCTGGCGTCCAGCCCGGCCAACTGCACGCCGAGCGCGGGGTCCGGATGCGCCTGATACAGGGCGGCCACGGTGCGCCGTTCGGCCAGTAGCTCGCGGACCTCGGCCGCGCGCGCGGCGGCCGGATCGGCGCTGGCCGGCTCGCCGGACAGCGGCTGATCCTCCCAGCGCCGTTCACTGAGCCAGCCTTCGGGGTACTTGCGCACCGCATCGGCCGGCCGCGGGGTCGCCGCGTCCTGCGCGGCGGCCTTGATGATGCGCTGCCTCAAAGCCGCATCGGCCGCCAGTTCCGCCCAGCGGGCGGCGGCGCGCTGCTTGCCCTTCAGCACCCCATAGACCTGATAGAAGCGGTCGAAGTCGGCCGCCTGCTCGGGACTGAGGGCGGCCCGGTGATCGACGGTAGACCGGGTCTTGGCGACGCGCGCGGTGTCGGCGGCCGGGCGGCTGTCGGCGGTGTAGCCGGCGACGGTGAGCCGGTCATAGAGCGCGGCGGCGTGGCGGATGGCGGCGTCCAGATCCAGCTTGGCGCCGGGCTCGGCACGGCTGGCTTGCACCAACAGCAACGTCGGGGCGTGGTCGCGGATGTAGCGGGCGCGGGGGTCGGTCATGAGTGGGCCGCCCAGGCGCGGGCGATGCGCTCGCACGCGACGGCGAAATAGGCGGGGTCGATCTCTATGCCGACGGATGCGATGCCCAGCGCCATGGCGGCCACGCACGTGGTGCCTGAGCCCACGAAGGGATCTAGTATGCGCTGCGGCGCGAAGGCGGCCAGCAACTGACTGGGCACCGATTGGCATTGCACGGCAGGATGGTGCGATCGGATTCGCCCTTGCTCCGGTTCTGCGCAGATCACCGACCCCAGGACTCGGTTGGGTCGTGTCGGCTCCATGTTCGAGCGCAGTTTCACGCTGCCGTTCGGATAACGGTGGGCATTCTTTTTTGCAGCGGCACCTGCTGTTTTGCATGGCACCGTCGCGCGCAGATAGCCCGGTTGCGTACCGAAATGGAAAATGAACTCATGCTGCGGCCACAACCTGCCGGAGAAGTTTCCGGGCATGGGGGTTTGCTTGTTCCAGACATACCAGTCGCGCAAGCCGACCCCATCGGCGGCCAGGCGCGCGATCAGCGTGTTCCAGTACGGGACGACCGTGTGGATGCGCACCAGCCCCAGGTTGATCAACAGTTGCGTAGACGGTTTGCGCGGAATGGCGGCAATCGCCGGCGGCACCAGATCATCCCAGCAACCGATCCGCGCCTTGCCGTAGGTACGGCGATTCAGATACGGGGGCGAGGTGTAGACCAGGTCGGGCGCATCGAGGCGGGGGGCGATGTCCCGGCAATCCCCCAAATACAACGTGCACGGCCCAATCTCGCGCTTTTCGACCCAGGGCTCAGCCATGACGCGCCACCCACAACGGCGCATTCGCCCCACCGCACGGCTGGCCGTCGCGGATCGCCTCGCGCCAGGGGGTCGGCACCCCATAGGCCGGATGGGTGCACGCCGATTGGCCGCCCCGCTCGCTGAAATGCCGACACCAAAAGCAGGCCCGCGCGTGCGTATGCCGCCGCGGCGGCACCGTGTCTTTTCCCACGCAAGCGTCGGTACTCATGTCGCCGCGGCCTCGTCCACCACATCCGCCCGCCCGGCGAGATGTGCCACCGCGCGCGCCTCGGCTAGCGCCGCCGCCAGCGGCCCGGCATCCAGCTGCGGATAGGCCGCCTCGATCATCGCCGCCGCTTCCTCCATGGAGCCGGCGGCGGCCAGCATGGCGCGCACCTGCGCGATCATCCCGCCCAGCGCGTCCTGACCCTGCGCGCTCAGGCGGGCCAGCACCGCGGGGTCCACGTCGGGCACGTCGGCCGCGGCCGGCCCGGCGGCGCGATTCAGCGCCGGCGTCGGCCGCGGGGGCGGCGCGTCGGGGTCCGGCTCCGGCTCCGCCGCGGCGCCCAGCACCTCCTCGCCGTCCTCCGGGTCGGGCCAGCCCAGCCGATCACGCACCACGCTCGCACCCACCCGCATCCCCAGCGGCACCAGCGCTTTCAGCGAGTCGGTCAGCGCCGTGATGTCCTCCGCATCCGGCTCGGCGATGACGATGCGCGGCGCCGCGTCCGGATCCATGGCGCCATGGTTCAGCGCCAGATAGGCGCCGACCAGATCCCGGTTCAAGGTCTCGGCGAGGTCCGCCGCATCGGCATCGCGGATGTCCTCGCGCACGTCGGCGCGCGCCTGGTCATTGCCCAGGCTGCCGGGCGTACCCTTGGTGCTGGCGGTCTGCCCCAACACCAGGATGCACAGCGCCTCATCGGCCCAGTTCGCCAGCGCGCGGAACACCTCCGCGCCGCCGGTGCCGCTGCTGCCGGCGGCTTGCAGCAGCTCGATGATCATCGAGTCGGGCACCACCGCGCCCCAATCGGTGCCGAGGTTGGCGACCGCGCGCGCCAGCACCGCAATGTCTTCCTCCTTGGCCGCGACGCCGTATTTCCCCAGGCGCAACGGCATCCCGTAGGTCGCGGCGAAGCGCAGCCAATCACCCAAGCTGAAGCTCTTGGCCATATAGGCCACGGCCGCGACGCGCGCCAGGCCGCCCCACAGCGGCAGGCCGCTCATCAAATAGGGCTCGTGGATGATGTAGCGGTAGGGCGGCAGCGCCATGCCGTCCAATTGATCCGTGTCGGTGAGCAGGCGCAGCTCGCGGCCGGATAGCCGGTCATAGCGGAACCACCGGGGGTCAATCCACTGATAGCCGCGCACCTTCGCCCCGGTCTTGAAGTCCACCCGATCGCGCGGGACCCAGGGCGCGCGGCGGGTGTCCCAGGCCACTTCCACTGCCGCAAAGCCTTTGCCCAGCCCATCGAGCAGATCCCCGCGCGCACGGCTGAAGCCGGGCGCGCGAATCAGCGAGCGGATTTCATCGGCCAGTGCGACATCGGCAGCGGCATCGGTCGCCGACTCCACCGTGACCGGCAGCCGGGTCACCGCCCGCTTGCGCGTGCCGAGCACCGAGCGGTAGACCGGCTCGCGCCGTTCCATCTCGATGGCGAGCGACAGGTAGGCCTCGGCCTCCCCGGCATCGGCCTGCTGCAACAGGCTCCCCAGGCGCTCGGGGTCCAACCCGCCGGTGAACACCGCGCCGCTGAACACCTGATGAATGCCGGTGAGCGTCGCCACCGCGATCGGCCGCTCCAGGTCCGCACGGGACCGGCGCAGCGGTTCGCCGCGCACATCGACCAGGCCGGCTTGCTCAGGCATCAGTAAACTCCTCGGCGCGCGGGGCGCACGGTGGTGGCCGCCGCCCGGCGCGGCGCACCCAGGAAGGCGCCCGGCGCGGGTCGCGCGCCGAAGCGCGGCAAGGGCACCGGCAGATAGCGGTAGTCGACCGCGCCGAGTTGCGTGGCCAGCCAGTTGAAGGCCCCGGCCGCGCCGTCCACCTGGTCGTCGTGACGGCCTTTCGGGAAATTTTCCAACTCGGCGATCAAGGCCGCGTTCCAGGCGCCGCGGACGATGCACACCTTGCCCTGGCCCGGCCCGGCGCCGGCCGCATAGCTGGAGAGCGGTCCGGCCTTGGTCTCCTTCGAGGTGGTCTCCGGAACCACAATCGTGCGGTAGCCGGCCAGCCGCCGGATGAGATGATCCACGTCGGCGATACCGGCCTGGCCCGGATCGCGGAACAGCCCGACCGCGGTCGGGTGGCCGTCTTCTTCCGCCCGCAGCCGGATGCGCGCCTGCACCGTGCCGGGCCGGCCGCGGAAGCGGTCGACATGCTCGATATAGATCATGCCGCTATCGGGGTCCAGCGACAGCAGCACGCCGGCCGTCCAGTCGGGATCCGGATTCGCTTCGCTGGGCAGCGTCGCGGCACGGTCCCAGAAGCGCGCGCGCAGGCGCCGCGCCGGGAGCTCCGTCGCGTAAATAAATTGAAAGTCGGACTCGCGGAAATAATCGCCGGCCGCGGCGCGGATCAGCCAATTGCCATTCTTCAGGCGTTCGGCCTCGACCTTCGGCAGGTTCGATAAGCGCGCCATGTAGCCCGGATCGGCAGCCAGGCCCAGCGGGTTGTCCTTGTAGGAGCTGGCGACGAAGGTCAGGCTCAGCGGCTGACACCCCGGATGTCGTGCAATGAGGTCGGCCGCGGTGTCGGCCCACTCCAACTGATCATTGATGCGCGCCACATAGCGGATGACGCCCGAGCGCTCGGGGATGGCGTAGCCGGTGTCCTGGTCGATCCACCATTCGATCAGCGTCGCCACCCACGAGTCCGGGTCCGGGTTGGTCGTGGCGCGGATGTAGGGCTTGACGGTGCCGGAGGGGTCGCGGTTACGGCTGACCAGGTACCAGAACTGGCCCTCGGTGAAGTGCGTCAGCTCGTCCAGGCCGATCAGCGGGAGCTGCGCGCCCTGCCAACTGAACTTGTCTTTCTCGTGCTGCAGGTGGCTGAATGAGAGCTTGGCGCCGGACGGGAACCGCCACTGCTTCTGTCCATACGGCTCGGCCCCCAGCAAGGGGTAAATTTTCTCCGCCGTATCCCACAGACCGCCCTCCGCCGTGATCTGCGGCGCGGTCCGCCGGAAGATCACCCCACCGAAGTCGGCATCGCCGGAAAAGCGCGCGCCCTCCAGCAGGAGGGCGAACGTCTTGCCGCCATAGGCGGCGCCGCCATAAATGCAGATATCCGCCGCGGACGACAGGAACTGTTCCTGCGGTCCCGGTTGCGGGCGGAACTCGACCGCCGCGTCAGCCACCGCCCGCTCCGCGGCGGCCGTTATCGGGCAGATAGATCTTCACCCCGGAGGCGACCCGCTCGGCCGTGGCATCGTCCAGCCCCGCGGCCAGCGCGGCCTCGCGCACCGCGGCCTCCGCCTCGCGGCGCTGCTCCTGGCTCCAGCGCCGGGCGTAGACCGCCGCGCGCTGGCTCTGGGTGATCGGCATCGCGAGCTTCTGCAGCAGCTTGATCCGGTCACTGATGTCCAGGTCTTCCGCCGCGCGCAACTCCTTTGCGGCCCGCACTAACTGATCCGTCATCAACCGGCCGGCCAAATCGTTCAAGGCGGCGGTTGGGTCGCTGTCCTGCTCCGTGATCTGCCGCGCCAACTCCGCCATGGCGCGCATCTCCGACATGGTCTCATCGTACTCATCGTGGAGCTTCTTGACGGCCTCGCCCACGGCGGAGCGCCGGATGTCATAGCCCTCGCCCTGGAGCCAGGCCACCAGGCCGTCGAGATCGCCCCAGCCGCGCGCCGCGGCCTCATCCACGAAGGCGCGGCGAAACGCCTCCGGCAGTTTGGCGTACCAGGAGACGGACGGCATCAGGTCCACGCATCCGCCACGCCGGGGTGCTTCGCATCCCCGCGCGCCACGTCCTCACCGCGCACCGTCAGGCGCACCACCCGCACCTCGCTGCCCAGCAGCGTCAGCAGCCCGGCCTCGTCGAGCCAGGTCAGCAACGCGGTCAACTGATCAGCACTGACCTGATGCCGCAATCCCCGCAACGCCTCGCGCAGCCGCCCGACCATGGCGGTTTGCTCCGGCTCGCCCAGCAGGGTGTTCAAGACAATGCGGCGCTGATCCTCGATCAACGCCGCGCGATAGTCCCGCGGCAGGGTGGCCATCTAATCACCCGCCCGCGGCCCGTGCTGCATCATGTGCGTCTCCAACCGATCCATGGAGTGCGAAATGCCTTCGAGCAGACCCGTCATGCGCCCGACCTGCCCTTCGAACACATCCATCCGATGATGGGCGCGCGCAATGTCATCATGGGTGACGCCAGTCCGCCCCGCGGTCTCCAGCGCCACAATGCGCGCGATGTGCGAGGCGCACTGCCCGGCCGGCACACCGCCCGCCTCGATGCGCGTCAGGCGCTCCATCACGTTCGACAGCCGGGTATCCAGATCGGCCCGCAATGCCGCCAGGGTGGATGCCAGCGAGCTGTCGCGCCGCCCCAGCGAGGCCCAGATCGCAATCGCCCCGCCTGCCGCGCCGGCGACGCCAAATTGCAACCAGTCCGACGCGATCTTCACCCACTCCGCGCCGGGCATCTCAGCCTCCCAGCGGCGCGATCGGCTGCGCCGCGCGCAACCGGCCGACGAAGGCGAGCAGCCCGCCGCTCAGCGTGACCGCCTGCATGGCCAGCTCGGTCAGCATCCCGGCATCCACCGAATACCCGATGCCGGCCCCCAACTGGGCCAACATCACCATCAGCGCCCCGACGATGCCCCGGCTTTTGTACCAGGCTTTCGGATCAGCCTCGGGGATCGGGAGCGCCTGCGGAACCTGCAGCGGGGGCATCGCCATGACTTAGGCCTCCGGATGCTCTGGGTCGATGGCCGGATCGATCACGGGATCGACAACGGGATCGACAACGGGATCGACAACGGGATCGACAACGGGATCGACAACGGGATCGACAACGGGATCGACAACGGGATCATCCACCGGGTCGGCGACCGTATTGGCAGCCACAGCGGCGGCCAGGGTGCCGGTCTGCGCATCCAGCGTGTCCGCGAGTTCACGGACCTTGGCCATGTCTTGCTGCGCAATGGCCTCGCGCAGACCGGCCGCGAGCGCGCCGAGCAGCAGCACAGCGGAGTTGATGACCGAACGATTGGCGGACACGGCCGCCGCGAGTTGAGGGATAGCAAACATAGTCGAGCGATCTCACGGTGAGTGACAACAACAGCCCCGCCGCGGCGAGGCCAGGGAAACATAGGAGAGGTGTTAGGGGAGAGGAGTGAGGAGAGAGGAGAGAGAGAGGGCACCCCCTCGCTTCTCGCTTCTCGCTTCTCACTTCTCACTTCTCACTTCTCATACGGGGTAACGGCGGCGCTCCAGCTCGTAGTGCGGGCCATCTTTGAAGCTTTTCCAATCCCCGCCCCACACCACGGCAACGCCGAGCTCGATTGCCGCGGCTTTCATCGCCTTGCTGATCCGGTGATAGAGCGGCCAGTCCCAGCGGATTTTCCCGCCGACCAAGGCGCCGAGGTCGACCGCATGACCGGTCAGATGGCGCGACTTCAGGGTCTTGCTCGCCCCAGCGGTCACCAACTGCTGCTGCCGGGCCCGCGTGCGCCGCCCTTCCAGCACGCGAAAATCGGTGTCGGTCAGCGTGATCGCGCGCTCGACCACGCGCACCAGGTCGGGGTGGACGCCGGTGAGGTGCTTTCTGGAGAGGGCGGAAAGGGCGTAGCTCATGGGCGCCATGATGGCGCCCAGGATGAGGGTCAGCGACTAAAGGGGTTTAGCAGGGGGAGACGAAAGATTCCGGGAGTCCGTTCCCGGTAAGCGAAAGTGAGCCCAGAACCGCCTGGCCCTAGAGATCAAGCGCCAACTGCTGCCCCCAGCCGGGGATCAGCCGCTGTGCCGCGCGCCGCGCCGGGCCGCACTGGGCGACCGCGACCACGCGCGGGTGCAGTAGCCCGATGCGGATTTGGCTGCGCACGGCGCGCGCCACGCTGGCCGGCTTGCAGCCCAAGGCGCGCGCGATGCTGGCGTAGGGCTCCCCGACGCGCGCCCCGGCGTTGATCCGCGCCCAGCGCGGGTAGCGGGCGAACCAGTAGCGTTGCGCCTGGTTGGCGTGTTGGTCGCTGAACCGATCCTGGGCGGCCGCGCTCGCGAGGCGGCCGGCGATGGCGTGATCGAGCGCGTTGACCACCTTGTCCAAGAACAGCGGATCGACCCAGCTTGCGTAGTGGTAAAGCAGGCGCTCGACCACCCAGGTGCCGCCGGCACGGCCCTCGATTGTGATGATCGGGACGGGGCCTAAACTACCCCAAATTGAGTTAGTTTCCGCATCGCCCGCGACGGCTAAACTACCCCGTCTTGGGGTAGTTTCCGCATCGCCCACGATGGCTAAACTAACGCAATTTGCGTTAGTTTGCGCCTCACCGACGACGCCTAAACTACGGCAATTTGCCGTAGTTTCCGGACGCCCTCCGAACGGCTCCCACAACCGATCAAAGACCATCTGAACCCGCTTCGACCGGAAAAACTGCCCGGGTTCGGTGGCGCGCTGATTGTACCCGGCGGCGACCGCTGCCTGGTGCAAATCGTTCAGGCAATAGCGCCCCAGGGCATCGCGACGGATGCTGGTGTTGACGACGGTCAGGGCCATCAGATCATTCATACGTCACTCCCGGCGGTCAGCGCCGCCTCCAGGTTGGTGTAGGCGGCGGTGTGCGCGCGCCCCAGGACGCTGAACAGCGCGCACAGGGATTCGCGGGTCACCAGGTCGAGCGCGGGGTCGGGGCGGTCCGCCCGCAGTAGGTCGGGGCTGGTGAGGTCGGCCAGGCATTGCAGGCACAGACGCAGCTCGTGCAGCGCGGAGAGGTGGTGTTCGAGGGCGGCAGACAGGGCCATGGGCAGTCTCCAAAACGGTGGATAACCGCCGCGCTCGCTGCTAAACGAGGGGGCGGCGGGACGTGCAGGGTTAGCAGACCGGCCGTTTTGGGACCCGGCGCACCCGAGGGTGCCCCTACACGCCCCGCCAAAACAGGGGGCATGAAAAAGCCGCACGTCGGCGGCCCGTGCAAAACGGTGGTCAGGCTGCTAAACCCGATCCCGACTGCGGTCGGGACAGGCTTACGCTAGACCACCGCGGCACGTTTTGCAACTCACTCCGCAGAATTCTCTCGGCTCAATTTTGAGCCGAGAGATTACATCGACGACGCCGGCGGTATCCCCGGCAACTCCGGCCGCACCCGCCGCCGACGCCGCGCCCGCTCGCGGCGCAGCACCGCCCAGATGTGCACCGTCGACACCCCATGCCGCCGCGCCAGCGCCTCGATGCCATGCGGCCCAGCCACCGTGCCGTCGTGCTCCGCCCAGATCGACTGATCGCGCAGCAGCCGCTCGATGCGGGTGATCATCGGCCAATACCATTGCTGCCCGCCCAGTTCTTGCGCGAGCCGCGTGGTCAGCCGCACCGCCAAGCGCCGCGCCACGGGCGCCGCCAAACCGACCTGCGCGGCGGTGATCTCGTCGATCAGCCAATCCGAGATCTCGGCCAGCCGCTCGGGCCAGCGCCCCAGCTCGTCGGCCAGCGTCTCGGCGGCGGCCGGCAGGTCGCCCTGCAGACTCATAACCCACCCTTCTCCGGCAACCGCAGCCGCTGCGGCTTCACCACCGTGTAGTGGTAGCCGAACGATTTCGGCAGGGGGCCGACCCAGCCCCAGGTGCGGACCAAGGCGCCAATGTCGGTGTAGCGATTCAATTCCTTGTTGAAGATGTCGCGCTGGATTTTCAGCTTAACGCGGATCCGGACGGTGGTGAAGGTCACCCCCAGCGGCTGCGCCGCCAGCCAATCGCGCAGTCGGCCGGCGGCGGTGTCCCGGCCGTTGAGTCGGCGCACGCGCGCGCTGCCGCGGGCGATGCCGTTGACGCTGGCCCGCTGGGCGCGGCGGGTCTGCTCGCTGATCACGCCCCCGCACTGGCCCGGCGGATAGCGCACCGCCAGGGCGGCGACCAGGGCCTCGGGGAGGTTGAGCTGCGCCTTGAGCGCGCCGACCGGCGCCGCACTGGGCAGCGCACCGGGCGGCGCGCACAACGCCGGCGGCGGCTGCCAGTCGGCACACGCCCAGGCGCCGCCGCCGACCGGGGCGTGGACCGCTTCGTAGTCGGAGGGGAAGGGGGTGCTATGCATGGCGCACCTCCGCCGGCGCCGCCGCACCGGGCTTGCCGATCTCGCCGATCTCCCCGGCGATCAGCCCGAGCATGGTGCGGGCCGAGCGCTCCCAGCAGGCGCAGGCGTGCAGCACTGCGCCGCCGGTGATCCCGCGGGCGATCAGCTCGCGCTGTACCACCTCCGCCACCAATTGCCCGGAATCCAGCAGGTCGACCAGGGCCGCGGCGAGGGCCTCGCCGGGGATCAGCTCATCGGCGGCCGGCGGGGCCGCGGTCGACCCCAGCACGGTGCGCAGCACGGTGCTGAGCGTCTGGGGCGTCGCGTCCTCGAACGCCCGCACGGTGCCAAACACATCGGCGCAGACGCGCCAGCGCTCGGCGTCGAAGCGCTGGATTTGCCAGCCGTCGAAAAACAGCCGCTCATGGCCGGGCTCCATCTTGCGCAGCAGCCGACTGAGCAGGATGGCGCGACTGGGCGCCGTCTCGATCGGTCCGGCGCTCATGCTGCACCTCCGCGCCGCGGGGCGCTGGGGTTGGCGCGCCGGTAGAGGGCGGCGATGACGCCGCGCAACTCGGGCTCGGTCGCGGCGCCCAGCGGACAGGCCACCGGCACCGCGCCGGGCGGGGTCGGATCGAGCCCGCGCTGGCGGCGCAGGATGGCCTCGGCATAGCTCCATGGCAGGTCTTGCTGTCGTATTAGTTCCTCGGCGCGCTTGAGCATTTGGGTGCGGTCCATCGCCGCGGCGCTGGGGTCCCCGGCCCGCGATGGGGTCGGGGTACGCGCGCGCCGCGGCCCGCCGTCCTTGCCGCCCAGCTCGCGCAGCAGCATCTGGCGCTCCGGGCCGGTGAGGTCGCGCACCCGCTCGGACCGGCCGCGACTGACCCGCCGGACCATGGCGCGGTGGGTGTCCTCGTCGATGCCTTCACGGCGGGTCTGCGCCTTGATGGCCTTGATCTGGGCGGCCGCCTTGGGGTCCGGCGCCGCCTCGACGGGGAGCGCTGCCGGCGACTGGGCGGCGGCCTTCAGGTCCGCGGCCGCGGCCTCCAGCTGCTCGGCCAGCGCTTCCAGGTCGGCGGCATCAGCCCAGCAGCGCGCGGCCCGGTCCAGATCGCCGCCGCGCACCTGGGCGCTGTCGGCATACTGGCTGTCGCGGCTATGGGCGTCGCCGCTGGCGCGCAGCCCGGCGGCGGCGGCGCGCAGTTCGGCGGGCGTCATGGGATGGTTGGGCATGGTCAAATCCTCCCGACAGTGGCGGCAGTGATAGGGGCCGGCTGGCCGATGTCGGCCGCCAGGTTCAGACAGGCCGCCAGCAAGTTGCCGGCGGCCAGCGGGTAGGCGTGGGAGCGCTGGTTCTTCACCCCCATGCCCAACTTGGTGCGGATGGCATCGAGCGCCCCGCGGTCGGCGATAGCGCCCAAATCGACCCCGGCCGGCTTGAGCTTGTGCTGGTAATACGCCTCCAGCCGATCGTCGAGCGGATCCAGCGTGACGACGGCACAGCGCTGTACCACTTCGCGCAGCTCCGGGGCGCGCTCCGAGAGGCGCACGCCCAGCTCCGGCTGGCCGAGGATGATGATGGACAGCAGCCGCGTGAGGCCGCGCTTGATCTCGGAGAGGCGCTTGAGATGGCGCAGCGTCGACTGCGGCATGGCATGGGCCTCGTCGATCGCCAGGCACACCCGCTGCCCGGCCTCGCGCGCCCCGATCAGGGCGCGGCGCAGTTGCTCGGCGCGTGCCTGCGGGCTTTGGCGCAGCCGCGCCGCCGGGTCCAGGGCATGGATCAGCGCCTCTTGCAGATGCGCCACCCGCAGCACTTGGCCGCGCCCCTCGCTGGCTTCCATGCCGGCGACCGCGGGGCGCACCAGCACCACCGGCTCGGCGGTCTGCACGATGCGCTCCTCCAGGGCATCGAGCAGCGTCGTCTTGCCCGCGCCGCTCTCGCCGACCACGGCCAGCAGGCCGCCATCGCGCACCGCGCTCCACATGGATTGCGTCACATAGCGCGCGTCCGGCGGCGCGAACACGTCCTCCAGCCGTTCCAGATCCCGGCTGAATGGATCGCAGGTGAGTTGAAACCAGGCGCGGGTGGCCTGGCCAAGCGGCTGTCTACGCATTAACATCGTGTTGTCCTCTGTATCGTCATCATCACTGGACTGGCCGGATCGGGAATGCACGCCTGATCCGGCTTCTTTTTGCCCGGCATCCCAGGCCCATGCCGCCTCGGCCGGAACCCCTTGGGCGATCAGCCACGCGGCCACCACCGCGGTGTCCGCCGCGCGCGGACGCCGCCCCTGGCGCAGCCAATGGCTGATGCTGCTGGGCGCCAGGCCCAGGGCCAGGGCCAGCGCCCGACTGGTGAGGCGGTGCTGTTGCAGTAGGGCGGCGAGGGGGGCGGCGCTCAATTGCATGTTTCCCACCAGTAGCTGCCCGGCTCCGGGAGCGGCGGCAGCGCGGGCGCCGGGGGCACCACCACCCACGACGGAGCGCCCGGTGCCGTGGTGCCGGGGAGGTCGCCGTAGGCTCTCCAAAAGGCGTCGCACAGCCCGTGCAGCCGGCTGGACCAGGGCTCGGGCAGGTCGTCGTAGGCCAAGGCCAGGTTGACCGCGGCTTGCAGGGCGGCCGTGGTGTCGGGGGTGTCGCTCATCGGGCGATCTCCAGGGCGTTGTCGCTCGGACACTGCGGCCGCAGGCACAGCGCCAGGCGCGGCGGGTCGGCGTAGCCGCTCAGATCGGCGCCCAACGTGACCAGGCGCAGCAGCGGCGCCACGCCTGGCTGCGGCGCCTCGGGCTGCTCCAGGTAGGTGGCGTGGATCAGCCCGGCCGCGACCGCATAGCCGCCGCTGTCGCCGTACTGGATGGCGATCGGGCAATCGCCCCCGACCGTCTGGCGGTAGTCGCACAGCACATCCATCAGCGCGTCGAGCGTCAGCAGGTCGGTGGCCATGGCGGCGATGCCGTCGTGGATGGGTTGGTTCATGGTCGTGGTCTCCGCTGGTTGCATCGTCATCTCACTTCTCACTTCTCACTTCTCCTCTCTCACCTCACACCGCCCGCAGCCGCACCGGTTGCACCACCGGCGCCGCCGCGGTCAGTAATTCCTCCGCCAACACCCGCACCGCGCCCTCCGGCACGCCGTCCGGGTAGCGCGCGGCCAGCCAGGCAAAGCGCTCCGGCCCCCAATCCCCACCCGCTCCGACCACCGCGGCGCGCAACGCCTGCGCGGCGGCCACCAGGTCGAGCACTCGCTCGGCCACCGCGGGCGCGGCGTCGGCGCGATGCTCCACGCCGCGGCGCGGCAGGTAGCTGACCGGGTTGGCCGCGGCCTCTTCGGCCGCCCGGAAGGGATTGAACCCGCGCCCCTCATCCAGATGGGCGAGCGGCCGGAAGTCCGCATGGCGCCGCGCGGTCTCGTCCGCCCCTTCGGTCGTCGTGCCCGACGCCAGCCGCGTGAGCCGCTTGGCGGTACGCTCCACGGCGGTATCGGCATGGCGCGCATAGCGCTCGCCCGACACCGGGGCGTCGGCCTGGAACCCCCAGTCGTCGAGCCGCACCGGCTCGAGGGGGTGATAGGTCTCGCGGCCGGTCGCCGGGTCGGTGGTGACCGCGACGGCTTGGCCCTGGCCATCGGCCCCGAGCAGGGGCGACCACAACACCGCGAGGGTGTCGCCGACGTTGGCGCCGGGCACGCGGTCCACCTTCCAGTGCGCGATGTCGCCGCGCTTGTAGGCGATGGTCAGGTCGCCGCGGACCTTGGGCTTGGCCGGACTCTCGGTGGCCAGCGCGCGCAGGGCGCGCTCGTCTTGCGTCAGGCGCAATTGGCCCGGCGCGATGGTCAGCCAGGCGGCCATTCGGGTGCGGCCGTGGCGGGTGTGGATCTGGGTCGCGTTGAATTCGGCCTGGGCTTGGGCAGCCAGGCGGTTGAGGTCGCCGAAGTCGGTGACCCGCTGACGCTGGTAGCGCAGGCCGCTCTCGAAATAGGTCTCGACCAGGTTGTTGGCGTTCTCCACGCTGCCCTTCGCGCGCGGGTTCTTGCGCCGGGTGACGATCAATTCGACCTGCAACCGGTCGCAGAACCGCTGCACCGTGCCGCTGGCCGTGGCGCCCGGATCGACCACCAACTGGGTTGGCGCGCCCTGGAAGGGGTCGGTGAGCACGTCGGGCTTGGGCGCCATGGCCCAGGCCAAAAATGCCACCGTATGCGCCCCGCTCTCGGCGTGGGGGTAATACCGCCAGCGCACATAGCCCGTGGTGTGGTCGGTAAGCACGTAGCGGATCACGCGAAAGCGCTCGATGGCGGCCACGTTGTCGGGCTTGTTCTTGTAGTGCACCGCCTGGTCGGTCTCGACGATGCCGGTGCCGCCGCCTGGGAGGTAGTAGACGACGCACACCGATGCATCCACCTGCCATTCGTGATTCGGGTGCAGGCTGCGCTTGGGCTGGTGCGCGGTCGGCCGGGTGAGTTGCGCCGGGTGACAGCCGTAGCGATACAGCGCGCGGCTGATCGCGCTGTCGCTGAGCGGCTGGCCGAGTTCGCCGGTCGTCGGGTCCACCGGCGCGGCCACGATGTGCCCGTCGCGGCGCAGCGTCGCCACCGCCCGCTTGAGGCTAAGGATCTGCTTGGCGTTGGCCCGCGTGCTCTCCACCATCGCCGCGGCGATCAGGTCGGCCTCGGCGCGGGACAGGATCAACTCATCCGCTGGGGCGGCGGCCGGCACGGTGCCGGCCACATAGTCACAGCGGCGCTTGCGCGCCGTGGTGCGGTAGGGGCGCATCCAGGTGTAGAGCGTCTGCACGCTGCATCCGGCCTGCGCCGCCGCGACGCCGACCAGGGCCGTGCCGGTGCCGCGCGCCGCGCGGTCGAGCGCGGCGGCGGTGGCAATGGCGATGCGCGTTTGCTCGGGGGTGGGCATGATCATTTGGCGTCGGGATCATGATCGAAAAACGCGTCCAGCCCGTCCCCCTTCACCACCGCCAGCGGCGGCGGCGGCGCGGTGCGGCGGCGGCCGACCGCGGGGGCGGGTTGCGGTTGCGGCTCCACCGCGGCGGCCTGGCCGTAGCGACTGGCGGCCCAGGCCGCCTTGTGCATCTTGGCGATGTCGGCATCGCTATGGCCGCCATCCCGCGCCATGTCGATGATGGCATCCGCCTTGTCCTGCTCGGCTGCCGCGCGCGCCTCGGGGGTCAGTTGCGCGTCCGCGTCCAGGGCGTCCCACACCTGGGCCATCGGGTAGCGCCCGGTCGGCTCCAAGGGCACGTTGTACAGGTGCCGCAGGTGATCGACCGCGGCGGCCACTTGGCCCAGGGCCCCGGCGAGGAGGTTGCTGGAGTCTTCCGGGTGGCCGGTCTCGAACAGATGGCGTTCTTCGTGCGCCCGCAACGCCTCGATGGCGTGATAGAGGTGCGCGGACAGCGCCATCTGCGCGTGCGCCGCGCAGCGCATCACTTCGCCCGCCAGTTCGGCGCGCACGGCGTCGGGCGGCTGCTGGCTCTCGCCGCGCAGCTTGGCCTGGGCCTTCTCCAGGTCGGTCTGTGCGCGGTCGAGCTGGGCCGATTTGTCGGCCAGCACCCGCACAATGGCGGCCTTGTCTTCCTCGGCCGCCGCGATGCGCTCGGCTGCCGCGGCTTTCTCCGCCGCTTGGCGGGCGATGAGTTGCTCCGCGAGATCGAGGAGGCTGTCATGGTCGCCGGCCACGGCGGCCAGGGCCGAGCGGTCGTCGTCGGGGAGGCGGCGTAGGGCGCGTAGCTGCTGGTAGGTCAGGCCCACGGTGCGCATGGAGTCGAGGGCGGCTTCGCCGAAGGCGTGATAGTTTTGGATGTCTTCGTCGGCCTTCGTCAAGCTGACGCCGACGCTCTGACAGAACTCCTGCCAGGTCCCCGAAAACTCCCGACCGTCTGGGCTTTTCCGACCGCGGATTGCGCGGTAGAGCTTGTTTTCCTTGACGTGCGCCAACTGAGAAGTCCCGACGGTGATGGAAAATTCAGCTATCGCCCGTGCCGCCTGCACCCGCCCGATGAGCTGATTCGCTAGATCCCGTTCCGCGACATAGTTGCCCTCGATCTCCCGCATCGCATCGGACGCGTCGCTCATCTCCCGCACCACCGCCACGCCGCGCGCCTCGGCGTCCGCGTCCAGCGGCACCAGGCTGGTGGTCTCTCGTACTGGTCTGCCCATGGGGTACTCCGGGGGTTAGAGGGTGTTGATCCGCGTGGCCAGCTCGCGCATCCGCCGCTCGGCCGCGTCCAGGCTGGCGACGATCGCCGCCAGCCGTGTCACCAGGCGCAGCGCCGGGCGCAGCCGGCCGGTCTCGGGGATGCGCTCCAGCATGTCGCGCCCCTCCAGCGTCGCCACGTAGCGGGTCACCGCCGAGGGGCTCAGCTTGAGCTCGCGCACGATGTCGCCGGGGGCGATGCCGTAGGCGAAGTCGGCGCGCAGCAGCAGGTCCAGCACGTCCAGCACCCGCCCGGCCGATTCCACCGCGGCGCTCATGCCACCCCCCCGGCCGTCCCGGCGTCGGCCAGCAAGGTGTCCACCAGCGCGGCGACCGCGTCCTCCGCCACTTTCACCGTCACCGCGTCCTCCCCCGGGTGCTGCACGATGGCCAGGCGGCGCAGATCGGCCGTGGTCAGATCCTTCACCGCGGTGCGGTCGACCTTCACGGTGCGGCGCAACAGCAGCACTTGCTGCTCTTCGGGCAGCAGCCGCTCGATGCGCTTAACCGTCTCGTCCTCGTCCGGTATCTCGATGCGGGCTTTCCCCTTCGTCCAGCCGTACCGGATACCGCAGACCGTGCGCGTGCGCGGCTTCACGAACAGCACCGCGGCGTCCTCGACCGCCGTCTCCAGCGCATCCCGGCAATCGCGCTCCGCGGCCACCGCCGCGCTCACCGTCGCCGTCATCTCGGCGGCCACGTCCGCCAGGCGGCGCCGTAGCGCCCCCACCACCGCCTGTCGGGAAATCACCGCGCTGGCATATTCCTGCGCCAACGCGGTCAACTGCTCATGCGTGGGCGCGGTCACCGGGGTCGCCGGTACCGGAATCGCCGGCACCGGGGTCGTCTTCAATTGCTGCGCCTTTTTCATCGCGGCGTCCTCCACTCCACCAGCACCCCGCGGGCGATCCCCACCAGCACCGTCTCGGTCGCCGTGCGGCGTCGCATCGCCCCGGTCAACGGCACCGGCGGCGCCGCGCACACCCGCGGCAGCCCGTCGATCACATGCGCCGCCAGCACCTGGCAGCCGTTGCGGGCCAGCCAGCCGCAGGCGTCGATCACGCGGCCCATGCGTTCGTCCGGACTGCCGCGCAGCAGCTCGTGCAGCCGTCGCGGATCAGCCGCGCGCGGCACCGTCCGACCCGAGCGGACCGGGTAAATGGGCAGGCACCCCTGCCGATCGGTCATCACCTTCATCGTCGTCATCGTCATCGTCATCTCTTGCAGTCCTCGGGAGCGGCCGGCACGCCGGCCGGTGTTGACCGCCGTCCGCGCCCCTTGCGCGGCCGGTCGGGGGTTGGTTGATGGCGCGGATAGGGCACGACGTGCGCCCCCAGCTCGCGGCGTAACGCCTCTGTAATCGCCTGGCCCTCCGAGCCTGCGGGGGCTAGGCCGCGCTCCAGGCGCCGGTTGATGGTGGATCGCGCAGTCTGGTAGGCAGCCGCCGGAGAGCGCCCGGTCGTCTTTGCCCAGCGATAGACCCAGCCGCGGAACGATGTCCCGTCAGCCACCAGGGCCGCGCGAATAGCCCGCATTACGGAGTCAGATTTTTCTGACACACCGGGCGGACATCTGCGGATGACATATGATTCGTTTGCACTCATGATGTGCATAGTATGTGCTAAAAAAAAAACGGCGCAAGGGGGTTGCGTAAAAAAAGTGAACGCGTCAGAGCAAGCATTCGAGCAAGTCATGGAACGGCTGGCGCGCGCGGTCGGCGTGCGCCATGATGCTGACTTGGCGCGGCTCCTTGGGATATCGACGAGTGATTTTTCGCAGCGTAAAGGCCGCGGGAAGGTGCCGTGGGACCGGATTATTGGCGTCGCCAACTTACGATCAATTAGCGTCGACTGGTTGCTGACCGGCATCGGGGAGATGTCGCGCGCAGCGCCCGCCGCCGCAGTTGACGAGGCGCGGGCGGACGCGGTAGCGGAGGAGAGTGGTGGAGAGGAGTTGCCGACCTCGGCGCAGCCGCCGGCACGTAAAGAATTTGGTCGTCGGCTGGCCGCTCTGGCGGGACTACTGGACCAGATCGACCCGGATCACTCGGAAGCGATCATTGCGGATGCCCTCTCTCGCGCTACGGACGCGCAACGCTTAGCCGAGTTGGAGCAGGCCATCCAGCAGTTCAAAAAGGAAGCCAAGCGCCGGGCGTAACCGATCGGGTTTCCCCCGTCTCGTCACCCCACCGCCGACCTCCGGAAGCGCACCGAATCGACCACGCAGCGCCGACCCACGCGTTTGCGCCCTGCGGTACTCGTTACCGCAATCGGTCCGCCGATATCCGCTCTAATCCGGTGTTGTCCGGCAAATATCGCGCGCGGCCCCCTCCAAATATCGCGCGTGCGCTCACAATTGCTGATCAGCGACCTGCGACTCAAGGCCATGTTCGAGATGAGCCAGCAGGCCGACACCATGGACGAGCGCGCGCTGCTGCGGCGCGGCGCCGAGGAAGCCGTGCGACTCACCGGCAGTCATATCGGCTACGTCCATTTCGTCAACAACGATCAGGAGACCATTGAGCTTCACTCCTGGTCGGCCGAGACCCTGAAGCACTGCACCGCCGTGCACCAAAGCCACTACCCGATATCGATGGCCGGCGTCTGGGCCGATACGGTGCGGTTGCGCCGCCCGGTCGTCCACAACGACTACCAGCATCTGCCGAACCGCTGCGGCTATCCGGCGGGCCACGCGCACCTGATCCGCCATCTGGGGGTGCCGGTCGTCGAAGGCGATAAGGTCCGGGTGCTGATCGGCGTCGGCAACAAGCCGACCGACTACGACGCGTCGGACGAACACGAGCTGCAGCTGATCGCCGACGACCTCTGGCGCATCGTGATGCGGCGCCGCGCCGAAGCCGCACTGGCCGCCGCCAAGGAGGCGGCGGAAGCCGGCAATCGGGCCAAGAGCGCCTTCCTGGCGAACATGAGCCACGAGATCCGCACACCGATGAACGCCATCCTCGGACTCACCCATCTGCTGCAGCGCGAGATCGTCGCGCCCAAAGCCCGGGAGCGGCTGGCCAAGGTGGCCGACGCCGCTCAGAGCCTCCTGCGCCTCCTCAACGACATCCTGGACCTCTCCAAGATCGAGGCCGAGTGCCTCGGTCTGGAGCGAGGGGAGCTTTCAGTGGAGCAGGTCCTGGACCAGACGGCCGCGCTGCTGAGCGAACGGGTGGCGGCGAAGGGCCTGCGGTTGGCGGTCGAGATCGACCCGAACGTCCCGGCCCGACTGCGCGGCGACCCGACGCGCCTGGGCCAGATGGCGTCGAACTACATCACCAATGCCATCAAGTTCTCCGACCGGGGAGCGATCCGGGTGCGCGCCCGAGTCGCGGCGGACGCGCCGACCGGCATCCTGCTGCGGATCGGCTGGAGCGCGCCGATCGGGAGGCCGCCGCGGTGCCAACCGGACGCGCGCTGCCGGAGGCGGAAAGCGCCGAGCAGATCCTCGCCCGCCGCTATCGGGGCGCCCGCATCCTGCTCGCGGAAGACGAGCCGGTCAACCAAGCCGTCGCCATGGATCTGCTGAGCGACGTGGGATTGCACGTGGAACTCGCGGGGGACGGCCGACAAGCGCTGGAGCGGGTCCGTAGCGCCCCCTACGACCTGGTGTTGATGGACATGCAGATGCCGCTCATGGACGGGCTCGAAGCCACCCGCGCCATCCGCACCCTGCCCGGCAAAGCCTTGCTGCCCATCCTCGCCATCACCGCCAACGCCTTCACCGAGGACCGGGCACGGTGCCTGGCGGCGGGGATGAACGACGTCCTCGCCAAACCCGTGGAGCCCGAGCAACTCTTCGCCACCCTGCTGCGCTGGCTGCCGCCGCGCGGCGAGGCTCAACCCCAGGTGATTTCCTGAGGTCGACCGGCTAACGACCATGGCGCCCGCGCCACCCCGGAACATGAAAGTCTGCTCGACCGCTGCGTAGTCAGGGCTTCCAGCCCTGACCGTTCCAGTCCCGACGCCGTCAGGCCCGGATGGCCTGACTACGCACTTTCACGGTAAAGCCTCGGCCTCCAGTTTGCCCTCGTGAACGATCCGGGTTTGATACGAGTCCCCCATGGTGCTATTTTCCCACCATGATCAAGACCAAAATCCAACTCCCTGACGAACCCTACCGGGAGGCCCAGCGCGTCGCGTGGGAGCGGGAGATCTCGCTTGCCGAGGTCGTGCGCAGGGGCCTCGAGTACATCGTGCGCGTCTACCCGCCAGTGCCATCGCAGGCACCGGAATCGATACCGCTCCGACCCATGTCGCTGGGCAGCTTCCTGGCTCCGGTAGAAGACTGGCGACTCCTTGGTGTAGGTCGGCCTTCAGGCCGACCGACGCAGCAGGGGCCGACCTGAAGGTCGACCAACCAGAGGAACCGCATCCTAGCCGGGTAACGGGGTCGGTGGTGACGTGCACTATTTTGAACACCCCTCCGGGCAAGTCGCCGGGGTGAAATTCTTCCCAAATGGAAGCGAGCCATGAAACAGCGGGTTGAGATCGAAGCGCTCTTGGCGCACTCCGGCAGCGAGGAACAACGGCTCGCATCCTTCGCGTTGCTGTCACTCGGTGTCGTCGAATCGCTGGTCG
>Ga0247840_10001596_pt1 | contig 43874 bp, 27 predicted proteins | sample LaCruzMarch2015__FD_192404 | JGI IMG/M metagenome (GOLD analysis project Ga0247840, IMG submission 192404) | Freshwater microbial communities from meromictic Lake La Cruz, Castile-La Mancha, Spain - LaCruzMarch2015_17m | ecosystem: Environmental > Aquatic > Freshwater > Lake | place: Spain... | reverse complement strand
TCTTCCCATTCCGAACAGAGAAGTTAAGCCCACTAGCGCCAATGGTACTGCATTTATTGTGGGAGAGTAGGTCGCCGCCAAAAACTTAACGCAAAAAACCTCATCGATAGATGGGGTTTTTTTGTTTATTTTATTTCCTAATTATCTTTAATTGTATTTTAATTTCTTTTCTACTTTATCTGACTTACTTTTGTAAAAAAATAAAAAATGGATTATAAAAATATTTGCCTCGAAGTTATAGCTATTTGCAAAATAGTTGGTGATTTTATCTATAATGAAAACAGGAAAATAACTGAAGAAAATATCGAAACCAAAGGGAAGCATGATTTTGTTACTTATGTGGATAAAGCTTCTGAAAAGAAACTTGTAGATTTCTTATCTAAACTGATTCCTGAGTCTGGATTTATTGCAGAAGAAAATACTTCAGAAAAAGTTGGAGTGGAGTTCAACTGGATTATTGATCCTTTAGATGGTACAACTAACTTTATACATGGAATTCCTCTTTATGCTATAAGCATCGCTTTAAAGCAAAATGATGAAATTGTCATGGGTGTAGTTTATGAAATTAATTTAAAAGAGTGTTTCTATGCATGGAAAGGCAGTAATGCATTTTTGAATGGTCAAATAATAAATGTTTCTACAAATAAAACCATCAATGAAAGTTTAATAGCAACAGGTTTTCCTTATTATGACTATTCAAGGTTAGCAGAATATATGAATATCTTTACTTATTTATTGCAAAATTCACGAGGTGTAAGACGGTTAGGTTCTGCTGCTGTGGATTTGGCTTATGTTGCATGTGGAAGATTTGAAGTTTTTTATGAATACGGACTTCGTCCATGGGACGTGGCAGCTGGTGCTTTTATAGTTCAACAGGCTGGTGGATTAAACTATGATTTTGATGGAGGAAATAACTTCATTTTTGGGAAAGAAATTATCAGTTGTAACCAATTTATTGCTGATGAATTTTTAAATGTTTGTAAGCATTATTTTAAAAAATAGGATTAAGTTTTGATGTATAATGTTGTTTAAAATATCGTTAAACAAAGTTAATTAATAAATGTCAACCTCGCTTAAAGCCTAAAATATTCTACTTTTGCAGAAATAATATTTAATGAGAGATTTAACGGAAGGTAAGGAAGGAAGCCTGATTTTTAAGTTTGCAATGCCAATGTTGTTGGGAAATGTATTTCAGCAATTATATACTATTGTAAATAGTGTAATTGTTGGGCATGTTTTAGGGAAAACTGCATTGGCTGCTATTGGAGCTTCTTTTCCTATTATTTTTGCTTTAATTTCTATGATTATTGGTATAGCAACAGGTTCAACCATTGTAATTGCACAATATTTTGGTGCAAAAGATCTCGATAAGGTTCGGAAATCTGTAGATACCATGTATATTTTCCTTTTCATTGCTTCAATCGTAATAAGTATATTAGGCATTATTTTTAGCGAAAGTATTTTTAGGTTCACTGGCTTACCAGAAGAAGTAATTCCTGAAGCTAAAATTTATATTAATATTTATTTGGCAGGAATTATTTTTTTATTTGGTTTTAATGGAACTAGCGCAGCTCTTCGTGGGTTGGGTGATTCGAAAACTCCACTTTATTTTTTAGTAATAGCAAATGTTGTAAATATCTTTTTAGATTTATTGTTTATAGTTGTATTTAAAATGGGAGTGGAAGGTGCTGCTTTGGGTACTGTTATTTCACAAGCGGGTGCATTTATAACCATGATTATATATTTGAATCGTAAAAATGATTTAGTAAAGCTTTATATAAGAAAACTACAGTTTAACAAAGAAATTTTTATAAAAAGTATTAAGATAGGAGTTCCTACAGGTTTTCAACAAACGTTTGTTGCGTTAGGAATGATAGCTTTATATGGTATTGTAAATAAACATGGAACAGATGTAATTGCTGCTTATAGTGCTGCCGGTCGGTTAGATTCATTGGCTTCATTACCAGCTATGAATTTTGGAGCAGCCTTATCGGCTTTTGTTGGACAAAATTTGGGAGCAAACAAACCTCATCGTGTGAAGAATGGTTTAAAAGCTACTTTTTTAATGACTTCAGTTGTTTCTATTGCAGTTACTAATCTAAATGTTTTTTTTGGAAGATATATTATGGCAATGTTTACTACTGATATAAATGTGATTGAGGTAGGTTACCAATACCTTGTTATTGTGAGTTCTTTTTATATCGTTTTTTCCACAATGTTTGTTATTGGTGGAGTAATGCGTGGGGCAGGGGATACGTTAATCCCGATGTTTATTACATTGTTTGCTTTATGGGTTGTTAGAATTCCAATGGCATATTTCCTTGCGCCAAGATTTGGTGTAATAGGTATTTGGTGGGCTATTCCAATAGGATGGGTTATTGGTATGACTTTATCCTATGGCTATTATCTTACCGGTAGATGGAAACGTAAAGTAGTGGTTAAGTTCCAAGAAAACACATCTGTTGAAATTATTGAGAATGATATTATTTAAGATTAAAAAGTATAAACAAAAAAACCGCATATAAGCGGTTTTTTTTGTTTTAAAGAAGCTTCTATTAAATATGTTATTTTTGAATAAGTAATTTTTGATTGCTTGTTTCTTTATTTGATTTAATTTCTACGATATAAATTCCGTTTGATAAATCTTCAATATTTATTATTTGCTGATTGTATAAATTATTTTCAGTTTTAACCAGTTTGCCAATTGAATTGTAAATATTTAGTGTCATTGGCAAATTTTCTTTAGTTTCAATGGTTAAGGTAATATTTTCTGAAGCAGGATTAGGATAGATATCTAATTTTACCTCTTTCGTATTTTCTTCAATACCTACGCCACCTCCATTAGTGGTTTTAAGAATTCTTCCTTTATTGCCAACTGTAAAACCTGTATTTGCATTAATAAAAAATATGGAATTCAGATTATCATATGTTCCGGATATTCCTGTATTTTGAACAGTCCAGGTTGCACCTCCATTGATGGTTTTCAGAACTTTTGTCCAACCAACTGCATAACCGGTATTAGCATCAACAAAATAAATTGAGAAAATATCATTTAAAACACCGCTTGTTTGGGCAGTCCAGTTTGTACCACCATTGATTGTTTTAATAATTTTTCCACTTTGTCCAACAGCATAGCCTGTATTTACATCAGTAAAATATACAGCATTAAGATTGTTATTTGTTCCTGTGATTCCACTATTTTGAGCAGCCCAGTTTGTACCTCCATTAGTTGTTTTTAAGATCGTTCCTGAATCACCAACTACATAACCAACAGTAGCATTAATGAAATAAACTGACTTTAAAAGATTTGTTCTTCCACTTGATTGTGTTGTCCAGCTACCCCCTGAATTGGTTGTTTTTAATATACTTCCTCCACTACCAACAATGTAAGCTGTTGTGGCACTTGTGAAATAAATAGATTTTAAATTACCGGTTGCACTGCTTGTTAAAGGTGTCCATGTTGTACCACCATTGCTTGTTTTTAAAATTAAACCCGATCCGCCAACAATATAGCCTGTATTAACATCAGTGAAACGAACTGAATTTAATATAGAATAAGTATTACTTACCTGTTGAGTCCAAGATGTACCTCCATTGGTAGTTTTAAGAATCATTCCACCACTTCCCATGCCATCATCGTCGCCTACAACAAAACCATTATTTGCATCAATGAAATACACTGAAAATAAATCATTGGTTTTACCGCTTGTTTGCAAAGCCCATTGTGCATTTGTATTAATTGCCATTGCAATTAAAAATGTGAATATAAAAGTAATTTTTCGCATATAATTTTGCCTGTGATTTATGTGCTGGCTCCGCACTTTTAATTATTATTTGTATTAATGAAATTTACAAGGTTTTGTAGTTTGCAACATATTTATTTTTAAGAAGTAAAAGATATCTTAACTGTTTAAATATTGACAATTTATACGCTTACAAAAGTACAAATAAAGAATTAACTGCATAATTAATTTTGTACAATGAAAAGCTATAAATATGAGTATTCACAGTGTAGTTTGATTTAAGTAAAATATTAAAAAAAAACTTATGATATTTCAAAAAAAACAGTACTTTTGCAGTGGGTAAGTCTTATACGACCAGCTCCTACTGAACTCCCCCAGGATTGGAAAATAGCAAGGGTAGGTGGTTGAGCGGTGCGATATAAGGGGCTTACCCATTTTTTATTTCATACAAGTTGTTTTATTGAGCGATTATAGGCGTAAATTTCTAATCACATTTAGTAATTATATTCATACAACATTTTTTTTGTTTTAGGCTGAATGCCATGCTCTTTTCCCTCCAACTAATACCAATTTATAAAGATAATCAAAGCAAAAAAACTATCAATTTGATTTTGGTAATTTAACCAATTTGTATTTGGCTTGAAATTTGTATTTTTGTAAAATTAAATTATTAAAATATAAAGAATATGATCCTTAAAAAAACTGTTTTCATATTATTGGGTATAATTCTGTTTAACCAGCTGAATGCTCAAGATTCAATAAGAGATAGAATCCCTATAGATACCAATACTAAGTTGATAACTTATAAAAATGCAATTAATGTTGTCGGAACCAAAGATGAACTCTACCGACGAGGAATTGAATGGGTGAATGCCAACTATAAAAATGCAGCTGATGTAACACGTGTTAGAGATGCAGTAAATGGTACAATTGAAGGGCAGCATCGTATCCAATTATCATACAAAGATAAAGACAGCATCAATGTAAAGACAGGATTGGTAGAATATACATTTACCATACAATTTAAAGACAATAAATACAGATACCAGTTTTCTAATTTCTATCTGAAAGACAAATCAAAATATCCTATCGAAAACTGGCTTGATAAAAAGAAACCCGGTTACTCTCCATTGTGGGATCAATATCTTAATATTATTGATACAGATATCTGCAGACTAATAGAATCTTTAAAAACTATTATGCTCGGCAAAAAGGTAGTTAAAGATGATTGGTAATCCATCAAGATTCTATAAAACCTTTCAGCGTTAAATTTTCTTTTACTTTCTTCCATTAGTGATAAGATTAAAGATTAATTTAAAAACTTTTTGTTAAATAAATGAAGCTATCCGTACTAAACAGTCTTTTTTTTGCGTTAATTGATTTATTCTGATATATATTAAAATTATTATTAACAAAATCAATTAAAATTATGAAAGAAAAATTAAATGCAAACTTCTTACCCCATAAAGTTAAAATGCATAAAAGCTTCAGGATGCAACTTATAACATTCATTGCAATATTATTTGTAATGCCGTTTGCAGCCCATTCACAAATGCATTTTTATTTTCCAGATAATTATATAATTCATTATTATGATTATGATGATTACAGCGATTTTGATATTATGTCTGTTCGTTATTTTAGTCCTTTTAATAATTTTAAACCTTATCGGGAGTCGGTAAATCAGTATAAAGAAAATAACGTTAAATCATTAAAAGTAATTTCTCAGGATATGAAAAAGGATAAAAATCCTTACTTGACGATTGAAAAAACTTTTAATGAAAATGGTTTTGCTACCATTGACAAACGATATAATCGTAAGGGAGCGAATATTTATAATGTTGAAAGAGCGTTTAATAAAAGTGTAATGACGATGTTTAAATCGTATAAAAGCAATGGTAAAATTGCAACATGGTACGAAACCAAATTGGATTCGAATGGTAATGTAATAGAAAGCAATAGCCTTGATAATGATGGTAGCGTTTATTTTAAAAGAACCTATAAATATAATGATAAAAGAAAAACAACAGAAAACTGCAGTTATAAAGGGAAAAAGCAAAAATTATTATATCGGGTTGTTTATTCGTATTATCCGAATGGTGAATTAGAATCAACAGCCAGTTACAATGGAAAAGGCAAGCTTCAAAAATTTTGGTCATATGCCTGTAGTTCAAAAGGTGAAGAAACCAAAAACATGAAAGATACGGTGAAGGTTTGCAAAATATCAGATTTTGATAAAGATGGTGGATTTACCCTAAGCAATATTTCAACAGGTGCTGATGGTCAGCTGTCAAAAACGGTAAGGAAATTTAATAAAGACAGCGTTTTGATAGATTATGCTCAGTACGACAACAAAAACCGTTTTGTCACCAAAAGCACGAACAGCAAAGTTTCTGATGGATGGTTGTATGAGGATACTTATTTCTATACCAAAAAACAAACGCCCCGAACTGTCAGGATTTATAAATTCAACGACAATAAAAAAATAGTTCAAAGTTCGTTGATAACCTACAACAAAAGAGGGAAAATTACAAGTAAATCGGAATATGATTATAATGAAAAAGAGTATAATAGTAAAATTACATATTACAAAAAAGGAGGCAAATTAATAAATCGATTGCTCGAATATACACGAAATGAAAAAAGCTTACCTGTGTTGTTAGTTAAAAAAGACAATGAAAACAATATAACCGACAAAACCTTTTTTCAGTATCAGTAAAATTCTGATAACGCTGTCAGGTGTTACGCACACTGACAGGTTAAAAACAAAAAGCTTATTCAAATCAATGAATAAGCTTTTGTTTTTTATAAAATCTCAGTGTTTAGTAAGCAAATAAAGGGAAAGGTTTCATTAGTTCGTTAACGCGGTTTCTTACAGAAAGAATAACATCTTCGTTGTTGATGTTTGAAATGACTTCATCCACCAGTTCTACAATAATGCCCATGTGTTCTTCTTTTAAACCACGGGTTGTAATAGCAGGTGTTCCTACTCTTAAACCTGAAGTTTGGAAAGGAGAACGGCTATCGAATGGAACCATATTTTTATTGATAGTAATATCGGCTTTTACCAATGTGTTTTCAACAACTTTACCGGTAATATCAGGAAACTTACTTCTGAGGTCTATCAACATCAAGTGATTGTCAGTACCACCCGAAATAACTTTGTAACCCTTTGCCATAAATACCTCTGCCATTTTAGCAGCATTCTTTTTCACTTGTTTGATGTATTCCAGATAACTGTCGGATAAAGCTTCGCCAAAAGCCACTGCTTTAGCTGCTATTACATGTTCCAGCGGACCACCTTGTATGCCAGGGAACACAGCAGAATCTAATAAAGCTGACATCATTTTGGTTTCACCTTTTGGAGTTTTTAATCCCCATGGGTTTTCAAAATCTTTACCAATAATAATTAAACCACCACGAGGACCTCTCAAGGTTTTATGAGTAGTAGTAGTAATAATATGACAGTGAGGAACAGGATTGTTCAACAAACCTTTTGCAATTAAACCTGATGGATGCGAAATATCAGCCATCAATATTGCTCCGATTTTATCGGCAATAGCACGCATACGAGCAAAATCCCAATCTCTTGAATAAGCAGAAGCACCTGCAATAATTAATTTTGGTCTTTCTCTTAAGGCAGTTTCTTCCATGGTATCGTAATTGATAAGGCCGGTTTCTTCTTCCACACTATAATCAATTGCTTTGTAAAGAATACCTGATGAATTTACAGGAGAACCATGCGAAAGATGACCACCATGTGATAAATTCAACCCCATAAAAGTATCACCTGGTTTTAAACAAGCCAACATCACAGCCATATTTGCCTGAGCACCTGAATGTGGCTGAACATTTGCCCATTCGGCACCAAAAAGTGCTTTAGCTCTGTCAATAGCTAATTGTTCTGTTTGGTCAACAATTTGGCAACCGCCATAATAACGTTTACCAGGGTATCCTTCGGCATACTTATTGGTTAATACTGATCCCATTGCTTCGAGTACTTGTTGGCTAACAAAATTTTCGGAGGCAATAAGTTCTAATCCATGCATCTGACGCAGACGTTCTTGTTCAATCAGGTCAAAAATTTGATTATCTCTTTGCATAACTATACTATAATTAATTTATTTAAAATTAGATGCTGCAAAATTATAAATTTAATTGTCATTAGCATTAATCTTAACTATTTTTTGCTATAAAAAAAGTGCTTTAATTGCTTTAAAACTTTATTGCTAAAATATTCTTGGGCGAACATAAAATCCTTATTTTTGTAAAAAACTAATATACATAAATTCTAATGATAGCTTTTGAAAAATTTACGTTGGAAAACGGATTAAAAGTACTGGTTCACAAAGATGAATCTACCCCCATAACTGCTGTAAATATATTATATAATGTAGGTGCCCGAGATGAACATCCTGATAAAACAGGATTTGCCCATTTATTTGAACATCTCATGTTTGGTGGTTCTAAAAATATTCCGGTTTTCGACGAACCACTCGAAAGAGTAGGAGGCGAAAATAATGCCTTTACCAATAACGACATCACAAATTATTATTTAACAATTCCTCAGCAAAATTTAGAAACCGCATTTTGGCTTGAATCAGACCGAATGAACGAATTGGCTTTCTCTGAAAAGAGCCTTGAAGTGCAGCGTAATGTTGTGGTTGAGGAATTCAAGCAACGCTATTTGAATCAACCTTATGGTGATGTGTGGTTAATGCTTCGTCCACTGGCTTACAAAAAACACCCTTACCAATGGTCAACAATCGGAAAAGAAATATCCCATATCGAAAATGCTGTAATGGAAGATGTAAAGTCTTTCTTTTATCGCTTTTACCGTCCCAATAATGCTATATTGGTAGTTGCCGGAAATGTAGAAGTAGAACAAATTAAAGAACTGACGAAAAAATGGTTTGGAACCATTCCTGCAGGTGAACAACTGCAACGTAATATTCCAGCTGAACCATTGCAAACGGAAGAGAGAATGCTGACCGTTGAACGCAATGTTCCTTATGATGCAATTTACAAAACTTATCATATCTGTAAACGAACTGAAAAAGAATACTATACTTTTGATTTGATTTCTGACATGCTTTCAAATGGGAAGTCATCAAGATTCAACAACGAATTGGTGAAAAAACAAAAGCTATTTAGTGAAGTTAATGCATTTCTTTCGGGAGATATTGATAATGGTCTTTTTATTATATCAGGAAAGTTGAACAATGGTATTACAATGGAGAATGCAGAACAAGCAATAGACAATGAAATAGATAAACTCAAAAATAATTTTGTTGATGTTGACGAATTGCAAAAAGTAAAGAATAAAGCAGAATCGTTAATGGTATTTTCGCAAATGAAAACCAATGATAAAGCAATGAATTTAGCATATTTTGAATTACTTGGAGATGCAAATATGATAAATACAGAAATTGAGAATTATAGAAATGTAACACAGGAGAACATTAAATCATTGGTTACTAAAACGTTTATTAAAAGCAACTGCTCTAAATTATATTATCTTGCAAAAAAATAAAAGCATCAGACACCAAAACGAAGTTTAATATTGTCTATAAAGTGTAAATGATATCTGAAGCAGAAATAATAAGCGGATGCGTAAAAGGAGATAAAAGGGCTCAAAAAGCTCTGTATGACAAATACTCAGCTAAAATGTTTGGGGTTTGCATAAGATATTTCAGAAGTAGAGATGAAGCTGAAGATGCATTACAAGAAGGATTTATCAAAATTTTTAATAGTATCGATAAATTTAGAAATGAAGGTAGTTTTGATGGATGGATACGAAGAATAATAGTGAATACTGCACTTAATTATTACAAAAGCAATTTAAAACATTATTATTCGGTAGATTATCAAGAAATTGAAGAAAATGTTGAAGATACAAAACTAAATTTTGATAATTTTTCAGTTGAATTTCTACTAAGCATTATTCAATCATTACCTGAAGGTTATAGACTGATTTTCAATTTATATGAAATAGAAGGTTATAATCATAAAGAAATTGGAGAAATGCTTGGGATTTCGATAAATACATCGAAATCCCAATTGATGAAGTCAAAAATACAATTGCAAAAGAAACTGAATAAAAAAAATATATAGCACCAAATGGAACAAAGAAACGAAATGGGAGATTTATTCAGAGAGGCTTTCAAAGATTTTGAAAGAAAGCCCTCCCCAAAGGTGTGGTATAACATTGAAAATACTATAAAATCACCTTATTATCAGAAATTTAATTTTTCAAAACCAATGAATATAATCATTGGAAGTGCCATTATTGTTTCAATTTTGGTAATCTTATATTTAGTTCAACCAAATAAACAACAAGGAAATACTCAGCCTCAAATAAAAAACATAGAAGTCGAAGGAAACAAAAAACAAAACAAAATTACAAATGAAGAAAACACTGTTGTTTCATCTCCAAAAATTATAAACAAGTCTCAAAAAGCAGCCAATATTATTCCAAATAATGATTTAAAAACCAATATTCCTAAGGTAAATATTACAATAAGACAAAATATTAAAGATTTGATTGCTCAAGCAGATAACGACCAAATTATATATGAAAATCAAAAGAAGCAAAACTCAGCAAATACTGCAACTTTAACTAAAACAAATGCTGCAATAATTAATAAAAGCAATAACGACAATCAAAATATAATAAAAAATAATACCATTATTTCAAAAAATAATCCTGTAACTGAAATTAGTTTTTCTCCTGACCAAACTATTTGTAAAGGTGATAAAATAAAATTAAGTGTAAATGGTGGTGTTTCTTATTTGTGGAGTACTGGCGAAAAAACACAATATATTTTAGTAAATCCTACTTCATCAATTGATTACAGTGTAATTGCAACTGACGAAAATGGTATCCGAAAAACAGGCTTGATTTCAGTTACTGTTTCTAATTGTAATGCTCCATATATACCAAATGCTTTCTCTCCTAATTATGATGGACAATCAGATATTTTTAAAGTTTATGCAAATGATATTTCTAAGTTTGAAATAGTAATCGTATCTCGTTCGGGTCAGGTTGTTTATACTTCTAAAAATATAAATGATGGTTGGGATGGAAATATGAAAGGCAAACAAGCTCCCGAAGGAGTTTATCTATATACTATTAAATACACTAACGAACTAAATAAAGAACAAATCACTACTGGACATGTAACCCTTATTAGATAATTAATGAATCAAAATATAAATCGAAGTTTTTCACCCGAAATACTTACTATCAATCCCGATTCATTCGGGATTGATAGTTTAATGCCATTAAAAAATAATTTTCTTAATGGAATACCTTATTATCAAATTAATAAGGGAACTCAAGATGTTTTAAAAATAGAATTCCTTTTTAAAGCTGGAACATCTTATCAGGAAATACCTTTTTCTGCTTTTTCAACTATTCAATTGTTAACAGAAGGAACTGTAAATTATTCTGCTGAAAAAATTGCAGATACTTTTGATTATTTTGGTGCTTATATTGAAAAAGAAATTGATAGAGATTTTGCTTCTATTACAATTTATTGTTTAAATAAGTATTTAGAAAATATTATTCCATTCGTTGAAGAAATAATAAAATACCCTGTTTTTCCAGAAAATGAAATTGCTATTTTTAAAGAAAAGCAAAAAATGCAGCTAACCATTAACAATCAAAAAGTTAATTTCGTTGCTAGAACAAAGTTTTTAGAACAAATTTTTGGATCAAAGCATCCTTATGGGCAAAAAGCAGAAATCGAAGATATTGAAATAATTGAAAACAAACATTTAGCTGATTTTTATAAAAAACATTTTCATTCAAATAATTGTAATATTCTGATTTCTGGAAGAATAAATGAAAATACAGTTGCTTTACTTGAAAAATATTTTGGAAATACGAAATGGGGAAATGTTTCAGAAATTATTATTTTAAAAGACCTTTCAAAAACAATTGAAAATCAACAACACAAATTATTTATTCAAAAAGACGATGCAGTACAAACAGCTGTAAGAATAGGTCGTGTTTTGTTTTCAATTAAAGACCCCGATTATCATAAATTTGAAGTTCTGAATACCATTTTGGGCGGTTATTTTGGATCGAGACTCATGAAGAATATTAGAGAAGATAAAGGGTTTACCTATGGTGTTGGTTCAGGTTTATTGCCTCTAAAACATTCAGGTTATTTTTTTATCACTACTGAAGTTGGTCAAGAATATACCAAACAAACCATTGATGAGATTTATAAAGAATTGAAAAAACTCAGAGAAGAGCTTGTTTCTGATGAAGAACTATCACTTGTAAAAACATATAAATTGGGCGAATTTATGCGATGTATTGATGGACCCTTTGCTATTGCTGACATAGTTAAAACGATGATTCAGTTTGATTTATCAATTGATAATTATAAAAATTACATAAAAACTCTTCAAGTAATAACTGCCGAAGATATTCAATTTATTGCAAATAAGTACTTACAGGATAATAATTTATATGAATTATGCGTTGGTAAGGAATAATTTTTTTTATCTCTATACAACCTTTTTATATATTTTGGGTCTTTACTTATTAAATGAATAAGAATTTTATTGGCATATTATTTTTTTTAATTTCTATACAAAGTTTTGCTCTGTTACCACCTTCTTTGCGTTGTATTTCAGTTGTTAATAATGGAAATATTAATTTAAACTGGAATATCCCTACAGATATTTCGAACTTTAATAGTTATTATGTTTTCAGAGGTACTTCATTGTCCGGTGTATATGTAAAGATAGACAGTATTTATAATGTAAACCAAATATCTTATTTAGATGTAGGGGTAAATGCGAATATTCAATCATATTTTTATTTTATCAAATCTAAATCCTCTTCAAATATTTATACTGTTTCTTCTGATACCCTACAGAGTATTCATTTAACTGTAATTAATTTAGGTACAGGTCTTGCAAATTTAAGCTGGAATACTATCCATACTCCATCATTATCAACAACATCTATATATTATCGAATATTTAGAAGCAATTCAGTCTTACCTTCTTGGATTAGAATCGACTCTACACAAAATTTACAATATAATGATACGGTAAAGGTTTGTCATGATACTGTTTATTATAGAATTGAAATTAGAGATGCTTCAAATTGTTATTCTGTTTCTTCCGTTGATGGAAAATTATTTGAAGACCATATTGCACCAATTACAAATGGAATTGATACTGTAAGTATAAACCGTATTACTGGCAAAGTTATTATTGGGTGGAAGCCCAGTCCTTCTTTAGATACTTGGGGCTATATAATTTGCCATGGTTCCCCTTGTTTAGCATTAGATACTATATATGGAAGGTTAAATACGCAATATATTGATTTGAATAACAATCCTTGTATAGCAACTCAAACATATAGAATTGCTACATTTGATAGTTGTAACAATACAAGTTTATTTAGTGAAAATCATACTACTATCAAATTGAGTAGTCAACTAGATATTTGTGAAAATAGAATTACTTTAAATTGGACTCCTTATAACAATATGAATCCTTCAATTGCTGGTTATAAGATTTTTATGAACAAAAATGGGGGGATTTTTAATTTGATTTCTACAAATAATTCAACATCACTTGATTATGTCATAAACAATATTGAGGATAATACAACTTATTGCTTTTATGTTCAGGCATTTGAAAATACTGGGCAAAAAACTTCAAGTTCATGTGAGGTATGTCATAGCGTAAAGAAACCTCAAAATCCTAACTATTTATATATTCGCACTGTAACAGTAGTTTCTGATAATCAGATAGATTTAAAGATTTATACAGATCCATCAGTTGCAACAACTGGTTATAAAATTTACAGAACTAACTCTTTAAGTAATACATTTAATTTTATTACAACAATACCGTATGCTGCTAGTTCAAATTATTCTTATAGCGATTATATTGTGAATACTTCTAAATCAATATATTATTACAAAGTAATGAATACTGATAGTTGTGGAAATGTGGGGGTTACATCTAATATAGCTCATACAATTTTTTTAACAGGAACATCTTTAGGTGGATATGAAAATAAGCTAGAATGGACAGATTACGGAGATTGGGCTGGAGAAGTTTTATCATATTCTGTTTTTAGATCTATAAACGAGAGTTTAAGTCCAACAAAAATAGCTGATATTTCTCCATCTTTACCGGGAAGTATTTATCAATATTCTGATGATGTACAAAATTTAACAGAAAGTAGTGGCAAATTTAAATATTACATTAAAGCAAATGAAAAGCCAAATTCTACTTATAATTTTGTAGATGAAAGTAATTCAAATACGGTTGAAATAACTCAAATACCTGAGATGTTTATTCCAAATGCTTTTGTGCCTGCTGGTTTAAATAAAGAGTTTAAACCAGTAATGTCTTTTGTAAATAGAGAAAACTATTTGATGCAAATTTATAATAGATATGGAGAACTGGTATTTGACAATAAAAATACTGATGTTGGTTGGGATGGAAGGTATAAAGGAGAAATTGTTCCTTCGGGTATTTATATATATTTAATACAGTATAGCAAACCAAATCATGATATTATTCAAAAAAAAGGTATTGTTACACTCGTAAATTAAGGAATTTGAATCATGTAAAAATAAGTTAAATATGCCATTTTTATCATTTTATATAGTATAGGTTTTATTATTTTTTTTATCTTTGTAGGTTCAAAAGACCATAATCATTTTTGTTATTTAACATAGAATTTTATTTATTATTTATTATTTACTCATTAATTTTAAACTTGTTATGAAAAAAGTCTTATTTTTTTTACTTGCAGCAATGATAACATTATCCATTTCTGCCCAGACAGTTGTTTTTCATGAAAATTTTGAGTCTCCAACATTTGGAGATAGTTTAACTGCAACGGCTGATTCTTTAGGTTTTCCTGTAGCTTTCAAAACATGGGCTCCATCATCAACTCTTCATAACTCAGGTTTATATGCGGATTCTAATGTTAGACAAAATGAATTTACAACAGCTTACTTAACTTCAAATTCGTTTTCTACTCTAGGAAATGGCTATGTTCTTCTTGAATTCTCACAAATCTGTAAATTATTTATTGCAGATGGTGGATTTATTCAAGTTTCTACTGATGGTGGTACAAATTGGACTGAATTGAATCTTACACAATATCAGGGAGGAGGTACTATGTATAACCTTGGGGGACATTGGAAATTTGGTGATAACGTTTATTCAACATGGCAGCAAGGTACCAATGCAATTCCAACTAATGCTTGGTGGAAAACAGAGAAGTTTAATATTTCTACTATCGCTGCTAATAAAGCCAATGTAAAAATAAGGTTTGGATATACGAGTACAAATGGTAATGATATTGCTACTGGACTAGGAAGATACGGATGGTTGTTAGATGATATTAAAGTAACAGCAGGTTTATCTGAACTTAATCCACCAAATATTACCATGATTAACTATCATAATAATGATACTGCTTATTACGGAGGTCCTTATAATGTTTCTGCTTATGTAACAGATGCTTCTGGTGTGGATGCAGTTTATATTTCTTATCAAGTTGGAAATGGTGCATTTACACAAATACCAATGGTTAATGTAGCTGATAGTTTATACACTGCTGGAATTCCTTATGTAGGCTATGGCAAAACAATAAATTATAATGTTACAGCAAGTGATGCGTCTGCTTCTCATAATTTATCATATAAGCCTGCCTTTAATTATTATACTTTTTACACAAAATATGCTCAAGGAGGCACGGTAGTTATTGGTACAGGTACATCAAATCAAAATTATCCATTCAAATCAAATGCAAATAATACTAAAAGTGCATCTCTGTACTATGCAAACAGTATTAATAGGTTTGGCTTAATAACACAACTACGCTGGAATGTTTCTACTGCTCAGGCATCAACAAATATACCGGTAAAAATATATATTAAACAAGTGCCAGCCACTGTTACTGCAATGACAGCAGATACTTGGACTAGCTTGAAAAATGCTGCTGTTTTGGTTTATGATGGTATTCAAACTTTTACAGCTACAGGTTGGAGTACAATTGCTCTTACTACTCCTTTTAGTTACAGTTCAGGTAATTTAATGGTATTATGTGAAGCCAATTATGGAGGTACAGGAGCTCCAACTCCTTCTTTTTATTATTCTACAGCAGTAAATGGACAACATCAGTTTTTTGCCTCAAGCACTGCCACAACAGGAACTATAAATGCATTGCTTCCAAACATTACAATTGATTTTGTAATTGCACCATTGCCCACAATAGATGCTGGTATTTCACAAATAACAAATCCAACAGCAAGTGTATCCGTAGGAACTCCATTTGATTTGATTGTCAAAGTTAAAAACTTCGGAAGTAATACATTGACAAAAGCTGCAGTTTATTATTCAATAGATGGCGAAACTCCAGTTTCTTCTATTTGGACGGGTAGTTTAAATACAGATTCTACTAAAATATTTACGGCAGCTAACTTAAATCTTTCAGCTGGAATACATTCAATAAAAACATGGACAACTTTACCGAACAATGATAATGATCAGAATAGTGCAAATGACACCAGTTATTTTTCATTTTATGCTTGTTCAGGTCCACTAAATGGTTATTATACAGTTGGTGGCTCCTCTGCTGATTTCCCAACATTTTCAGACCTTTTTGTTGGTTTGTCGCAATGTGGTATAAATGGACCAGTTGTATTTTACATTTCTCCTGGTACTTATTCTAATCAATTAACATTTTCTGAAATTAATGGTACTTCTGCAACCAATACTGTTACTTTCCGATCTGCAACCAATGATAGTACTTCAGTAATATTTAATAGAGCATCTACAGCTGCATCCAACTGGATTGTTAAGTTTAATGGTGCTGATTATATTACTTTTAAGAATGTTAAGTTTGCACCTTCTGATTCAGCTAACTCAACAGCAATTGTTTATGCCAACGGTGCTACCAATAATAAACTAATTGGTTGTTTGCTCACAGGTTACTCTGGAACTGGTGCTAATCAGTCTCTTATAGTTGTTGATACAGCATCAACTCCAAATAATAATAATTTATTTCAAGGGAATTATATTCAGAAAGGTTCTTATGCTATTTCAATTAAAGGTAAGTCTTCTGCTAGTACAATACAAACAATTATTAAAAAGAATACTTTTGACAATCCTGTAGTATATGGTATTTATACACAATATGTTGATTCTACATTAATTGATTCAAATACTGTATTTTCTACGGTAGCTAATACTTCAAGTAAGTATGGTATTTATATGCAATATGGTAATCATTCAAATCTAATTACTAAAAATAATATCAGCCTTACAGCTGGTACTAATATGTATGGTATTTTAACTGAAAATTGTCTTTCTACAGATGCTACGAAAGGTTTGATTGCCAATAATTTTGTAAGTATTACAAATGGAACTACTTCGTCTTATGGTATTCGTTTAAATACAACTACTAAATATAATGTTTATGCGAATTCGGTTCTTACAAATGGCACAAATGTAAATACAAGAGCACTTAGTATTTTGGCTACAAGTTCTGGTATAAACATAATCAACAATAATTTGCAAAGTAATAATTATCCAATTTATGTTGAAGGAGCTACTTCAGTTAATTTAAGTAATTATAATAACTATTTTTCAACTGGAACAACTTTTGCTTATTGGATTTCGTCTGCTTATGCAAATTTGCCTGCTTTAACTGCAGTCAGTTTAAAGGATCTTAATTCAATTTCTGCTAATCCGTATTTTACTAGTTCAACAAATTTGCATACAACTACTGGTTTATTAAAAGGTGTAGGCACAAATTTAACCGAAGTAGCAATTGATATTGATGGTACTCCACGTGCAAATCCTCCATGTATTGGTGCTGACGAATTCCCAGCTCCAGCAAAAGATGCCGCCTTGGTTTCTGTTTTAAAACCTATTGGTGGATGTGGATTATCCACTACAGAAGATGTTAAAGCTATTTTTAAAAATGTTGGGTCTAGTGCTATTACGCCTAATTCAATGGTAGCTCGTTATAGGATAGGCACGAATCCTGTAGCTTCAGAACCTGTAAACCGTACAATTAATCCAGGTGATACTATCCATTACTTGTTTTCAACTAAGGCAAATTTATCAGTAGCTGCAAGCTTTAGTGATGCTACATTTAATTTGAAAGTTTGGGCTGATTTAACTGGTGATTTAGCTCACGAAAATGACTCTTCATCATCGATAGCAATAGTTTCAAACTATTTGCCACCTGTTCCCACTGTAACCAATAGTAGTACACTTTATGGAACAAGTACAACATTAAATGCTGCATCCAATAGTACAATCACATGGTTTACAACTCCTACTATTTTATCTTCATTTTTTACAGGACCTTCTTATACTACTCCTGTTTTATATCAAACTACAACTTATTATGTTCAATCAACAGCACCAAATTGTGCGAGTTCTAGAGTACCCATTGTTGCAACAGTAATAGTTCCTAATCGTAATGCTGGTATTTCTTCTATTATTACTCCTTCGGGTTGTGCTCTGAATCAAGTACCTATTTCTGTAAAAATATTTAATCATGGTAGTGATATTCTTAATAATACGAATACTACTGTAAAATATAAGCTTGACGATGGTAGCTTTATAGCTCCTGAACCTTTAAATGTTGTTATTAATCCAACTGATACAGTTCAATATACTTTTAATACTTTAGCTGATTTTTCAGCACCTACAGCTAATAGATATATTAAAGTAACTGCTATAGTAATGACCTCAAATGATGCAATACCAGCTAATGATTCTTTGGAAAAGGATTCTATTTTATCACGTCTTACACCTACTATGCCAACAGCTAATAATGTAAGTATATTCTATGGAACTTCTACTACTCTTAATTCTTCTTCAACTGGAAGTATTTCTTGGTTTGATAATCTAACGGGTGGAAGTAGTATTGCACAAGGAAACTCTTATACAACACCTAACTTGATTTTAACTGATACATTTTATGTTCAGGCAAGTAATTCAAGTTCTTTTAATGCACAGGTTGGAACTGGTACATCGTTTAATTCAACAACTGCATATCCTTCTCCATACACAAATTTTTATGGGGGTACAAAACACCAAATACTAATTCGTGCAAGTGAGCTCACTGCATTAGGGATGGTTGCTGGTCCTATATCTTCAATTGCTTTTAATGTTAAATCCGTAGGATCAACATTTACTGGCAGTTTATTAAGTTTTCAGATAAATTTAAAAAACACATCAGCCACTGTATTAAATTCAACTTCCTTTGAAACTGGTTTAGCTACTGTTTATGGACCTCTTACTCAATCAATAACATTAGGAATTAATACACATACATTAACTACTGCATTTAACTGGGATGGATTCAGTAATTTATTGATTCAAACTTCTTATAGTAATGCTAATCCAGGAACTGCTACTGATTATGTTGAAATGTATAATACTACAACTACTTATATAAGTACAAATTGGTATAGGTTAGATGGGGTAACTCCAGCTGCAATATTGTCAGCCACAACACCCACATCTTCAGGAAGCACAAGGCCAAATATTGTATTAACAGGATCTGTTATTGGATGTATTACTTCGCCAAGAGTACCTATTATTGTTAATGTAAGCCCTGTGCCTCAAAATGATGCTGGCGTTACAGCCATAATAAATCCTAATGGTGCTACTACTTCAACAGTTCCTATTCCAATTAAAGTAAAAATTAAAAACTTTGGACAGGCTCATTTAACATCAGCAAAAGTTGCATGGAAATTGAACAATGTTTTGAAACCTGATTATTTATTTACTGGAAACGTTCCATCCGGTGGCGATACAACCATTACAATTGCAAACGAAACTTTTATAGGTGGTTTGTATTGTATGAAAGCATGGACGAAAAATCCTAATGGTGCTCTAATAGATAGTATTCCTTCTAATGATACTTCATCCGTTACATGCTTTACTGCTTGCTTAAATGGTGTTTACACAATAGGTGATACATCTGGTGGTAATTTCCATAATTATCCAACATTTAATGATGCTGTTACTACATTAAAAATGGTTGGAGTTTGTGGAAATGTAACTTTCTTGGTTGATACAGGTACTTATAATGAACAAGTAAGAATTCCTGAAATTCAAGGAGTTTCAGGAACTAATACTATTACTTTCCGTTCTGCCAGCAATGATAGTACAAAAGTTATATTGCAATATAATGCAACTACTGCAACAAACTATTACACATTAAGACTCGATAGTGCCGATTATATAACATTTAAAGGTATGACGATTAAAGCCATCGGAAATACTTATGGTAAAGCGGTTGAGTTGTTGAATCATGCAACTTATAATACTATTTCAAATAATATTATAGAAATGCCAATTACTACAAGTTCTTATTTTTATGGTATTTACGATACTACTTTTGCCTCTGCTTACAATAAATATTTGAATAATAAAATTTTGAATGGTTATTCTGGTATTTATACTTGTGGTAGTAGTTCTACGAGTTTGAAGAAGAAAAATGAAATTACTGGTAATAAAATTTTAAATTTCTATTATTTTGGAATTTATTCTAACTTTCAAGATTCAATAAAGATTATTGGAAATGAAATAAATACAAATTCTTCAAGCCCTATAGTTTATGGTTTATATGCAACCAATAATAATAATGCTATTCAGATTTTAAAAAATAAAGTTATTTTATCTACAACAGGATCACAATTTGGAATTTCTATTAATACTTGTTTAGGTACTTCTACTGCTCGGGGTTTAATTGCTAATAATATGGTAGCACTTGCTGGTGGTTCATCAACTTCAACCAATTATGGTTTGAATCCAGTCAGTTCTAATTTTCAGGATTTCTATCACAATTCTGTTAATGTATCTGCTCCTTCTCTAGCAGGAGGAAGATCTTTAATTGTTGGAAATGGTGGTCAAAATTTAAGATTTTTAAATAATAATATTGCAAATACTGGTGGTGGTTATGCTTTTTATGTTCTAAACACTGGTGCTGTAAATAGATCTAATTATAATAATATTTATTCGAACGGTAATATTTTAGGGTATTGGAGTGGTAATAAAAACACTTTAGCCATTTTAAAAGCAGCAAGTTTTAAAGATACCAATTCAGTTTATGAAAACCCATCATTTACTTCTTTAACTGATTTACACTTATTATCTACTGAATTAAGTACTATTGCTACACCACTTTCAGTAGTATCTGATGATATTGATGGAAATGTAAGGGATGTATTGAAACCTACTATTGGTGCTCATGAACGTGCATTATTCCAAAAGGATGCAGGTATTGTTTCAATAGTTCGTCCAAATGTAGTTGAAACTGAAAATGATGCATTCCAAGTAAAAGTTTTTGTTAAGAATTTTGGTATTGATCCAATAACATCAATGACTGTTAGTTATAGGCTAAATAATGGGCCACCTGTTAGTTTTAATTATACAGGTACAATTCTTTCATGGGGTATTGATTCAGTTACTTTTACAACAAATATGACCGTTCCAGCTGGAAATGATACTATTTGTGCTTATACCACTTTAACTGGTGATTTAAATGCTTACAATAATCAAATTTGCAAAAGTTTCTGGGGTACACCATTATATGATGCTCAAATTGCAACTGTTTATCCTTTAAATGAAGGTTGTGGTTTAAATAATGATACTGTAAAAGTATTAATAGCAAATCAGGGTATTATGCCTATTAATGGTGGTTTATCAGTTAGTTATCAAAAAATAGGAAGTCCTACTATTGTTACAGAAACTGTTACTGCTCCTATTGCTGTTGGAGCCAATTATGTTTATAAATTCAATACACTTGTTAATTTAGGCGTAACAACTTCTGATGTTAATTATAAAATAAAAGCATGGGCTACTTTAACCAATGATCATTATCATGCTAATGATACAAATACAAGGAGTGTGCTTTCATTGCATATACCTGCAAGCCCTGTAACCTCAGGTGTTACTATACCTTTTGCAACTACAGCAACTTTAGCTGCAACTTCTGCTACAAATGATTCAATAAGATGGTATGGAATTTCCACTCCAAGTAATGCATTGTTTGTTGGAAGTCCTTATACAACTCCAATATTATTTGCAACTAAAACATACTATGTTGAATCATCTTCAAATTATTCAATAACAGCTGCTGTAGGTCCTGTTTCTCCAACAACACATGGAGGAGTGATAGGTACACAAACTGCTCCTTGGAATGTGAATTTTACAACAAATACTCCTACTATTATTAAATCAGTTGATATATATCCTATTACAGCTGGTCAAGGAGGTGTTATTCAAGTTCGACAAGGTTCTTCATCATCAGGAACTTTATTGTCAACAATAAATTACACCACAAATGTATCAGGAGGAAATATTCCTCAAACCGTATTGATTAATTATGAGCTTCCAACTTCAGGAGACTATAATCTTTATATGAGTGCAATTCCTACTTCTGGAGTTTCATGGGATACATCAGCTTCAATATATCCATATAGTTCTTATGTTGCCAAAATTACTGGTAATGGTTATAATACAACTTCTTTTATGGGTATGTATAATTGGAAATTTGGTACAGGATGTTCAAGTTCAAAAGTTCCAGTAATAGTAACTGTTGGTTCTCAACCAACTTTAGATGCTAGTGTGTCTTCTATGATAAAACCTATTACTGCTCCTAATTTAAGCAATAATGATACCATAAGGGTGGTTGTTAAAAACTATGGATCTTCTTCATTTAGCAACTTTACTATGAGTTATAAAATAGATAATAATGCTATTGTAAATCAACCAGTACCATTAACAACTCCACTTACACCGAATGATTCTATAATATTTAACTTCTCACAAACTGCTAATTTAAGTTCAACCAATATGCCTCAAACATTTAATATAATGGCATGGGTTAAATTAACAGGAGATCCTACGTATCAAAATGATACTATTAAGAAAACAATAATTAATCTATTTCCTCCTTATTGTACATCTTCTGCAACAGACACAACTGATGATGATATAGGTAATGTGAAATTTGCAGGTATTAACAATGGAAATCCGCTTCCTGTTTTGAATAATATAAATGCAAATAAAATGTACTCTGATTTTACAGCATTAACCCCGGGTCAAATTCAACCGAGCAATACTTATCCAATTTCGGTAAGTGCGATCTATTCAGCAGGGTCTTGGAGTGGTTATTGTAATGTATATATTGATTACAATAGAAATGGTGTATTTGATCTTCCATCTGATTTAGCTTTCGGTGGAGATATCAATGGGACTTCAGCTTCAACAATTACTGGAACCGTTTCAGTGCCATATTATGCTTCTGCCGGATTAACACGCATGAGGGTTGTTATAAGAGAAAATGGAACTGCAGCTTCTACTTTGCCATGTGGTACTTATGGTTTTGGTGAAACAGAAGATTATACAATCAAGATTCTTCCTCCAAGTGCTAACGATGCTGGTATTTTCAAAATAGCAATAAATTCATTTATTCCATATTCTACACCTAACCCAGTATCACCTAATTTCTATCTTCTTAACTTTGGAGCTAATACTTTAGCACAAGCTACAATTAACTATACTTTAAATGGAAATATGGTAGCAAATAGCATTACTCCATTGACAATAACACCTGCATTACCATCACTTGCAATAGATACAGTTAATACAATACCAGTAACCTTAAATCCAGGTTTAAACTATATTGTTGCATGGACAAGTGGCATAATAGGTGATACAAATATCCATAATGATACATCTTCTGTCAGATTATTTAGGGAATTTCAAGCAAACCTTCCTTTTTCAGATAATTTTGATGTGAATAATTATTTTTATCCAACGGATTCTTTTAATATTTTCGAATCAACTAAAAATCTTTGGGTGCAAGGTGTTCCTACTTCTACTTTCCCATCACTTAATGCAGCTCATAGTCCATCTAAAGTATGGGTAACAAAATTAAGTGGTAATTATACAGCAAACAATACAAGCTTCTTATATTCACCTGTATTTGATATTTCTCAATTTGTTCCTGATACCCTACGATTCTGGCAATGGCGTCAATTTGGTAATGGTGCAACTGGTCAAATTCAATATAAAAATGCAACTGGCACTTGGAAGGTCTTAGGTGTTCAAAATGACACCAATGGCGTTAACTGGTATAATACAGCGGCTAATAAGTGGACTGGTGTTGATACCACATGGAAACTTTGTAAATACAATGTTCATGATTTGACTAACCTTGGAACTACCCTTCAATTTAGGTTTGTATTTAATGCATCTACTACAGCTACTTTAATGAAAGGATGGGCTATTGATGATTTTGATTTAACACTTATTCCTATTCCTCAAGATGGAGGTGTAATAGCAATTACAACACCATCTGCTGCTTCATTAGTTGGAGCTAATCAAACCGTAACGGTAATTGTTAAAAACTTTGGTACAGATCCTTTGAGTAATATTCCAGTTTATTATCAAGTTGGTTCCGGAACTCCTCAATTAGATTTTGTACCTGGGCCTATATTACCAGGTCAAACAATGAATCACACTTTTAGTCAAACTTTTGTTGTTGGTAATCAGGGTTATGATATTTGTGCATGGACTGCAATTCCATTGGGTGATGTTTATTATTACAATGATAAAACTTGCAAATATGTTAATGTAAACCCTGCTTCAAGCGATGTAGGTATTGTCCAAATATTAGAACCTGATGTTTATACAAGTAGTGGCTCTTATGCATCTATAAAAGTTGTAATTAAAAACTATGGTTTTACTACCCAAACTACAATACCATTATCGTATCAGCGTAATTATCTAACTGTTGTTAATGATACTTTTGTTGGTAGTATAGCTGCAGGTGCCACTCAAATATTCACATTTGCAGAGCAACTTCATATTCCTAATGGAAATGGATTTTTCTTAAGTGCCTACACTAAATTAAATACCGATGCTTACATATATAATGATACACTTAGCAAAACTGTTACTATTTGTAATGTTGCTACAGCAGGTTTTATAAATGGACCTAAATTCCCAGCTTCTGGTTCAACTGCTGTATATACAATTGCTTCACTTCAGAATGCTACAAGTTATAATTGGGTATATATTCCTAATCCTGGTACAGCTAATGCTCAAGTTATTAACAATGGTAATTCAGCAACTTTAATTTTTGATATTGGAACAATTGGCGGTGTTTTATCTGTAAATGGATTAGATTCTTTATGTTCTGGTACAGCCTCAACATTTATTGTTAATCCAGTAGGTATTGATGAAATAGATGAAGAAAACTTCTGGTTAGGTCAAAATATGCCAAATCCAACAACAGGTTTAACAAATGTTGAATATAATTTACCAACATCAGGTGAAATTAATTTTAGCATTATGAATTTATTGGGTCAAAAAGTTTACACTTTTTATAAAAATGAAGAAATAGGTAAACATATAATTGATCTAAATGTATCGGATTTGCCAGCAGGTTTTTATTACTATACCATTGAATTTAAAGGTAAACGCCTTGTAAAGAAAATGCTTATAAATAAATAGTTTTGATATTATTCTTATTCAAAGGCAGTTTTCGGACTGCCTTTGTTTTTATACAAATATTTTAAAAAATATTTTGTTGGTTACAAAAAAAACACTACTTTTGCAGTCCTTTAAAAATTAGAGCAATGAAAAGAACATTTCAACCATCAGTAAGAAAGAGAAAAAACAAACACGGATTCAGAGAAAGAATGGCAACTGCCAATGGACGTAGAGTATTATCAGCCAGAAGGGCTAAAGGCAGAAAGAAACTTACTGTTTCTGATGAAATGTTTAAAAAATAATATGATATTATTCGGAGAATAAATTTTTCTGATTACATGAAATTATAAAGCAGCAGTGTAAATAGCATATTTACGCTGCTGCTTTTTTGTAACATAATGACTATAAGAAAACAAAGCCTTTGTGTATTTCTATTCAAACATCAAAGCAACTGCGATAGTTCCAATACCTGCACTTACTCCAATGACAGGAGAAATACTTTCTATGTATTCAGGCTTTTTCATAAAAATAGCATTCACTTTCTCAGCATACCAATTGGCATTTGCCTCTTCTTCTTTGTTAGCATATAAAATGCAATAACTGTGTATTTTTTTTTCTTTTGCATATTTTTTTAAAATACTCAATGTTTTATTGATACTGGCTTTGCGACTGAATGATTTGTTGAAAACTTTTGCATTTCCTTCCTCGTCAACTGAGACAATTGGCTTTATATTAAGTATATTTGAGACAATACCTTTTAATGGACTAACTCTGCCACCTTTTATAAAGTATTTTAAGGTTTTAACGTTTACAAAAATTTTTGTTTTTCCAATCCATTCATCAATTTTGAGTAAAATTTCATTATGAGATAAGCCTTCTTCAATTGCTTTGGCAATTCGAATTAGAAGCAAACCTTGAGGTCCAGATAATGTTTTACAATCAAATACATTTATTTGCTTTCCTGTTTGATGACTTATTGCGAAAGCAGCCATGGAGCTATTGTTAAAAGTACCGCTTAATTTTGAAGATAGATTAATAGCTATAATAGATTTATAATGTGATGTTAGATATAAATATTTATTTAAAAACTCTTTTTTACCAGGTTGAGATGATGTTGGATAATCAGGTGAAGTTCTTAAGATATCATAAAACTGAGATGGTGTTATGGTAATTTTATCAATATATTGATTTTTTCCAACATGTAAAGTTAATGGGACTGTATGTATTTGGTATTTTTCAATTATAACTTGTGGTAAATCAGCACATGAGTCTGTTAAAATTGCAATATCCCATTTTCTATTATGTTGTATATCATTTTGGAAAACCATATCATCAACCTTTTGGCTCAATATACAAGCATCATTACCAATTATTTTAAAAACTTCAGCAGGTTGATCGGTATGAATGTGTATCCTTATTTTCTTTGAAGAACCTGCTACAACCATTGAATCACCAAGTTTTTCAATCTGTTTAGAAAATAAATCTTTGTTAAGATTTTCTCCTGTAAAAAGAGCTTCAGTGCAATACCTAAATGTAAGCTCTTCATGTGTATCAATAAATCCATCCCCTCTAGTAAGATTTCTTGTAGTTGCAAGATTTTTCAAACTGCCATCCTTAAAGTAAGTTATCATTCCTTCTAGAAAAAAAACAAAACCCTGAGCTCCTGCATCTACGACATTATATTTAGCCAAAATTGCTAATTTTTGTGTTGTTTCTATCAATGATTCTTTTGCTCTTTGATAAGAGTTAATAATCAGTTCTATAAAATCATCAGCACTATCTTTAAAGAGATAAAGGTATTCTGACCAATCTTTTAAAACACTTATCAAAGTACCTTCAATAGGATTGGAAATAGATTCATAAGCATAAATTACAGCCTTTTTTATATGAAGTGTAAAATCATGTATTGATAAGTATTCTTTATCATGTATTTCTATACTAAATCCATACAAAAACTGAGCGAAAATAATACCAGAATTGCCTCTTGCACCCATTATTGCAGCATCAGCAATAGCAATTGCAGTTTCTTTTATATGATTAGAAGGGATTACATTATCAATAATTGATTGTAAAGTAGATGCTAGATTTGTGCCTGTATCAGCATCAGGAACTGGAAATACATTAATTTTATTTACATAATTTTGATTAAGAAATAGATTTTTTGAACCTGCTAAAAAACTATAATAAAAATTTTTACCATCTAATATAGCAATTTTTTCTCTCTTCTCCATTTGAATTTTTATTAGTGCTTTAATTGTTTTGCTTAGAAAACAAAATAATTATTAAAAGGCTTGCAAAATTAAATATAAAACTCATTTGCAGAGTATTTATTCAAAGAAAGTTTTTTATAAAAAAGCTTAATTACTTGGCAACTTGAAGTTTTTATAGTAATTTCGCTGCTATAAAAAATAAGTACAACATGTCTATTAAAGTAAGCAATATCACTAAATTATATGGCGAACAAAAAGCCCTACATAATGTAAGTTTTGAAATTAAATCGGGAGAAGTAGTTGGGTTATTGGGTCCAAATGGAGCAGGCAAATCTACATTAATGAAAATAATTACTTGCTTTATTCCTCCAACTTCAGGAAATGTTAGTGTTTGTAAGTTTGATATTTTGGAGCAATCTATTGAGGTTAGAAAAAGAGTTGGTTATCTTCCCGAAAACAACCCTTTATATTTAGATATGTATGTTAGAGAGTATCTTGAATTTATTGCAGGTATTCATAAATTGGGTGATAAAATTAAAGAACGTGTTGATTTAATGATAGATATTACAGGTTTGGAAGTTGAGCATAAAAAGAAAATTGGTGCTTTATCAAAAGGCTATCGCCAGCGTGTAGGATTAGCGCAAGCCCTGATACACGACCCAGAAGTGCTTATTCTTGATGAACCGACTTCTGGTTTGGATCCTAATCAGATTGTTGAAATTCGCAACTTAATCAGCAAAATTGGAAAAGAAAAAACAGTAATGCTTTCAACTCATATCATGCAAGAAGTAGAAGCTATTTGCCATAGAGCTATAATTATTAATAAAGGAATTATTGTTGCCGATGCTCTAACTGACCAACTTTCAACACAATTTTTTAATCGAAGCATAATTACTGTTGAATTCGACAAAGAAGTAAATATAAATTTACTAAAAGCAATTGAAGGAGTTCAAAAAATCACAAAAATTAAAGGAAATACTTTGGAAATAGAGTGTGAAAGCAAAAAAGATTTGCGTCAAGATATTTTTAATTTTGCTGTAAAAAATCAATTGTCAGTTCTTACCATTCACAAAGAAGAAGAAAAATTAGAAAAGGTATTCCATGAATTAACTAAGAAATAATATTGCTATCTTAAAATTTCGATAAATCAAAATACTATTTCTGTAAAAGACATTATTAAAGTGATGTATTTAAAAACTTTCTTTCAAGTTTCAGATTTTTTTCTTATAATATACTTGGCTTTTCTAAAAAATTACTACTTTTGCAGCGTGGAAAGATTTGATTGATTGCAACCACTGGAAAAAATGCTAAAATATTATTTTCTCCTTCCTTCAATCAGAAACTTCCATTTATCAATTAGTTACTAATAAAAAAATAATACAATGGGATATTTATTTACATCCGAATCTGTTTCGGAAGGTCATCCAGACAAAGTTGCCGATCAAATTTCTGACGCATTATTAGATGAATTTTTACGCCATGATCCTGAATCAAAAGTAGCATGTGAAACATTAGTTACTACAGGATTAACAGTTTGTAGTGGTGAAGTAAAAACTAAAGAATATATTGATATTCAAGGAATAGCTAGAGAAGCTATACGTAAAATAGGTTATACTAAAGCTGAATATCGTTTTGACGCCGATTCATGCGGTGTAATTTCGACAATACATGAACAATCTAGCGATATAAATCAAGGTGTTGAACGCAAAAATGAAGAAGATCAAGGTGCTGGTGATCAAGGGATGATGTTTGGCTATGCATGTAAAGAAATGGATAATTTTATGCCAATGCCAATTGAATTGGCTCATGTATTGCTTCAGGAATTGGCCGATATTCGCCGCGAAGGGAAAAAAATGAAATACCTTCGTCCTGATGCCAAATCGCAAGTTACCGTTGCATATAATGATAATGGAAAAGCAGAAAGCATCGAGACTATTGTAATTTCTACACAACATGATGATTTTGATACAGAGGAAAAGATGTTGGAAACGATTAAAAAAGATGTAATCGAAGTACTAATACCAAGGGTTAGAAAAGTTAACACATTATCTGAAAAAGTTAAAAAAATGCTTAAAGGTGATTTTAAGTTATTTGTTAATCCAACAGGAAAGTTTGTTATTGGAGGACCTCACGGAGATACAGGCTTAACTGGACGCAAAATTATTGTTGATACATATGGCGGTAAAGGTGCACATGGCGGTGGTGCTTTTTCAGGTAAAGATTCTTCAAAAGTAGATCGTTCTGCAGCTTATGCAACTCGTCATATAGCTAAAAATTTGGTTGCAGCAGGTGTTGCTGATGAAGTATTGGTTCAAGTTGCTTATGCTATTGGTGTTGCACAACCTGTTGGTTTGTATGTAAATACATATGGAACTTCTAAAGTGAAAGACAAAGAAGGTAAAAAACTAAGTGATGGTGCAATAGCCGAAAAAATCAATGCTATCTTTGATATGCGTCCGTATGCCATTGTAAAAAGATTTGGGTTGAAAAATCCTATATTCCATGCTACAGCAAGTTATGGACATTTCGGAAGAGATTACCGCAAAACAGAAGTTGAAGTTTACTATCAAGACAAAACTACAAAAACTAAAAAGATAGATGGTAAAGACCATTATTTTAAAGAAGTTGAGTTTTTTGCATGGGAAAATTTAGATTATGTTCCCGCTATTCAAAAAGCATTTGGATTATAACCCACAATTATTTTTTAAGAGGCTGTCTCAAAAGGGCAGCCTTTTTAATTTACTGGTTATCAACAATATGCTGTTGATAAAATTTCATAATACTTTGATATTTAGCATATTAAATTATTATCTTTGTATTATGAAAAGTTCAAGAATAAAATTCAAACCATATCAGCAAAATCAGCTGATGGCAATCCCTCCAACCTTTGATGAGATGATTCCTCAAAATCATCCGGTAAGGGTTGTCAACCAAATCATCGAGGATATTAATCTGGATCCTCTATTAAAAAATTATAAATCATGTGGCTGTTCAAGTTATCACCCGCGGATGCTTCTGAAGGTTCTTGTTTATGGGTATCTCTGTAACATTTACTCATCGCGTAAGATTGAAGCTGCTGTAAAAGAGAACATTTATTTCATGTGGTTGGCCGGGATGGAACAACCAGATCATAATACCATTAATCGTTTTCGTACAGACCGGTTGAAAGGAGCCATTAAAAAAATATTCAGTCAGGTTGTATTATTTATGGCAGAAGGCGGGCACGTTGATTTGCAGAACGTTTATACAGATGGGACAAAGATAGAATCCAATGCTAATCGTTACACTTTTGTTTGGGGTAAACGAATAAAGACCTCTAAAGAACGCATTGCACAACAACTAGAAGGTTTATGGAAATACTCACAGGAATTAGCAAAAGAAGAACTAAAGGATACCACTCCCACAAGCTTTGAGCAAATAGATCCTGAAAAAGTACGTCAGACCATTAATCAAATTGATCAAGCATTGAAAGATAAAGATATTGACAAAGATATTAAGCAGAAAATCAATTATGCAAAAAAGAACTGGCCTGATAAACTTGAACAATATGAACAACAAGAGAAAATTCTCAAAGGTCGTAACAGTTATTCTAAAACAGATCCGGATGCGACATTTATGCGCATGAAGGAAGATCATATGAGGAACGGTCAGTTAAAACCTGGCTACAATGCACAAATCAGCACAAATGACCAAATCATAGCCAATTATACTATTCACCAGAACCCCACAGACACAAAGACACTCAAACCACATCTGGAATCATTTAAGAACGAATATGGTTTTCTGCCCAAAGAACTCACTGCTGATGCTGGTTATGGCTCAGAAGAAAATTATGAATACCTGGAAGAAAATGAAGTTGAGGCGTTTGTCAAGTATAATTATTTTGATAAGGAACTAAGGGAAAAAGATAAAGCTAAACCCATCTTCCATGTGGACAATCTTTACTACAACAAACAACAGAACTGCTACTACTGTCCAATGGGACAATGTATGAATTTTATTGGTAATAAAATTGAAGCCACTGAGGCAGGCTACGAAAAGACAATCTCTCGTTATCAGGCACAAAACTGTAATGGCTGTCCAGTCCGTGGTCAGTGTCATAAAAGTAAAGGCAATCGGATTATAGAAGTCAGTCACCGCTTAAATGAGCTAAAAGCCAAAGATAGAGAACGATTACTAAGCGAAGAAGGGAAAATACATCGAAGCAAGAGACCAGTTGACGTTGAACCTGTTTTTGGAATACTCAAACAAAACAAGGGGTTCCGAAGATTCTTACTTAAAGGTTTAGATAAAGTAAATATTGAATTTGGATTGCTTGCTATGGCACATAACCTTAAAAAACTAGCTAAAATGCTCGATTCTAAGCCTTTTTTTGGCCTTTTTCTACCTATTCCACAAATCATCAGGATAGATAATGGTTTCAATAAAGTCCATCCCAATCATTTTTTATTAAAACTTTAATGACACACCTCTTACAAAAAAAAGAGGCCATCTCGTTTATGAGACAGCCTCTTAAAAAATCTACTAACTGCATTTTTGAGATTAATAGGTAATTATAAATCTAAATTATAAAGTTTAAGAAATTAACTTATTCAATTCCTGCAAAGTATTTCATAAACTGAACTCTTAAATAAGCAGGTGTATTCCCTGTTTTCTTATAACTCATTTTGCCACGAAATTCTTCAATATTTTTATAGTTATTTTTTTGCATCCATTCTTCTATCTCTTTTAACATTACACCAATATATTCAAATCCATTTTTATATAAAACTGAAGCAATTTGTGTAGCTTTAGCTCCTGCTAATAATTGTTTTATTACAGCTCTTCCATCATGAATACCAGTAGAAGCCGCAACATCACAATATAATTTATCAGATAAAATTGCAACCCAACGCAATGAGGTAGAAATTTCTTCAGGATGGCTGTAAACATTTGTATTTGTGATTGTAAAATTATCAATATCAATATCAGGTGAGAAGAAACGATTAAAAAATACTAATCCAGAAATACCAGTCCAAGACAATTTTAGCATCATTTTTGCCAATCCTGAAAAATAAAAACTAGTTTTAACTGCAATTGGTATAGTTACTTGTTTTTTCACTTCACTGATAATATCAAAATAAACTTTTTCATTTTGTTCGCTTGAATTATTAACGTCTGAAGGCAATAAAAAGATATTTAATTCCAAAGCGTCAGCACCAGCATCTTGAATTTTTTTTGCATAAGCAATCCATTCAGAAGATGTTACACAGTTGATACTTGCGATAATTGGAATCTTAACTGCTTTTTTGCTTTCTCTTATTAGGTTTAGATAACTTTCAAATGAATGTTCTTCTGAATAATTTTTAATATAATCCAACGCTTCAGGATAAGCAAACTGATTATCATTTTGACTAATTGTTTTATTTATTTCGTGCTTAATTTGTTCTTCAAATAAAGATTTCAAAACAACAGCTGCTGCACCATTTTTTTCAATTTCTACTATTTTTTCAACAGAATTTGTTAAACCTGAGCTTCCTATAATAATTGGATTTTTTAAAGTTAAGCCCATGTATTTGGTGGATAAATCTATCATTTTACGATCGTTTTTAAGTTGATTATTAATTAACAAAAATATAAATTCATTTTGTAAAAACAATAAATTTGATGCAATTTTTATGGTTACCTACAAAACTATTTAAGAATATCTTGAATTTCAATAAGTTTGCCATCAGATGGCGAAGGCTTAAGTTGCAATATGTGAGCCATTAAAGGATAAAGCAGAATGTTAGAGAAACTATCTTTTATAAAGTTGTTCTTAAATATAGGTCCAAAAGCATAAAAAATTCCATGCATATCCATATTTTCATTATCATATCCATGAGCACCACCATAAGGGGGTTTGTCTTTTTTGCGAGAAATACTCCAACTGCTATCTGCAAGTAAAACCAAATCTCCAATTCTTTCATTTTTATTATAATGAAAACGCTTGGGGACATCTTTTGTTTTCCAAATATTTAGATGAGATATTCCTTTTAGTGAAAAATAAATTGAATCAATGCAATTATCGTTGGCAGAAATATTATAAGATGGGTTATAGCCGTAAATTCCTTTTATCCACTCAGGTTTCAGGTAATTGTCAATAATAATATTTTTATCCTTATTAAGTGCAGACATTCCGTGGTCGGAAGTAATGATTACATTTATCTCATTCCCAATAGCTAATGTTTTTAACTTATTTACGAATATCCACATCAAGCTATCGAGGTAAGTTACCATGTCTTTATTTTCTTTGCTGATAGGCCCAAAATCGTGGCTAATGCCATCGGGTTCTGGCAAATAAAACAGCACTAAATGTGGTCGTTTTTCTTCGGGTAATTGCAACCAATTTATTACAGTATCTATTCTTTGATTGAAAGGAATCTTATTTTCATACACTTTCCAATAAGTTGGCTGTCTCTCTTTTATAGAAGCTTCGGAACCTACCCAATAAAAAGAAGCAGTTTTAAGCCCTTGCTTTTCAGCTGTTACCCAAATAGGTTCACCGCCATAAAATCTTCCATCCATTACCGTTTTTTGATCTCCAATTTTATAAGTCAGTTTCATTGATGGGACATAAAATTTATTTTGCACAATTCCATGATGATCTGGATACAGTCCGGTTGCCATACTATAATGATTGGGAAAAGTAACCGTTGGGAAACATGGTTGTATTGAACGAGCTTTTACACCTATTTGTGCAATAGAATCAAAATGAGATAAATGATAGATTTCAGGATAATCCCAGCGAAACCCATCCAATGAAATAACAATCAAATAAGGCTGATTATATTTTGTGTGCTGAGCAAAAAGATAAAAAGTGCTTATTAAAAAGAATGTGATAAAGATTGTTTTCTTTGGCATTTTTTCAAATTAATAAAGAGAAATTAATTATTTCATCAAAAACTCAATATTTTCGCCAACTTGAACTTCATACGCTGGTTTACCATATTTAAAAATACGCATTGGGCGATTGCCATATAATGAAATTTTTTCGCCTTCTACCAATAAATAGGTAGCTTCACGTAAACCAACAATATAAATATTTTGATTTACTTCCATAAATTCTTCAATACGTTGTTCGCGGGTTTCGCCACCATGACCTTCGGGATTTGCATCCAAATAATGAGGGTTGATTTGAAAAGGGATTAAACCAGTACAGTTAAAACTTTCGGGTTCAATTATTGGCATATCGTTAGTAGTTTTCAATGTTGGGCATGCAACGTTAGATCCAGCACTCCATCCCATATAAGGAGTACCATCCAAAACTTTTGTTTTTATTGCTTCCATTAATTTAAATTTGTGAAGCATGTGCACCAAATGAAATGTATTTCCACCACCCACAGCAATTGCTTCGGCTTCATTTACAGCTTTTATAGGGTCAATTTCGTTGTGTATTCCATAAATAGTAGCTCCCAACTCAGTAAAAACAGTATTTACTTTTGACGTATAATCATCATAAGTTACACCAACTCCTGCATAAGGAATAAACAAAACGCGTTTTATACCATTGGTTTCTAAGTAGTTTTTAATTGCTTCGCGAGGCCAGCCTAAATATGCTTCACCTGCATTTGTTGAATTGCTGATTAATAAAAGTTTTTTCATTATCTGATTTTTTAATAGTTATAATTCATACAGCAGAAATATAAAAGGCTGCGATAATATTACAAAAATAAATAAAAATGAATTATAAATCACTTTAATTTTAAAAATTATATGAAGGCAAATACTATTTTGAGTTAGCCTTCATACCATACTGTTTAAATTTAAATGATATTGTTTTTAACAAAACATTAATACAATAATGTTCAACAACTTACGTTTAATATATAAATGCAACTAATATTGCTTAGAAGCATAATTATTAATAAATTTGCAAAAAAAAAACATATTACTAAAATGAGAATCAAATTTGGACTAATACTTTTTATTATAGCATTAATATGCTTTTATAATCAATCGTTTGCACAAGATTGGGTTGAAAAAATGCAAAATCCTAAAGTAAACTTTTATGATGTTCAAAAATCATTTAATGAATATTGGAAAAATAAAGAAGTTGGGAGATCTAAAGGATGGAAACAATATAAAAGATGGGAACACTTTATGATGCCAAGGGTTTTTCCAACAGGAAACAGAATTGAAATGGAAACAGCATGGAAATTATATAATGAATATAAAAACAAACGTAGCTCAACTATTAATTCATCATCTAATTGGCAAGCTTTAGGTCCTTTTGCTCCTCCTACTAACGGTGGTGATGCCGGACGATTAAATTGTGTTGCTTTTCATCCTACCAATATGATTATTATGTATGTCGGTTCTCCTAGTGGGGGGTTATGGAAAACTAATGATGGTGGTAATACTTGGGTTTCGTTAACGGATAATTTACCTGTTGTAGGAGTGTCAAGCATTGTAATTGACTATTCAAATCCAAATATTATCTATATTGCTACAGGAGATGGAGATGCAACTGATACTTATTCAATAGGAATATTAAAATCAATAGATGGTGGACAAAGTTTCCAAACAACTGGACTTAATTATTTAGTAGAAAATAGAAGAAGTATTAATAAATTAATTATAAATCCTATTAATCCTAAAACATTGTTTGCTGCAACTTCTGCGGGAATTTTCAGAAGTTTTAATGGAGGAGATACTTGGGAAAATACACTTTTTGGAAAAACAATTGATATTACTTTCAAACCTGGTGATACAACAGTTATTTACGCGACAACTAGTACAGACTTTTATAAATCTACAGATGCAGGTGAAAGTTTTTTTTATAAAGCTATTACCTTTGCAGCCCCAACAAGTAGAATTCAAATAGCTGTTACTCATGCAAACCCAAATTATGTTTATTTGGTAGCAGGTAAATATTCGGATCAAAGTTTTGCAGGTGTGTATCGCTCCTCAGATAACGGTGAGAATTTTACTACACGATCAACAACTCCCAATATTCTAGACTGGTCAACTGATGGATCTGGAACTGGTGGTCAAGCTTGGTATGATTTAGCAATAGTTGCTTCTCCAACGAACGCTGAAGAAATATATGTGGGAGGCGTGAATATATGGAAATCTTTAAATGGTGGTGCAAATTGGGTTTTAAATGCTCATTGGTATGGAGCAAACCAGACAAAACCTAAAGTACATGCTGATATTCATGCTTTAAAATTTAATCCTTCAAATATTTTATTTTCATGTTCTGATGGAGGACTTTCAACAACTAGTAATGGTGGTACAAATTGGACAGATAAAAACAATACTTTATCTATTGCTCAGATTTATAAAATGAGTATCTCACAAACACAACCATCTACAATTATTACAGGATGGCAAGATAATGGAACTAATTTATTCAGAAATAATACATGGAATCAAATATATGGTGGTGATGGTATGGAATGTATAATTGATTATACAAATCCTAATATTTTTTATGTTACCAATCCAAACGGTACAATTCACAGATCTGATAATGGTGGAAGCACTTGGATTTATAATATTTCAAGCATTATCACTCAGCAAGAAACGGGTGCTTGGGTTACTCCTTATGTTATTGACCCTATTAATCCTCAAATACTTTATGCAGGGTATAATAATGTTTGGAAATCTACCGATAAGGGTGTTAATTGGATGAAAATATCAAATTTTACAAACTCAATTGAATTAAAATCATTGGCTGTTGCAAAATCAAATCCTAATTATATTTATGCCGCTTCTGATAATGTAATTTTCAAAACAGACAATGGTGGAGCTACATGGACAGATATTTCTCATGGACTCCCTTCAAATGCGATTACCTACATAGTTGTCAGTTCAACAAATCCTGAAGTAGTTTGGATTAGCTTTTCTGGTTATTCAGGAGGAAACAAAATTTTTGCTTCAAGAAATGCAGGTGTTAACTGGACGAATTATTCTGGAACATTGCCAAATCTGCCTACAAATTGTATCGCATTGGATGATCAGGCTGATGAAGGTTTATATGTAGGAATGGATGTTGGTGTTTATTACCGAGATACTCTGTTAACTGACTGGGTATTGTATTCAAATAATTTACCAAATGTTGTAATTGGAGAACTCGAAATTTCACCATCAATTAATAAAATAAGAGTTGCAACTTATGGCAGAGGTGTATGGGAATCACCTCTTTATACCCCAGTATCTGTTTCGGAAAATGAGAGTATAGATTACCAACTTCCAATTTTTCCTTCTCCCACATCAGGAATCATAAATATAGATGTAAATGAAATGGGGATTTCTGATGCAGATATTGATATATACACATTTGAAGGACAAAAAGTTTTTAGCAAAACAGAATATTTAAAAAATAATAAATGCAAAATTGATTTTTCAGATCATGCAAATGGTATTTACATAGTAAGTATTAAATCGAAAGAAAAAACATATAAGGGTCGTTTTGTAAAAATATCAAAATAATTTATTTATAATGAAACATTTAATTAAACTTTCAATTTTTCTTTTTATAACTTTTATAGCAATATCTTGCAATAAAAACAAAGCAAAAATTGATCAATTGGTTACTGAAAAAATAGAATATGTTGTAAATATTAAAAGTTCAGATAACGATTTGGAATGGTGGATTCAAAATATTGAGGGACCTCAAAGAGATAAATTTATCAACTTAATTTTTAATGCAGTTGAAGAAAAAAAGATTAAAATATTCAATTTGAATCAGCAAGAAGCTTCCTTGGAAAATATTGTGTCAAATTTATTTACATTTGATACAATTCATTTGCAAAAAAATGGGAAAAAGAAAGATATAGTTGATACAGTATTTATAAGTAATACATTTAATGTTAAAAATATTGCTAAAATTCGATTTGATGAAAAATGGTCTTTTAATGAAAAAACATTATTGGTAAAAAAAGATGTTCATGGATTTTGTCCTGTTTTGGTTAATAACAATACAAATAGTTCAGCTTTTACTGACATACCTCTTTTTTGGATTTATCCTGACACAACAAAATCATTAGATACTTCAAATAGTTTTCTTATTACTAAAAAGATACAATATGATGTTTTTATAAAATCTATTGATAAAGGAAAAAATTGGTGGGTTGATAATATTGAAACTACAGATAGAGAGAAATTTCTAAAAACTATCATCGATGTTGCTTCTAAAGGGAAATTAAAAGTCTTTGATTTTTTCATGAAACCTCTTGATAAAAAGAAATTTTCAGAAATGCTTCATAAAACAGATACTGTTGTTATGCAAAGACTTGCTGAGCCTTATGCCGATTATGATACTGTATTAAGAACTGATTTTGATCAAACATCAATTTTGAAAATGCGTTTTGTTGAAGAATGGACATTAAACGTACAATCTTTTAAATTTTACAAAAAAGTTTTGGCTATTTGTCCAATGGTAGAAGGGCTTGATGATAAAGGAAATCTTAGAGGTTATACTCCTTTATTTTGGGTATTTTTTGACGAGAGCATAAAAACAGCAGAATAACTCTATACCTTTTAATGAATTATCAATATCATCAACTAAAAAATGGGATTCGCCTTGTTCACAAATATGCTGATAGCAATGTGGCACATTGTGGATTAATTATTAACACCGGCTCTCGTGATGAAACTAAGATAGAAAATGGGATTGCCCATTTTATTGAGCATTGTATTTTTAAGGGAACCGTTAAACGTAAATCCTATTATATTTTAAATAGACTTGATAGTGTTGGTGGTGATTTAAATGCCTATACAACAAAGGAAGAAACAACGGTTTACGCATCATTTCTAAAAGAATATTATTCAAGAACACTTGAATTGCTTGCAGATATTATTTTTAATTCTACTTTTCCTGCAAAAGAGCTTAAAAAAGAAAAAGAAGTTGTAATTGAAGAAATTAATTCCTATAAAGACAATCCTTCAGAACTTATTTTTGACGAATTTGAACAACAAATATTTAAAGACCATTCAATAGGAGGGATGATTTTAGGAACGCCTTCTAATGTGCGTAAATTTGAATCGAAACATATTACTAATTTTATTAAACACAATTATAATACTGATGAAATGGTAATTAGTTCTGTTGGCAAAATTAATTTCACTCAATTTGTTAAGCTTTGCGAGCGTTATTTTGATGATTTTGAAACAAACAACCGAATAAAACAACGAAATCCTTTTATCAATTATCAACCATCCATTATTTCCAAAAATAAAAAAACTTTTCAATCGCATTGTTTAATAGGTAATGTTGCATATTCTATTAAAGATGAACGTAAAACAGGATTAACTTTATTAACTAATTTATTGGGTGGTCCTGCATCCAATTCACGCTTAAGTATTGCTCTTCGCGAAAAAAACGGACTTTCGTACAATGTGGAATCAAGTTATACTCCATATTCCGACACAGGTTTGATAAGTATTTATTTTGGAACGGATAATGAAACATATAACAAAGCTTTGCAAGCTGTTATGAAAGAATTAGAGAAATTGAGAAATATAAAGCTAAGTAGCAATCAATTGTTTAATGCAAAAAAACAAATTACAGGTCAAATTGCCATTGCTTATGAATCTAATTTGAATGAGATGCTTTCTATAGGAAAAAGTTGTTTGGTTTACAATAAGGTAGATACTATTGAACAGCTTTGTGCTAAGATAAAAGCAATTACAGCTGAAGAACTTATAGAAATTGCAAATCAAGTGTTTGACCCAAATCAATTAAGTATTTTGTCTTACAAATCAAAATAAATATTCTATGTTTACCATGATTCATCCTGAATATGAAGCCTATTCAGAAAAGTATTCTTCGCAGGAAAGTGATATTTTAAAAGAATTAAATAGGGAAACCAATTTAAAAGTTATGCAAGCCCGTATGATATCAGGGCATTTGCAGGGCAAATTGCTTGAAATGCTAAGTTGTATGTTACAACCCAATCAGATTTTAGAAATAGGGACTTATACCGGCTATTCAGCAATAACACTTTGTAAGGGTTTACGTGAGAATGGTATTTTGCATACTATTGATATCAATGCTGAACTTGAAGATATGGCAAAAAAGTATTTTGAAAAAGCAGAACTGAGCCATAAAATCAAACATTATATTGGAAATGCATTAGATATTATTCCTACAATTGATCAAACTTTTGACCTTGTTTTTATTGATGCGGATAAAGAAAATTATATTGCATACTTCGAATTGGTAATCAATAAAGTTAGAAAAGGTGGTATTATTATTGCCGATAATGTTTTATGGAGCGGAAAAGTACTTAATGAAACAAATTCTATAGATAAAGAAACCAAAGGCATCATTGAATTTAATAAGTTTGTTACTGCGGATTTACGAGTAGAAAATCTTTTACTTCCCTTTAGAGATGGTTTAATGATAATGAGAAAAAACTAAGAATTTATAGTAAATAATAAAATGAATTGATTTGAATTGATTTGATTTGTTATTTACGTTTATAATAAAAATTAAGAAAAGACGTTATTGTTACTTACTAATTAAAAAATATATTTGTGAGAAGTTTTTCCAAAATAATCATACTATCCTTATTTTTAAGCATATCTATTGTTGCTACAGCTCAAGTTGGTGGAAGTCGTACTTATCAGTTTCTTGGACTTTCTAATTCGGCAAGAATTGCTGCTTTGGGGGGTAATTTTTTAGCTATCAAAGATGACGATATTACCTTGGCTATTGCTAATCCTTCATTGATTACTAAAGATATGAATAATAAATTAGCATTGAGCTATATCAACTATTATTCTGATGTAAATTATGGATTTGCAGCCTATTCTCGTTCATTTAATAAAATAGGAAGTTTTGTTGGAAGTATTCAATATATTAATTATGGCAATTTTACCAGAGCCGATGCTACAGGAGAAACTTTTGGTAGTTTCAAAGCCGCTGAATATGCCTTAAACATTGGTTGGGCTAAACAATTAGATTCTAATTTCTCTATAGGAAGTAATTTGAAAACGATTTTGTCTTCTTTAGAATCTTATTCGTCTTTTGGATTGGCTGTGGATGTTGCAGCAACCTATCAAAGTAATAACAAAAGGTTTGTAACTTCGTTGATGCTTAAAAATATAGGACGACAACTTTCGTATTACAATGAAGGAAATAGAGAAAATCTTCCTTTTGAAATTCAATTTGGTTTATCGCAGAAGCTTAAACATGCTCCTTTTAGATTTTCATTGTTGTTGAACCATTTGGAAAAATGGGATTTAACCTACGAAGATCCTTTAAATCCCTCTGTAAAAATTGATCCACTTACAAAAGAAGTAATAGAGAAAAGTAAGTTGTCGAAATTTGGAGATAATTTAATGCGTCATTTTGTGTTGGGTGTTGAGTTTGTTCCTTCAAATAGCTTTAATATCAGGCTTGGGTACAATTACCAACGTCGCCAGGAAATGAAAGTGGAATCGGCATTATCTACTGTAGGGTTTTCGTGGGGATTTGGATTTAGGGTTTCTAAGTTTTATTTTAGTTATGCACATGTTATTCAACACTTGGCAGGTTCTTCTAACTTTTTTACAATCGCTACAAATCTATCGGCATTTTAGTAATTATTCTCTTTTAAAATTCTATTTTTTAAATTACAATTCACAATAGGCGAATGGATTTATTTTGAACTTAATTAATTTTAAAATAGTAGGAAGCAATTGCATTTTGACGATTCTTTATTTGATTGCAAATGAATTAAAATAACTAAGAACAACAATCATAATAGTGTGATAAAATTAGAATAAAATAAAAACTTTTTTGGTGAATTTTTAAAATAAGCGGAAGTTATTAGACGAACTGACTTTATTTGCCATTTGATTTCATCTCGATTCTGAGTTTAACATACTGAATAATTTCGGCGGCAATATTTTTGTTACAGGCTATTTCCAGTCCCTCAAAAGCAGGTGAAGAATTGACTTCACATATTTTAAATCCTTTGTCGTCGAATAGCAGGTCAATACCAGCTATATCCAGGTTTAATATTCGGGCAATTTCAAGAACAAGCCATTCAATTTCAGGAGTAATTTCATACTTATTAACGGTTCCTCCTCTCGAAAAGTTGGCTTTAAATCCGCCATCGGTCGCTTCGCGAATCATAGCACCCACAATTCTTCCACCCACGGTAACCACTCTCAAATCCCTTCCATGACTGGTTTTAACAAATTCTTGAAATATTAAATTTACATTGGGATTTGAGTTCTTAACCATGTGCATTAATTCGTCAAGTGAATTGATGGTTTCGCAAAGGAAAACACCACTTCCCTGCGATCCTGTTATGGTTTTAACAACCACTGGAAATTTTATATGTTTTCTAACCACCTCCAGATCTATGGGGAAATTGGCAAGCATGGTTTTCGGAATGGGCATTCCAGATTCAGCCAAAATCTGCAATTGGAATAGTTTGTCTTTAACCACGTCAATTGAATTGGCAGAATTAAAAGAATAAACACCGAGTTTTTCGAGATGTCTGATAAGCGCCAAAGCAAAATAGGTGGTTCCGGATCCCATGCGAGGGATGATAAAATCTGGCAACGGACACGACACATCATCAACAAAAATACTTTTGCGATCATCGCGGTTAACAATAATCTCAATTTGTTCGGGCTGTAGCACCCTGATTTCTATACCTGCTGTATTTCCTTCCTCTATGAGCTTATTAATTTCATAAGTTTCAGGTTTTATAAGAAAATCGGAATGTTTATGAAGTATCCAACCTAACATTTAAAAAAATTATTTAATTCAAAAATACAAAATAGTAGTCTTGAATTTTAGTCTTAATATTATTTAATCATTAATTCTGAATCCCTATAACAAAGACATAAAAATGTGCTTAAGCTTTGACAAAGTTATTTCATAAAAAGTTTAATCAATAGATTGTTGATTGAATTATATAAATAAATGCAACTTTGTCAAAGCTTTTATTTTAATTTGCCCGTTAGGGCATTCATATCTATAGAAAAAAATAAATTCAATTGTAAATTGTCCGTAGGACATACACATTTATAATAAAGAATAAGCAATTAATTCCCTACGGGAAATATTGAAATATAAGCCAATATTTCTATGGATATTGATCTCCTACGGAGAAATTTCCTTAATTTAATGACATTGTGCGAAGGTTTTTTTACCTTGTCAGCTTACTGGCAGGGCAGTACCTCGATTAGCTGCTGGCTTTTTAGTGTAATCTATTATTGAATAATTTATGTTTAATTCATTAGTTAATATATCTAAGATTTTTATCCCTATTCTAAAGTAGTTCTCATTATTATCCATATCCACATATTCACCAATTTCATGATAAGAATCTCTTTCACTTCTTAAATTAAATAAACCCAGATTCCGCAATAGGAAAAAAAAGATTATTTTTACATCAAAATCCTAATGCGTAGCATTAGAAAAAAAACG
>Ga0247840_10001594_pt1 | contig 43933 bp, 44 predicted proteins | sample LaCruzMarch2015__FD_192404 | JGI IMG/M metagenome (GOLD analysis project Ga0247840, IMG submission 192404) | Freshwater microbial communities from meromictic Lake La Cruz, Castile-La Mancha, Spain - LaCruzMarch2015_17m | ecosystem: Environmental > Aquatic > Freshwater > Lake | place: Spain... | reverse complement strand
AAATCCAATTTTGTTTTCTTTTAGATACTGGCTTGACCAGTCCCAGAGGTAACGGGTTGGTGAATAACAGTAAGTAATATGTAGTTGACTTGGTTTTGTAATAACCCCATGCGCAAAGGAGTTGCTGGAGGAAATTACAATATCAAATCCCGACAAATCTAATTGCTCAACTGCTTTTGGAAATCTAGACAATAGAAAACGTGATCTCTTTCGAATAAATCCTGGTAATTTCTGTAATCTCGACGGACGGATTTTGTAACCCTTTGAAAATTGTTTTTTGGTGCCAGCCTCATCATACAATAATGTATAAATCGGCGCTTCGGGGTAAATACCGTGAATAACTTGCAAAACTTTTTCTGCTCCACCAAGCTTTGTTAAGTAATCGTGAACGATGGCAACTTTCATTTTCCCTCCAAAACACTTAGAGTTTCTTTGGCGCAAGTTTCCCAACTGTATTTTAATAATTCCTTCTGACCTGATCGAACAAGTTTTCTGGCCATTTCGGGTTTATTTAGGATCTGACTCATTGCCGCAGCAATCTCAAATGGTTTTTTGGGATTAATCAGAATTGCACCATTGCCTGCTACTTCAGGCATCGACGAAACATTTGATGTTACCACGGGGACGCTGGAGGAAAAAGCTTCTAAAATTGGAAAACCAAAACCTTCAAAAAGCGAAGGAAAAACAAAAATTGATGCGTTTTGGTAAAGATAATTTCGCTCAGCGTCTGATACAAAACCAGTTTCTATAATATCAGCCTTATATTTTGATTTATTTATTTCTTCAGAAATTTCATTATATCCAAATCCAGGCTTACCTGCTAAAACTAGCTTCTCTTTCACTTCTCTTTCACTTCTGAGCATATTGTAGGCCTGAATCAAATTAATAACATTCTTTTTAGATTCTAGGCGTCCTACGTAAAGGATATACTTTTCGGATATTTTCGAAGCCAGTTCATTGGATATTTTTGAATTGGATTTTTCTGGTTCAAAACCCATCGGCACAAACTTTATTAATTTTGCAGTTTTTGGATAGAACTTTTTCAAATCTGACTCAGTTGACCGCGAATATACTATTATGTGGGCTTTTTTAGCAATTACTCGACGTATTGAAAAGTCCTGGGTTTTTATTTCTTTTGGCGAATATACTTCAGGAAAATATTTCCAAGCCAAGTCGTGAATTGTAATCACAGATCTTTTGCCGGAGATTGTTGGAAGTATATGAGATGGCACAAAAAGTACGTCAAACTTGTTTTTAATCATTTCCAGGGACAATCCAATTTGTGTCCAATACTTTTTATTTGGAATGATTTTAATTGTAAAATTCTTTGGAAATTGGTCAAAACCTCCATCATAATCAGAACCAACAAACAATGTGTAGCTGTTGATTTTGTCTATTTTAGGTAAAGTAAATATCAAATTACGAGAATAATTTTCTGTGCCAGTGCGTTGTTTTTTTACTGCCCTTGAGGCGTCAATTCCTATAATCATTTGAAGTAGTTCTTAGGTTTTTGACCATTTAAAATATCATCTACCATATAAATTTCTTCACGAATTCCAGCTATCAAATTATATTTTTTGGCCTCATTGCGAGACACCCAGGCGTATTCAACACTTTCGTCACTAATTTGAACCTTTCCTTTTTTCCATGGGGCATAAAAACTAAAGGTTATAACAGGTATGTTATCAGGTCGAATTAATGTTAAATCAAGCAGATAATCAATTTTGCCTATCTCAAGATTTACTTCTTCACTTACCTCTCGTCTGAGCGATTTTTCAAGTGAAAAATACCAGACTTTATCTTTGTTTGGTTTCTCATTTACGTAATCATCGATCGCCATTCCACCGCCAGGGACTGTCCACATGCCAGGGAATACCTTCTTACTTAACGAACGCTTGGTAATCAAATACTTTCCATCTTTGTGGATAATGGCAGTAGAAACTATTCGATGCAATTCCCTATCTTTAATTTTTGCGTATTTCATTTTGCTCCCAAAAACTATTCTCTGGCCCAAAGGACAGATTTTTTATATGCGTCTAAATGTTCAACGGCAATTCCGGCGCCTTTGACCACACAGGTTTCTGGATCTTCGGCAACCTGACAAGGAACACCGGTAACTTTAGTGAGAAGTGTATCAATGTTGCGGAGTAACGCGCTGCCACCTGAGATAATAATTCCTTTGTCCATAACATCTGATGCAAGCTCTGGCGGTGTCTGTTGCAAAACACTTTTAACCGTAGCAATAATGTCGGCGAGCGGTGGTTTAATTGCTTTGACCATATCTTCCGAGGTAATGATAATGCTTTCAGGCAATCCGGTAATGGCATTTGACCCAGATACCTCCATTTTCATTTCTTTTTTCGGTTCAATTGCGCTACCGATTCTTTTTTTAATTTCCTCAGCTGTTTGCTCCCCGACTATCAAATTATGTTTTTTTCGAATATAGGCTGCAATTGAAGCATCAATTTTATTCCCACCAACTCTGGCGGACGAGGCGGCGACGACATCGCCCAAGGCAATAACTGCAACTTCAGTTGTCCCGCCACCTATGTCGATGATCATGTTTCCAGATGCGGTAGCGATCGGAATTCCAGCACCAAGTGCAGCGGCTATTGGCTGTTTAATTAAGTATGCTTGTTTAGCACCAGCCGCAAGGGTGGCATCAATTACAGCTCGACGTTCGGTTGAGGTTACTCCTACAGGTACTGCGATCATGACCTCAGGTTTGCCAAGGCGAATTCGGCCCGAAACCTGATTTATAAAATGGCGAAGCATTGTTTCAGAGATATTGTAATTAGCTATAACCCCATCTTTTAAAGGATGTGCAGCAACTATGCTTTCTGGGGTTCTACCAATCATTTTTTTGGCTTCAGTTCCAATTGCAACAATTTGATTGTTTTCAACCTGTAGAGCTACCACAGAAGGTTCATCAACAACAACGCCTTTTTTAGGAATAAAAACACGCACATTTGTAGTGCCTAAATCGATAGCAATTCTTTTGGCCATCAATCTATCCTTTCAATCTCCGCCCCAATAGATTTTAGCCGCTTGTCTAGCTCTTCATATCCACGGTCAATATATTCAACGTTATTAATAATCGTAGTACCTCTGGCACAAAGCGCGGCGATTACCAGTGCGGCGCCTCCACGGATGTCTGAAGACTCAATTTCTTGACCGCGCAGTATCACTGGACCGTTAATCTCGATTAGAAATGGATTTAGTATGTCGATTTTTGCACCCATTTCAACTAACCATTTTGTATAATCAAAGCGAGAGTTGAATAGGGTCTCGAAAATCTTTGTTTCACCACTTGCCTGGGTCGATAAAACGGCCAGAGGTGCTTGCAAATCGGTTGGAAGGCCAGGGTACTGTCTAACATCGAGTTTTGCAGAAACAGGAGCAACCAACTGGCTTCTTTGGTTAATAACCATGTCAGCATGCCCGTTTTTTGCGTTAATCATTTCATAATCGACTGACATTTCAGTAAATTTGGACAAAACCAATGCTAAATGGTCAGGAATGATGTCTTTAAGCTTAACTTTTCCGCCACAAACTGCAGCGGCGATAGCGATTGTCCCGGCTTCGATTCTGTCGGGAATAACTGTGTGTTCTGCTTCTTTGAGAGATTTTACACCTTCAACAATAATGGTATGGCTTCCAGCACCAGAAATTTTTGCTCCAGCACTATTTAAAAAGTCCGCCAGATCAACAATTTCCGGTTCGCAAGCAGCAATTTTGATTGTTGTTTTTCCCTGACGCAAAATTGCAGCCATCATGACGTTTTCTGTTGCAGTTACACTCATCTCTGAAAGCACAACTTCAATATCGCCATTTTTGAATCGACTACCTGCCTGAAGAAAAAACCTTTCACCCTTATTAGAAATTTCAACAGAAACATCCATAGTTTCAAAAGCCTTAAGGTGAGTGTCAATTGGTCTGGACCCAATTAAACAACCTCCTGGTTCAGAAAAATTTGCTTTTCCAAATCGAGCAAGAAGTGGCCCAATGATAACAACTGATCCACGGAGTTTCTTTATAGGTTTTTCGTCAGGAGAAAATGATTTGATTCCGCTCGCATCAATTACTAATGTGTGGTCGGTAAAGGTTGTTTTGGCTCCAAGGCTTTCTATTACGTCGATCATACGAAAAATATCAACAATTTTTGGAACGTTGCGGAGTGTGGTAATTCCGGGGACCATTACGGAAGCTGCTACCATTTTGAGAGCGGCGTTTTTAGCTCCTGAAACTTGAAATTCGCCATTTAATTTGTTGTGGCCTTCAATTTTAAATTTAGCCATTTTTTTATTATTTAGCTCCCCACAAGGTCACCTTCGGAAGACCCACAGGGTCGCTTCGTAGACCGAAACGAGTTCGGGACCACGCAAATTATTATTGGATAAAACCACAATTATTATATCGCCGTTTTACAAATTAATCAATACGAGCTAGAATATTCTTATGCATTCATATAATAACAGACCAAGAGATCAAAGGTTAAAAGAAATTATTATTGGCCAGAGTTTGGTGGCGCTTGTGATTATTTTGGTTTCTTCTTATTTAATTTTTTGGGGCCTTGGTTATAAAATAAATTGGCAAACAATGAAGATTTCTCATACAGGGATAATCTATCTATCATATTTGCCCAAAGATTCTCAAGTTTTCTTTTCCGGAAAAATTCAAAATGGCAGTTCCCCGCTTGATGCGCAACTTCTTCCTGGGAATTACGACATAGAAATTAGAAAAGTTGGCTATAGTAGTTGGCAACAGCGAGTTAAAATTGTTGCTGACAAAGTTTCTTGGTATAAAAATATAGTGCTTTTTAAGCAGAACCCCGATATTTCTGTCGTGACAGACCAAAATACAATATCCTCCATAGATTCTCCTTATGACACGTTAATTAAAAATCCTGATGGGGACCTATCGTTTAATGAACATGAGATTTGGGTCAGCGATACATTAATTACCCGGTTGTCGAATCAAATTTCTGGGGTAATTTGGTACCCAGGATCAGAATATATAGCATATCAACAAGGTGATGAAATACGGATTGTTGAACGCAATGGATCAAACGATATACTGCTAGTAAAATTGTCTAGTACTGATCACGCGAACTTTATTTTCAGCTGGGATGGATCTGCGCTTTTGTATAAAGACGGGGTTACATATAGACGCGCAGTAATAAAATAAAGCTATAGCAGCTTCAAGGCCAGAGTGTTTTTTAGGCTTAATATATCCGAATCTTTATTATTGATCTAGCGACCAATATCAGGCAATGATTGAGATGCTTGATTTTTTGGCTTAGGATTTTGAGAAATTGCTGGGATTATTTGATCTGCTTGTACAATCAGTCGTTTCAAATTTGTGCCAATAGGTGTGCAGGTCATTAGAGTTAGGGTTGCCTTAGATTCGTCTGACTTCATTACAGAAGTATCAGAAGGATCTACGACAAAGATTTTTTTCACGCGGTAAATGTAGCTTATGTTATGAAACTTAATTTGGATTAAGTCACCAACGACGACATTGCCCAGCAGAGCGAAGACTGAATTGTATTGACTATTTACCCAGGGATAATTTGATGAATGACCGGTAATAAATACATTTCCCATTTCGCCTGGTAAGCTGGTGCCTGAGAGTTGGATAGTTCCGTTTTTAAGATTTGAACTGACGGCCGGTTCGTTATTTTCAACACCAAATGTAATTGGTGCCTTTTTTCCTATACTCTCAATGTAAATTGAGTTATCGGCAATCTGAGGTAAATCTGTTGGCTTGCTAGATGATGAAGTAGATTGGTAGGTATTCACGGCGTCAATTAAACTGTGCTGAGGTTGTCCAAACTCATCCTGATACCACCAAGCAACTTTTTGATTGTAAGCATTATAATTTAATGAATAAATTAGGAGCAAAAAAAATAAAATAAAGAAACCTGCAAATGTTAACAGAACTAAAATAGGATTTCTTTTCTTAAATCTAGAAGCAATAAATATTTTTTCTAAGTCTTGTTCAGACAGTTGATGTTTCATGAATTGTGATTAATTGGTGGGCAAGGTGGGAATCGAACCCACAAGACCTTACGGCCATAGGTTTTTGAGACCTACGCGTATACCAGTTCCGCCACTTGCCCATTTTTTTGATAATACTACAATGATATTTTAGCACTTTGAAGCTATTTTCTCAAGACTGAAACATTATTTAAGTCAGAAATTTCGATAACTTCAGATGGTGGATTTTTTGGCAGCTTACCGACATTAATGATTAAATTCGGTTTTTCCGATTTGTTACCTATCTGGGTCATAAAATCATCAATATTCCAACAATTGTCCATGCCAGAAACATTAGCGCTTGTAGCAGCAATTGGTTGTCCAAGTTTTTTAACAATATCCAAAATAAATTTATAGTCCGGAATTCGAATCCCTATTTTTTCCAACTTTTGGTATTGTGGTGAAAATTTTTCCTTGTCAGTATCCGACCAAGGCAAGATAAAAGTATATGCGCCAGGGACTTTGTCACGAATAAAATCTTCTTGATCTTTCGACAAAGTAATATATTTCTTTAGCATTTCAACCGAAGAAAAAATTAAGGCAATTGGCTTATTAAAATCTCGGCCCTTGATTTTGTAAATTTCTCCTATCGCCTCACTGTCAAATGGGTTGGCAACAAGTCCATAAACCGTATCAAACGGCAAAACAACGGCCTGACCAGATAATATTTGTCCGCAGGCTAATTCAGTTGTTTCACTGTTAATTTTTTCTATTATCATAGAAGCATTCTATCATAAAATGATTTTAATTTGATCATGGTTAATGTATAATTAAATTAAACAAATCTTTAAGTGAGGGGCATGAGAAAAGTAGCTCTAATTATTTTGGATGGTTGGGGAATTGGTCCTGCTTGGGGTGGAAATGCCATTGTGGCAGCCAAAACTCGTAACATGGACATCTGGTGGCGGTCATATACTCACACTTCTCTTTTGGCATCCAGCGAAGCAGTAGGGCTACCAGCGAATACTGCTGGCAATTCTGAAACTGGACACTTAAATATTGGTGCTGGACGTGTTGTGCCTCAAGAACTTGTGTTTATTAACGGCTTAATTAATGACGGTACTTTTTTTAAAGATAAAAAAATCTTAGCTGCTTTCGATCATGTGAAAAAAAACAATTCAGCCTTGCATCTTATGGGTCTAGTTGGTACCGGCTATGTTCATTCTGATTTAAACCATCTATTTCAACTTTTGAAAATGGCTAAGGACAACAACGTGGAGCGTGTATATCTCGACTTGTTCACTGATGGTAGAGATTCTGACCCAGAATCGAGTTTAGGTATTTTAGAGAAAATAAATCAAAAAATTAATGAAATTGGTGTTGGACAGATTACTACTATATGTGGACGATATTTTGCTATGGATCGAGACAAAAACTGGGGCAGAACTTCTCGTGCCTATAACGCTTTAACTAAAGGTGAAGCAACAGTCTATTCTTCTACTCGTGATGCTGTTTCAAAATCGTATTTAAGAAATATCACAGATGAATTTATCGAGCCTAATTTAATAACTGGCAAATCTAACGAAAAAATATTAATAACTGACAATGATGCTTTAATATTCTTTAATTTCAGGCCAGACAGAGCCAGACAAATATCCTATGCGTTTACTAATCAGAGGATTCCTGCGCTCGATGATCGAAAAATTTTAAAAAATTTATATTTTTTGACTTTTGTTAACCGCGATCCGAATCCCGTTGCTCTTGTAGCTTTTGATGTTCCAGAAATAAAAAATACTTTAGCGGAGGTTATTAGCAGTCATGGACTTACTCAATTCCACATTGCTGAAACAGAAAAATATGCTCACGTTACATATTTTCTTGACGGTGGTCGTGAAAAACCTTTTCCATTGGAATACCAGATGGTTATTCCTTCGCCAAAAGTTGCAACTTATGATTTAACGCCTGTGATGAGTGCTGATAAAGTTACAAATACAATTATAAGTAATGCCGCAAAAAATTTTAGTTTTATAGCTTGCAATTTTGCAAATGCTGATATGGTTGGTCATGCAGGCAATTTTTATTCTACAACCCAGGCGATTGAATATATCGATCTTTGTCTTGAAAAGCTTGTAAATACTTTGCTACTCCATAATTATTCTATAGTAATTACATCGGATCATGGTAATGCCGAGGAAATGTTGAATCCAAGAACCAACCAGCCACAAACCGAGCACACTACAAATCCGGTCCCATTTGTTATAATTTCTAAGGAGATAGAAATTGCCAAGCGTCCTTTGTCCCAATCTGGCGCTTTATCAAATATAGCCCCGACAATTTTGGAGATTATGGGCATAGCCAAACCAGCTGAAATGTCTGCAACCAGCCTATTTATGAAAACAAATTATGGAACAAAATAATCAACATCTACCTATTGTTTTAGCAATCCTCGACGGTTGGGGTATGTCCGCTGCCTGGGGCGGGAATGCTATTTCAATGTCTAGCCCCAAGACCATGAACTCGTTATGGCGTGACTACCCTCACGCGATATTGCAGGCGTTTCGTCAAGTCGCCGGAAATTATAAAATGGTTGGTAATTCTGAGATCGGGCATTCATCAATCGGCGCTGGGAAGATAGTCTTTCAGGATTTAGAGAGAATTACCGATACCATCACAAACAAAACTTTTTTTCAAAATCAGGCATTGGTTAATGCATGTCGTAATGCCGTCTCATACAATTCATCACTTCATCTCGTTGGTCTGGTCTCAGATGGCGGAATACACTCCCATATTGATCATTTATATGCCCTCCTAAAATTAGCTAAGTTTTATAATCTTCCAAAGGTATATATCCATGTTATTACTGATGGATTGGATACCAGCAGCACCAGTAGTATTGATTTTATTGTTAATCTAGAAAAACAGATTGCTGAAATAGGTATTGGTGAAATTGCTACAGTGACTGGTCGTCATTGGGCGATGAATCGAGATAATCACTGGGAGAATATTTCAAAATCTCTACAGGCTATGATTTATGGTGTTGGGAATTATTCTACTTCTGCGACAGAAGCGGTCTCCAATGCTTATAAATCTGGTTATACCGATCAATTCATTCCGCCAACAGTAATAAAAACTGATCGCGGTCCTTTAACTAAAATTGTCGATAACGATAGCGTAATTTTTTTCAACTACCGCCCAGATCGTGCAAGACAATTAACGCTAGCCTTACTTGGAATGCATGATATGGGGCTAAAATATCCAGCGCCGCATAGTATTTTCTTTGTTTCTTTTACCACTTATTATTTACCCCCTTCGATAGAAGCAAAAATTCATATTGCTTTTCCTTCCGAAAAAATTGAAAACACATTGGGCGGAATTATTTCCAGGTCAGGATTAAATCAGTTCCGAATTGCTGAAAGTGAAAAGTACCCTCACATCAGTTATTTTTTCAACTGTGGGCAAGAAGAATTAATGCCTGGTGAAGAAAGAGTTGTTGTTGAATCGGCAGATGTCAAAAGTTTCGATTTGAAACCAGAGATGGAAGCTGCTGAAGTAGCTAAGAAATTAATTGAAGCTGTTAAGTCAAAAAAGTATCATTTTATACTAGTTAATTTTGCGAATGTTGATAGTGTAGGACATTCTGGCGATTTAATTGCAACTACAAAAGCGGTAGAGGTGGTTGATAACGCAATTAAAGAATTATCAGACGCTGTTTTGGCTATTGATGCAACACTAATAGTTACTGCTGATCATGGGAATGCTGAACAAATGATTCAGGTGACTGGTGGACACGATAGGGAGACATTTCATTCGCTTAGTCCGGTCCCTTTTATTCTTGTTCGAGGCGATTTGCATGGTAAAAACAAAGCCCTTTCATCTTCCGGGGACATACTTTCGTCCATGATATCATCAAAGAGATCTTTGGCTGATATTGCTCCAACTATTTTGGAACTGCTAAATATATCTAAGCCTAATTCGATGACTGGCCAAAGTCTGCTTGAAGAAATTATTGTTAATAAGCCTTAATATATACTTATGAAAAAAGATGTAGAAATCGAAGTATCTGCCAGACATATTCATCTGTCAAAAGAAGATTACTCACTGCTATTTGGCGCTGAAACTGCCTTTAACAATATTCACGAGCTTAGTCAAAAAAATCAGTTCGCCACCGACAAAGTTGTTAGGATTATTGGGCCAAACAATGATCTTCCGGCTAGGTTTTTATCTCCTTTTCGGGACAGAACACAAGTCGAGCTTTCGTTGACTGATTGTTTCGATATTGGCATATCAGCCCCTTATAAAATTTCAGTTGATGATGATGCAACTGAAATAAAGATTTCCGGTAGCGAAGGAGAAATTACAAGACGCGCTGCGATTATCACCAAGCGGCACTTACATATCGATCAACAATCTGCCACTGCTTTTGGAATTAAAGATGGTAGTAATATTGCACTAGATATTAAGACTGATCGTGGTAAATTATCCTATGACGATATTGAGGTAAAAGTTCGCTCTGATTTTCAACTTCGAGTTCATTTAGACACAGATGAAGGAAATGCAGCAGGCATAAAACAAAAAACTATTGGTGAATTAATTATTGCTGAAAATGATATTAGTAATTAACCCGGGGTCATCCTCCATAAAATACAAGCTTTTCGACGATCAGCTCGAAGAAATCAAATCGGAAAAATTTTCTTTTTCTGGTGACCGAATGGATAAAGTTATCGACAAGATAGTAAGCCAACTCTCGGGACACAATGATGACATTGTAAAGGCTGGTTATCGAATAGTTCACGGTGGTGATGAGGCTGAAGATATAATGCCAGTAACATTACCGACGATGAAAATTATTGAGAAGTTTGCACCGCTGGCACCTCACCACAATCCGCCAGCAATTGAGGCAATTCGTGGATTAATTGAAAAGTTACCATTAACTCAGCATTTTGCAGCTTTTGATACTGCGTTTTTTAAAAATTTGCCGGCAGTTTCTAAAACATATCCAATTGATCAGAAGATCGCCAGCGAGTATTCTATTCGGCGTTACGGTTTCCATGGTATCTCGCACGGCTGGATGCTGGAGAAGATAGATCCGGAACATCAGAAGAAAATTATTAGCATTCACTTGGGAGCCGGCTCAAGTATATCTGCTATTGATAATGGCAAGCCAATCGATACGTCCATGGGGTTTACTCCGATGGAGGGACTTCCAATGCAGTTTCGTTCCGGTGATATAGATCCAGAAATTGTATTATTTTTGTCGGAAAAAATCGGCGGAAAGAAAACCCGCGACATGATTGAAAATCACTCTGGACTTTCCGGTATATCTGGTACTTCTGGTGATATGCTGGAGCTCTTAGAGAGAAGCGACGAAATGTCAAAACTAGCGATTGAGGTTCTTTGTTATCGAACGAAAAAATATATTGGTGCTTACGCTGCCGCTCTTGGTGGCGTTGACTGTGTAGTTTTTTCAGGCGAAATTGGCTTTGGTTCCGCTCTGATTCGAAAGAAAATCACTTCAGGACTAGATTATCTTGATTTTGAGACGGCAATCATTAAGCCGGATGAGGAATTAGCAATTGCCAAGAAGATCGTTTCGCAGGTATAATACGCTTATAGTTTGTATTAGGAGGCTTTTGTCGGAAAATAAATTTATCACTGGAAACGAAGCTGTAGTTCTTGGTGCAATTGAGGGTGGCGCTGAGATGTTTTTTGGTTATCCAATCACGCCAGCCACCGAGATTCTAGAGGGTTGGATCAAAACTGCTACCGAAGACAAAAGTTTGCAATATTTACAAGCTGAAGACGAAATTGCCTCAGGTTTCGCAACAATCGGTGCAATTCTTGCTGGAAAAAAAGCTTTTACCGCCACTGCTGGCGTCGGGCATATATTAATGCAAGACCCGATTTCAATGGCTGAAAATGAAAGATTACCGTTTGTCGGGATAATTGCTCAACGTGGTGGTCCATCAACTGGTACTGTAATTTATTCTCAGCAGGAAGTGAATTTAGCAGCACTTGGAGGTAATGGCGACGGTTTACGAATAGTATATTCGGCATCAAATGTCGCTGAGTGTTTTGGTCTTTCATCAAAAATATTTTCTACAGCTTGGAAATACAACTTTCCGACTTTTATGTTGACCGATGGTTATTTGGGCAAACAAAAAATTTCAACTGAATTAAAAAAACCTTTGAAACCATATCCTTCGAGGAAAATTTTAAAAGAGGATTTTTCAAATCCGACGCACATTCGTAACTGTTATGGTTCAGAGCCGGAGTTTGCAAAAGTATTGCAGCGAAATATATCCGATTACAAGTACTTGATAGATAAAGTTGCTGAGTCCGAAAACTATAAAGTTTCTGGTGCCACTGATGTTATTTTGGCCCATGGCAGTGTTGCTTCGGCTGCCAAGTCGGCAGTTGATAATTTGCGAGCCGATGGACATAAAGTTGGTTTAATTCGTCCAATCACATTACGTCCACTAGACACGAAGTCAATTCGCAGCCAGATTAAGAATGCTAAAAGAATATTTATCATCGAGTCGGCTTTCGAACAATTTGCCAGGCTTTTAGTCTATGTTCTGCCAGAGGTTGCCAGTAAAATGATTAAGATTTTTAAGCCGGCTGTCGGATTTACAGCGGAAGAAATTTACAAAATCGTTAAAGAACAAAAATGAAAACTCAAAACGAACAATTCGGCATGCCAAACTGTCTGAATGTAATATCCAAGCCAAGTTTATTTTGTCCTGGATGCGGTGAGAGTATGATATTAAAGCATTTGGGTTGTGTGATCGACCATGAAAAACTTCAGTCTAAAATAACTTTGGCTATTGATATTGGTTGCACGCTCTTGTCTTGGAACTATTTTAATTTTGATATTATTCAGACACATCACGGTCGTTCAGTCCCTGTGTCAGTCGGTTACAAAATGGCTAACAATAAAAGGCTTGTCATTGCTTTAATGGGCGATGGTGGCGCATATGCCATAGGGTTGCAATCACTTTTACATGCATCGTTTCGAAATGATCCGATTCTAGCCATTGTCATTAACAACACAGAATATTCAATGACCGGCGGACAGATGGCGCCCACATCCTTGCCCGGAGAAATAACTTCGACATCACCCTTGGGGAAAAATGCAAGTATTTTTGGTCCAGCCTTTCATGGGCCGGAACTTGTAAAACAAGTTTCTGGTTCAAAATCTTTCATTGCCAGGGCCACTGTTTCTAATCCGACGATGATGGAAACAGTCATGACGAAAGCTATCAATACCCAACTTGGCGGTAACTTTTCAATGGTTGAAATACTTTCAATTTGCCCGACTAACTGGAAAACAGATGCTAAAGAAAGTTTTGATTTCTTATCAAAGTTAGAAAAAATCTATCCTGTTGGTGAAATTGTAAAAAAAGAAAAAAATGAAAAATGATATCACAAAAATTGTTTTAGCTGGAGAAGGTGGCCAGGGCATACAAACCATTGCTAAGATTTTGTCGTCCGCCTTGCTTTACGCTGGTTACAATGTTAGCTATATCCCTCAATTCGGTCCAGAACAGCGAGGCACACCTTCTGTATCGTTCATTCAATTTTCAAAGTCAAATATACCTTATCCCAAATTTGATACGGCTGATATCGTAATGATTTTACGGCGTAGGGCAATCAAGACTGTCGAAACTTATATCGGTACCAGAACTTCAGTTTTATTTGATTCTTCTACTATTGCTAGAAGTAAATTTTCAGTCAATAATTCTAGAATTTTTGCTATCCCAGCTACCAAATTAGCAGAGGAAGAATTTGGCAGTAAAAATCAAAATATTTTGGCATTGGGTGCTTTGGCAAAAAACTTTTTGGATTATCCAAAGAATGCTCTTTGGCAAGAGATTGCAATTAATTTGGCTAAAAAGTTCGATGGAAATAAGGAGCTAGCTGAAAAATCTAAGGCAGCATTTGACTTTGCATATGAATTCCAATTAGAAAACAGAAAATTTACTAAACCAGAGTATGACACAAGTGAAAACCTAATTTTAAAAAGAAATGCCGAGAGAATTGCAGTAATTGTGCCGAAGTATTGTAAGGGCTGCGGAATTTGCATCTTAAAATGTCCCGTCAAAGCATTATCATTTGGTAAGACTTTGGGAGTTTACGGAACCCCGACGCCAGATATCGATATTGATAAATGCATAGCATGTGGCAATTGTTTTAGATTCTGTCCTGACTGCGCGATAAAAGTTGAGAAAAAATAATTCTGGATATTTTTAGGAGGGCCCAATGGCGTGGTACTGGTGGCTAATAACTGCCATAATCATCGGAGTGCTCCTGTGGTGGGCATTCAACGAATCTAAGTAGCTAAAGTTGAACTTGAGCTCAATTTGTGCTAAGATTTTACTGTCAATCATTTGGGCCGTTAGCTCAGTTGGCTAGAGCACTTCGCTGGCAGCGAAGGGGTCGCTGGTTCAAATCCAGTACGGTCCACCATAACGAATTTAGTACATTTGTATCACTTATGCCAACTGCTCGCTCCGCTCGCTTAGAGAGTGCTGTAAAGGGTTTTTTCAAATCAATCAGCAATCTGCCATTCAAAATAGTGCGGTTCGAGCCGACGGTTTTCAAAAAATTTCTCATTTCGGGGAAATTTTTTGTTTTGGCGAGATTATCGGCTCTGTTGGCCTCAATTATCCAATCCTTTAGGAGTTCGAGCCGATGATTTCCTTTTCGTTCAAAATCGCTCAATTCTTCTTCGATAGTCTTTTTTAGCTCAACCAATTCGTTCTTTTTTATATGGTATTCATTAAGCTCAAAAGCTCCCTCAAGATAGCCGTTTGACAGTCGATCTATTTTAACAGCTATCTCTTTGAGTTTTTCTTGAAGATTTTGAACGAAAATTCCCGATGTGTCGTTTTCTTCTTGCTCCCACTCTGCCACCTTATCAAGAAACTTGTCTCTCCATTCATCGGGAATAGAAACTTTTTGACAGTAGCTATGTATTTGGTCAGCAAGCTCTTTTTCCGGTAAAAAAGGATTGACGCATTTTTTAACTTTGCTTTTTCTGGTGCAACGATAGTAATGGTATATAAGCCCACTCTTTTTTATATGTCTTTCTCCTGTAATCTTATATCCGCAATCTCCACAAACAGCAAAGTTTTTGAAAATCAATTCCTTTTTTAATTTTGTTTTTCGAGGCTTGCCGTTATCTATAATTGCCGATTGTATTCTGTCAAAAAGTTTCTTGGAAATCATCGGCTTGTGCGAGCCCTGTTGAAGCTCGCCTTTAAATCTGAACATTCCGTAGTAGAAAGGATTGGATAAAAAGCCTTGCACCGTTGAAAGATTAAACGGTGCTCCACTTCGGCCAACTAGGCCAGCGGAAAACATTTCGTCTCGGATTTTAGTTAAGGTGTGGTTGCCTTTGGCGAAAAGCTCCAATATCTTTTTCATCTTATTGAATGTCGCCTTGTCTGGTTCGATAGTGCGAATCCTTGGCTCATTGTAATATCCGAGCGGAGCTTTTGCCGGCATTTCACCACGCCTTAACTTTTGTCTTATTCCTCGCAAAATGTTTTCTCGCAAATTGTCGGTGAAATACTTTGCCTGTCCGAAGGCAACGCTTAGCATGAACTTTCCTTGCGGAGTGGTATCAAACCAAAAGGTCGGAAATTTCAGTGATTGAATTTTGCCCATATCAACCAGATAGATGACTTTACCTCCATCAATAGAGTTCCTTGCTAGCCTATCTGGATTCCAGGCCAAAATTCCCGTCGCCTTGCCTTCTTCCATCTCAGAAAGCATTTGATTGAATATCGGTCGCCCCGGCTCCTTGGCAGTACGCGATTCGCTGAACTCTTTAATTACAAAAAGATCGTTTTGTTTAGCGTAATCCCTTAGTTCTTGTAGCTGGGCTTCGATAGATAAAATCTGCCGTTCTTCTTCCTCGGACGACTTTCTGCAGTAGATGAAATATTTTAGCATAAACCCCTCCTCGTTATATTCACTATCGATTTTATCTGATTGGTGTCAAATGCTTTCCGTTTGGTAATACACCGACAATTTTAATCTCGCCAATAACCCTATCGGGACCAAAACCTTACGGCTCAAAGCATAATAATATATTGATGAAATATTATAATATATTCTTATACTTTCTGAACTATCGTTCAGGAACCGCACTATTTTGAATGGCAGATTGCTGATTGATTTGAAAAAACCCTTTACAGCACTCTCTAAGCGAGCGGAGCGAGCAGTTGGCATAAGTGATACAAATGTACTAAATTCGTTATGGTGGGCTTGAGCGACTTTCGTTTGAACACCTTTTAGCCTGGATCTACCAGTTTATGAGCGCGTTCAAGGAAAGTGACCAAGATGAAAACTAACTTATATCAAGCGATTTTATTTTTAATACTTTCATTATCGCTTGCAGCTTTTCGTATGAGGGGTTCACTTCACCTCGTTCGATTTGGGCATAATAGGTAACGTTAAGATTGGCAGTCTTGGCAACCTCTGATTGCTTCAGCCCTGCTTTTTCCCTTGCTTCTCTGATTGTATTGCCCAGATCAACGAAGATCTTTTCTTTTCTCATATTAAGCCCAATATACCAGATTCGACCCTGAAAATAAAGTATCGCGTCTAAAAGGACGTTAATATCCAAAATAATTAAGGAGGAATATAATTTCACGCGCTCAATCATTCAAGCAATTATTGAAAAGAAGAGACGATGCAATCAAAGCTGAGAAAATTTCGGAGTCACAGGCAATTGATCTGTATAATGAAAATACTTTTTATAAAGCACTGACTACTGACATGTTGGCTGCAAAAAAAGAGGTAATAATTTATAGTCCGTTTGTCTCGAAATTTAGAACAGATTTTCTCAAACCAACAATTGAGAAATTAATCGACCGGAATATCGACATCTTTATCTTTACTCGACCGATTGAAGAATACGATTCCACTATGCAACCCCAGATAGGGTGTGCCCTAAAACGCCTTGAAGAGCTGGGTGTCTGCATTTTTTATCCAGGACGATACATCCATCAAAAGGTAGCGATCGTCGACAGAGAAGTCCTATGGGAGGGCAGTTTGAATATCTTATCTCATCGAGCCAGCAATGAAATGATGAGAAGAACGGCTCATAAAGAATCTGCAACGCAGGTTATGAACTATATCGGCCTGAATGATCAAATTGCAGCGGCTTACAAGCTAAAATACGAAAAACTGTATAACGGATTGGTAAATAGCTCTAGGCAAAGCTTTAAATTAAAAATAAAGATATTTTTGCTGGGAATGGCAATCCCCATGATAGCTTGGCTCATCGTCAATATTGTCTCTATCAAGCCGTTGCAAATAACCGAATTAATAATTAGTTTAATCAGATTTCTGCAGGTTCGATCTTGAGAAATCTGCCAGGGATCAGCGTCTAAGTTCAGGAGCATTACTCACGAGACAATTTCATCTTTCAAATCCTCATAAATGTGTTTGACGCTATCCTGCCCCCGCAATCTACCAGATAGAATCCCGAGCTTATATCTAATCCCCTCACTCATCAAGTGCCAATTGGTATTCTCGAACATATCAGACAGCAGCTTTTTCAATGTACGAGTACTATCATGTTCAGCACGATCAGCTTTTATGTCCTGAACTGTGAAGCCGACAACTAAATCACGTCCGATCTCTGGGTTGGATACCGCAAGATTGCTATAGCCTGCCTTTGCAAGTTTTTTACTTAATAGTTGAGATAGTTCAGCTATTGATAATATCTTCGTTTTTTTAGCTTTTTCAAGCTCTATTTTATGCTTCTCCTCATCTTCGGAAATTTCCATCCACCTCTTAAAATTATTTCTGTTGGTTATATATTTCATCCCCTTTTCAGCACTCAAACAATATTCCTTTCTGTCTGCCTTGAAATTTGGATCGATCTTTTTTTCTCCAGATTTGATATTCAAATCTAATGTAAATGTTTCAATGTTCCCACATTTTATACACTCGGAAGTGGTCGTAATCTTGCCTTTCGTTTTCTTGTGTATTGACTCCCATTCCGAATTACATTTAGGGCATAAGTCTGCCTTGAAGATGTATGGCGATCCGTCACTATATATTCCTCGTTTTTCTTTGCATGGATCGCACTTATATAGATACATTACTTTTGAGTCGTCTGAGTTTACTCCGTAGTCTATTTCCTTGATCACAAGCTTCATTCGCTCTAGGCACCCAAGGCAATAAACCAGCGGCTCTTTTTGGGCTAGCAGCTGGTCCTTTCTACGATCTTCATTCATCCACTCGGCTATCGTTTCTTCCTTTTGCTCATATCTTTCACCTGAATAACAATAAATTCCGAACCTGGCTAGCGATAATTCCTTTTTATTTTTGATTTTGTTCCCACTCTCATCAAAAAAAATATTTTCGGCAGCCCTCAACCGTAAATTTATCATATAGATCGATATAATATTGTTTATCTTCAAGGTGAATCATCGTTTTAAAGCTCTTCTTCTTTCAATTTCTCAAATCTCATTTTAGAAAAATATTTCTGGCAATCTTTGTTGTTGCACCTGGCGAAACAGCTTTTCTCGTCAGAAATCAAAATAGACGAGATAATTCCCGTTCGTGCAACTACTTCACCACATTTATCACAAACTTTATACTTCATTCAATTTTTCTTGTTCGGCCACGTACATCTTCACGAAGCCATAATCCATATCAGAATTTTGTTTTTCTTTGTAGTAGATCTCGAGATATGTTATTTCCATCAACTCAGGGCAAAACGCATAAATTATCCTGATTCCGCTTCTGACCCCCTTGCCTTTGAGAGATTTACAAGCAAATTTCTTTATCTTGAAAACTTGGATTTTTTCTTTATTGAATCCCGGGATCAATTCGGTCGAATTATTGTCAATATGATTCAAATGAAAAAGCTCAATCGCAGCTTTCTCGGCAATTTTTAAATCCTCTTCGAGAGTTCTATATTTCTTGAGAAGCTTTCCGAACTGCTTTTCGAATCTTTCGTGTCTGCTATACCTCAACATCGTAGTTCCTAACAGAAGTTTCCGGAGTACGGTAAAAAACAGTCTCATATGGGATTTCCTTGCCTTCTGGTGTAACAATCCACGGCACGTCCTTATGGGAGAATTCGGATAGTTCCTTGGCTGTCTTGCCACTCAGTCTTTCGATTTCCTCATCAATATGGTTGAGCTCCTGACCGGTTAAGACAGAAAAATCAGGGCTTGTGACTGGAATATATTTTGTTTGTTCTTTATTGAAAAACTTTGTTTTAATTTCTTCTATCTGTCCGTCATTGACCATCTCTTTCACAACCGCGGCAAATTCAACTGGCGTTGGCCCATAGTGGTTCCTTATGTACCTGGCGCCTATTAGCTGTTCTTCAAATTTTTCATAATAGTCAAAATCACAAAAGTATAAAATTTTGTATAAAACTGTTTGCCCGATATTGGGTAGCGCGCCAATTTTTTGAGTGATGTATAACAAAACATTCTTAAATTTTTCAACATTCTCAGCCGGTATACTAATCCTTTCCATGTCTTGTGTCTGTTCGTCAGAACATTTTTCAAGAACAATTTCTCTTGGTATTTGTTCACCCAAAACCTCTTCAATACTGACTCCGAGAACTTCTGCCAATCGTCGGACTTCAGATATTGTCATTTCTTTTTCGCCGGCAATAATTTTTGCAGCAGTTGGACGAGATATGCAAAAAATATCCGCTAATTTTTCCTGCGTAATGTTTTTATCTGACAATAACTTTTTGAAACTGTTAGTCATTTTTTTGTCCCCTAATTTTTTACTACTTATATCAAATTTATTTTACTTTATGTAATAAATACTGTCAATATGTATGTAAAGTATATTTACAACAGTTTTGTGTCATTGCGAGCCAGCAGGCGCGGCAATCTGATTCAGCAGAGTCATCCGGAGTGAAGCGAGAGGATCTATCGGATTGCTTCGTTCCTCGCAATGACACTTACCACCTTTATTTGTCATTCTGAGGCACTCCGAAGGATTTCTCGCGAATACGAGACCCCATATTTATGGAAGATTCCTCGACAAGCTCGAAATGACACTATCAGAAGATTGCTTCGTCGTCCCTTCTCGCAATGACACAAGCGGCTGTTCTTGCGGGAAGGAGAGGGAGTTTTGAAGGTTGCGGGTGTTGGCCCACATAAAGTGGGCGCGATATGAATTAACGATTTCTTGATGCTTTTCGGAGTCAGATTTGACCAAACTGAGTTTGAATTTGCAGTCGGCAACAATTCTTTTTCTAACCAAAACATACTCGGGTCGGACAATGTAACCGACAAAATCAACACCGCAGGAAATAGCCTTAATAAACTGTTTGTCAGGGTGGACTTTTAGCTTTAATTTTTGCATTGCAAAATCGGTTAGTTGATCGCGGCAATGTTCGAGATAATCTCTATCTGAGGACAAGATTAGAAAATCGTCGACATAGCGTAAATAATATTTAGCTTTGAGCTGGTGCTTCGCAAAGTTATCGAGTTCATTCATATAAACATTGGCAAAGAATTGACTGGTCAAATTACCAATTGGCAGGCCTTTGCCTTTTGCAACCGTAAACAATGATTTATCTTTAGGCAATTTATCAAACAAGCTTGGCTGGCTTTGGATCTTCGGCGGTATGTCGTGAGCGCAATCGTGGAAAATTATCGTTTTTGCCAACCAGAGAATTTCTTCATTTTTTACCTTTTTGCAGACTAAATTGTAGAGTATTTGCTGATCAATACTGGTAAAAAAGCTCTTGATGTCCATTTTGAGAAAAAAGGGGCGGGAGCCCGTCTCTCTCTCTCTCTCTCTCTCTCTCTCTCTCTCTCGAGTTCGGCTGTCATCCTGAACGCTAGTGAAGGATCTCTGGCGAATGCCAGTTCCCATATTCATGGGAGATTCCTCGACAAGCTCGGAATGACAAGCGGAAGAGAGTTTGCGGGCAAACTCGAGGAGCCGGAACATTGCTCCGTGAGTTCCTTTGTCTTTCCGGCAGGCCCAAGAATCATAAATAAACTGCCGTTCGTAAATTGGCGCCAAGTAATTATACAAAACGTGATGAATAACCCGATCAGCAAAATCAGCGGCAAATATTTCACGGATTTTAGGCTTTTGAACGATAAAAGCAATCGATCTGCCAGGCTTGTATGTGCGATTTCGTAGTCGCTTCTCTAAACTAAGAAGATTTGCCTCCAAGTTGTCGGCAAATTTCATATGGTTTTGTGACAATCCTTTTCTTTTGCGACAATCAACGTAGGCTTTATATAAATTTTCGAAAGTAAAGTATGTGTTCATAGATGTTATACTTCGACTTTATGGAGAAGCAGTTCTCGACAGACTCGAACAATAAAACCAGATTGCCACGCCTGCTGGCTCGCAATGACAAAACAGGAGAGCATGACAAATTGATTTTAGGCAAAAAAGGCATCCCCGTTAACTGACACATCGCAACTGGTTCGCATTCGTCTTGCCATTGTTGTTCGTGTTGCCATTATTCAAGTTCACGTTCCAAGCATTCGTGCTATTGTTCTCAGTCGCTGACCAGAAATTGTTGGAAGGCGACTTCCTGCTACCAACTTGAAAAACAAGTTTTTTCATCACTGACAAGCAGAGTAGAAAAAACACAATTTATTCCTCACAATCTGTAAGGAGTGGTAGCCGTAACGGGGCGGTTGCTCTCCCGATCATAAGCTTGCGCAATACGATCGGCTCTAGCTATGCCTTTTTTGCCTACAATTTTACTGTGCTTTCGACCAATTAAGCCAACTCTCAAATTGTTTTGATATGTCAATCAACTGCTCAAAAAAACATTTATAACTATTAATTTTCATTACCTTGAGATCGTGCAGTAATCTGGTTTTAAGCTTAATTCTTTCAATAATAACTAATCCTTCACGCAACTCTGCAGATTTACTTTCATCGTTATTGGCTTTTATCACTTGATCCATCAGCCCTGTCAGCAAACTTTCTATTTCCTTGGCTAGACCGTATTTATAATCTTTCGGAAATCCCCTTGCTAAGCGGAAAAAGTATAAATTTATGTCATAAATACTTTTGTAGATTGGCAGGTGGTCATAACGGCTCATTGTTAGTTGGTAGGTAGTAGTGGGTAGCTAGTAGGGGGCAAAATAAAAGCTTCTGCCAACCACTTACTACAACCTACTCACTAATCCCTAGATTGGATATTAATTTATTCAGTATGCGCATTATCTCGTCCAATAATTTATCGATTTCAACATAATCGCCTACTTCTCTATAAGATAATCGTTTGGCAATTTCGATTTGTGTTTCAAGCTCAGCACCAGAGCCAAAAGCTATGACTAAAAATTGTCTGTAGTCTTTTTTGGTTCTGCGTCTGCATCCCTCGGCAATGTTCGATGGTATTGAAATAACACATCTGCGTATTTGTGATGTTAAGCAATATAGCTCTGTTTTTGGAAATTTTTCAGACAAAGAATAAACTAAAACGACAAGCTCCATCGCCTTTTGCCATACTATTAAATCTTTATACGAATTGATTTTGCTATTTTCTTCCATCTTTCCCTTGTTCTATTCTACCAACTACCCCCTACTAACTACTAACTTTTTTCGCCGCCTTCGGCGGGAATAATAACCAAATAATCAAATTACCCAATCGTTACCTGACACATCGCAACTGGGGCGCATTCGTCTTGCCATTGTAGAACGTGAAGCCATTAAACAAGTACACGCCCCAAGCATTCGTGCTACCGTACTCAGTCGCTGACCAGAAACCGTTGGAAGGCTGAGTCAAATTCCAGTATGAGCCATCAATGTAAGCTTGCATCAGCTCCTTTTGGGTTGGAAGTCTCCAACCGTTACCTTGATCAGCACAAAGCTGGACGGCGGTACGGCTGCCTGCCACCGGAGCAGTAATACCTTGATTATTGGCATGAGAAGCATCCCAAGAGAAACCAGTATTTGTGGTTGGTGAAAAGCCGATCGTTGTGCCTGTTCTCAAAAGCAGTTGGCTCCAAATAAGACCAGTTACCGGATCCTGACCGCCTCGACCAGATCTTAAATCGGTACCGGTAATACTACCGCCGGGATTAACCCACGTTTTCGAGCAGTTGATGGTCTCATTCGTACCAGCAACATCATCATGAGCGACCTGAGTCGAACAGGGGCCGCTAGCTACCATTGTCCCTGTCTGGCCTACACCGTAAGTTATTCCGTTTCTTATATTTGCCCCCACAAGATTTGAATTATTGTAAGTACCCGTTTGACTGGTGCGGGAGTTTAGAAAAAAAGTTTTGCTTGTCAAGACATCACCGGTTCCAGCCGTACCGTTAGGTACCCACTCGGCTGCCGAGCGGATACGGTTCCAGTATGCGCCCCAATCACCCCAAGAGCCGGCAGAAACCGAACCATAACCCAAGGCAACTATTGAGTCGTAAGTGGCTTTAATATAGCTCGTAGCACCAGACTCGGGAGTATCGCCTGTCGGCTTTTCTGCCAGAACATAGTTGATACCAATGAAACCGGAAATTATTGCAACGGCTATCACAGGGATGATTATTTTAATTTTTTTCATATTTCCTCCAATTATTTATTGATTATTGTTTAAGATTGCTTCGTCGTGACTTCTCGCAATGATATTTTTTTGGCTGTCATCCTGAGGGACGAAGGATCTCTGGCGGATGCCAGTTCCCATATTCATGGGAGATTCCTCGATTCCTCGGAATGACAGGGGTGGTGATTATTTTACTCAAACTTTTGAACATCAAGCGGGTTGACTCGTAAGGCTCGGCGGGCGGGGAACAGACCCGTCAAAAATGCCAGCGTTAAAGTCGCGATAAAGGCAATGACCATAAGAGTGGTCGGTGTGTTGAAAATGTTGACCATTTCGTTATTTAATCGCTCGGCGAGGCGGGAGAATAATCCCATAATGATCGACTTGGAGATAAGAAATAGCACAATACCGGAGACAAAACCCAAGAAGCCAAAAATCAAGCTCTCGAGAGCGAACATCCAAAAAATCGTTTTATCATCTGACCCTAAAATCTTCAGCAATGATACTTCACGAACACGTTCCATGAGAGAAACCGTCAAGGTGTTAAACATACCTAAAATTGCGATGATGACACCGATTGCGCCAAGAGCAGCTAAAATCATTCTGAAATAATTAAAGAACTTATTCATCTGTTCGAGCGTGTCGCCGACATAGCTTGTCTTTAAACCCATATCCTCGACTTTTTTGCGAAGAGCAGGGATGTCGTTTTTGTTAGTAGATTTGATTTTCAGGATGGAACGGCTAACGGCTCCTGCCGAAACAGCATCTGCATCTTGGACGTAAGCGTAGGCCGAACCCGAGTCAGAGATGGTTCCAATAACTGTTCCTGTAAAATCTTTTTTAGATGTGTCCGATCCGCCTAAAACCGGTGGTACAATGAGCTGATATTGTAATTCTTGCCCGACGATATCTTGACTTTTAATCCCAAAAGCCAAGGCTGCTTTATCGCTGATTAAAATATAGTTTTTGTCCTGTTGGCTCGGAAAGCTGCCGGCAGAAAGTTCGATTGAAGACATGGCAAAATAATTGTTTGAGACAGCGTAAAAAGGATTATCGAGTGTTTTGTCGCCGATAGTAATTTTACCTGCCAGAGATGTGGACGAGGCAACGCTATCGACCTCACCGATTGATTTGATTTGGCTGATCATTTCGTCCGAAAGTTTTGTATCGGTCGGCTTGGATGAAGTTGCCTCAATTTGCGAAAGTGCGTCTGACTTGACTAATTGCTCAGTTGAAATGCTCTCCAAACCGTAGCCGAGTGAAAAAAGAAAAATAATCGAGCCGACAGCGATGGCGCTTGCCAGCAAAGTGAAAGCAAAACGGAGCTTTCGAGAAAGCATGTTGCGAAGGACTAATTTTAGTAAAAGTATAAATTTCATAGGTTATTTTGTTTTGTCATCTCGAGCATGTCGAGAGATCTTTTGATAGATCCCTCCACTACGGTCGGGATGACAGGCGTTGATATAAATTTCATTTATTCTTCCTCCAGCATTTCTTTAATATTGTGAGGCAGGGCATTCTCGGTAAAGCGGCCAATAATTTGCCCATCTTTCATAGCAATTTTAGTATCTGCGTGAACTAAGTATGAAAGATTGTGGGTAACTAAAATAATTGTTTTGCCAAGGTTGTGCAGGTGATCCAATGTTTTCATAAGTTCATGACCGGCTTTTGAGTCGAGGTTGCCGGTTGGCTCATCTGCGATGATGATTTGGGCATCGGTTACCATTGCCCGTGCTAGGCTTACTCTTTGTTGTTCGCCGGAAGACAACTCGTTTGGCCGTGAAAGTTCGAACTCTGCTGTATGGGCTAATTTTAATGCTTCTTTGGCTTTATCCTTGGCCTCTGATTCACTCATGCCACCTAGATACAACGGGAGGGCTACATTTTCTAAAACATTTAATGATTTTAGCCAGATTGAATTTTGATAAACTGTTGAGAAATTTTTATATCTAAAAGCCGTTCGTTCTTGTGGAGTAAGTTTGGCAGTGTTTACATCTTTGATTTTTAATTTGCCGGAAGTCGGAGTTTCGAGCCCCAGGATAAGGTTTAGCAGTGTTGTCTTGCCGCAACCGGAAGGCCCGAAAATCAAAAGATATTCACCTTCTTTGATATCAAGATCAATGTCGCGAAGGACTTCGACTTTGCGCCCCGGCAAGTCAAATGTTTTAGTTAAATTTTGGATTTGAATTAATGGCATATTATTTTATTAATCCACCCATCCAGCCAAAGGCTTTTGACAGGCTGTTGGTGATAAGGTCGAAGATTGATTGGGCTTTTTGGTTGGTAACAAGTATTTGAGAGGTTGATTTGGCAATATTTGCACCAGCGTCTTTCGAGATTGCTCTAAATTGGTACGCTTGCGAAGGTTCGATCCCCGAGACGACAACGACATGAGAGGTGTCGAGTACGGTCGATTCCTGCGAAGACTGTGTTAGATTGGCATCTCCAGCTCCAACACCGAATTCAACTTTTGAAGTTGCCGGCTCATCGGTATTCCACGATGCAACAACTTTAATCGTGTCGCTACCGGGGTCGCCAGGCTGAGCTTCTACAGTAAAATTAGAAATAGTTGGAGGTCTGGTGTCATTTTTGGTATTTATACCGCTTAGATTCGAAGTTGCTTCATTGCCGAATTGATCTCGTCCGGAAATTGTAAACGTATAGGTGGCATTATCTTCAAGCGGACCGGTTTCAAGCTCGTGCGCCGTAGAAAGTTCAGATTTTGAAACTTCGCTCGACTTACCACTTGCCGGAGCGTAGGTAATTGTCGAAGAAGTTGGGACATTGGTTGTCCAGTTGATCTTAAGCGCTTGCGATGGTCGATCGGTGATTGGTTGGGTGGAGACGTTTGAAACAAGTGGTAGAGGCAGAGTCGAGAAAGAATAGTCGTCTGATACGAGGTCATTGCTGTCTGTATCTGTGCCTCTAATCTTAAAGTGATATGTCGTTCCGGTCTCAAGTTTGGATAGAGCAATCGAGTGGCTGGTCGTGCCGCTTCCTGACGACTCCGTCTTTGTGGTGCCGTATTTCGTATCCTTGCCGAAGTAGAGATTTGTTTGAGCCACCGAAGTTGAGTTCCAGGTTATCAGTGCCGAGTCCAAGGTAATATTTGAAATATTAACCTCCGAGATATATGGAGCGTCAGATGTTTTGAATTCTTGGATAGTGCTTTTGCCTTGGTTGCTGTCTTGATCTAGCCAGACCAACTGATAGTTATAAGTTATGCCTGGCTTGAGGCCGGTAACTGTAACAGTATGATCTTTTTCAAACGCTGCATGACCTTGTTCAGAGACAAAGGTATTGCCTTGGGTGATTGTAACAAAACTTGAAGCTTCGCGATCAGTACGCCAAGAGAAATCAACCGAGCTTGGCTTTGACTCGACAGTTGGCGTTCCGTCTAAGCTTGGTGGGGAAGTAAATTTGCCGGTAGGATTTAATAATAATATTTCTGACGAGGCGATGGTTCCGGTAGAGTATTTTGCTTTGATTCTGTAATAGTAAGTGGTGCCGGTCGAAACTGTTGTATCAAGATGTCCAAGCGAGCTAGTTGAGGCGACTTGAGCAAAGGCAATTCCATCAGTCCCTCTTTCAACTAGATAGGACTCAAACGCCTCTCCGTCCAAAGATGTGGGGGCTTGCCAGCGCAAAGTGACGGAATACTCAGCTAAATTGCGATCAGATGTGTCGTAAATACGAACATTTTGTGGAGCATTTGGCGGAACAAGCGAAATTCCGGGAGCTGAAACTCCTGTAAAATTGATCCAGCCGAGAGCGGTTGACCAAGCATAACCCGTAAAGTCACCGGAAGAGAGGATGCGGACATTGCTATGGTAAGGCGTGGCATTGAAGTCAATAGTTGAGCCGTCGTTTATGACTCTAGCCTTGCCAGAGAGGATGCCGGTGGTTAAATTACAGGTTACAGGGCCATCGGGATTATCGGTAGCGCCAAAGGCAACCCAGCCGATGTCCGAAGACCAGCCGTAGCCATCGAATTGGCAGCCAATGTTGGAAGTTGTAACATTTGCGGAATAATCGGTGAAGTTAAGATAGCCGTTGGTGTTTAATATTTGCGCTCGGCCAGCCAAGTTGATAGCTACTGCGTCAGCCGGCTTCGTTTTGTAGAACAGAGAGATACCAAGCGTGGCCACTAGGACTATGACCAGTGACGAAATAATGATTGGTTTTTTGTGTATTTTAAATCTCATTATTTTGATTTACAAAAAAGACACCCAAAATGGGTGCTCAAATTATCTGGCTTATTAGCAAAACCGGAGAGCTTTTTACTCTCTCTCTCTCTCTCTCTCTCTCGAGTTCGGAACTTCGAACTCGAGCTAAAGCGCGCTCGTTACAGTTACGTTTAATAATCCCTCCTATAGAAAACCTGATCTTTGAAATGATTACTATAATTATACATCAACTAAATCAATAATACATCATTTGGGTTTTTGTTGTAAATACTCCGCCATTAAAACTATTTTTCCAGTCTTTTTTGGCTTTCGGGAGCATCTAAATAATTCTGTTTGCTTGAAACCTTTTTGCCAGATTTCTGCTCTAACTCTTTTCTGGCATTACCGGCAACCGTTCCACCGGCTTTTGCCGCTTGCTGATTTTCTTCAAAGCCTTGGCAATCTTTATTTTTGGTAATTTCCGTTGTAGACGCCTCACCGAGCATTGAGAAAATTAATTCCAGATCATTCATATGATCGCGTAGGTTTTGTCTGTCCAATCCTTTGAGTTTCTTATACTCGCTCGGTGTCATGCCAAAAGCAGCTTTGGAAATTTCCGCCGTTAATATTGCATAATTTTTCTCAAGCATTATACCGCGATTTTTCCACTGATCGGTCAGAGTTTCGCGAATTTCAATACCACGCATTCGCTTTTCGATCCAAGCATCGGAGTAGCCCTTGGCTTTGTAAAGTGCTCGGGTTCGTTTGGTTGCCAATTCAGGATCGTCAATTTCTTGTATTCTTTCATAACCGACTTTAGCCAGCCAGCGTTTAAACGGTTCGGCTTTTGGTGATGGTATGGATTGGATGATGCGAAAGACACCTTCGGTGTTAGCGCAATTCATTTTTTGTTTTCCACCTTCAGTTTCAATTAAAAGGGTATGTACAGTTTGTACCCACCCTTTGTTGAGCTCGGGATCTCGTCTTTTCATTTTTTGGATATATTGTTTGGGATCGGTCGAATCAATCAACGCTAAAACAATATCCTCAACGACAAACCACCACTCATCATTATGAATGGTTTTTCTGATCTCTTTCTGTCTAAAAATTGCAATTTGAGTTTCCATCTTCACCTTATTTTGCACTAAATTCGTTTTAAAATATTATTGTATCAATCTAGCACTTTAATCGTATCATTTTGATACGATTAAATAATCAATTGATTGTCAAATAAATTATATCATTTTATGGTTTGATGATAAACATTCGTCGAATAAGTCGAGGAACCTTTACCGCTACCCTTTACTTTTCTGTCCAGTATATGCTAAACCATAAACAGCAATATAATAACAATGAGAATAAGGAGGCGGGTCAGGAGTATATGAATTTTAGTATCTCCAATTTATCCCTCTTCCAAAGCATCATTCGTATATTTTGGTCTCCTCAGATGGTTGACCTTTACAATCGCCTGGCCGTCATAGCCCTCTACTTAATAGCCTTATGGCTATTTTTTGTAATTGTTTCCAGTCTGATCCGATTCATTCGCCACTTAAAAGAGCAATATGTTTTCTTGGAAATAACTCCGCCTGTTGATACCAAAATCCAGAATGTTTCGAATACCCAGCTCTTTAACCTAATTATGGGATTGCTTGAACAAAGAGCATTGAAAGATAAGCTGACTCTCCGGCAAATCTCCGCATCGTTTGAAATTATCTCTAGAAAAGAAACCGGCATCCAATTCATTATCCGTGCGCCAAAATCTTATGCTTCGACTTTTGAGAAAACTTTGAGGGCGTATACGCCGGATTTGAAGATCAAACATATTAAAGAATATATACCTCAAACAATGTCTAGCAATGTAAGGGTTTTGGAGTTTGTTCAGCAAAAACATTTCTGTTTGCCATTAAGTGAACAGGCAGACCTAAACAAGCATGACCCGTTGGCGTATCTGACCTCCAATATGTCACGGCTCAAAGACGGCGAGCTTTTAGCGCTTCAGGTTGTTTTGAAACCACTGGTTTATTCCAATAAAAACAGTTTGAAACATGAAACCAGTAGATTAAGAAAGGTATTACACCGTAATACTCATATTGATTGGTCGCTGAATACACAGGCGCAAAGAACAACAAAAGTATTTGTTCAAGTTTTAGAATTTGTTACGCATGTGATAATGGTCCCCATTCTGTTTCTAGCTGAATTTGTTTCCGGCAATGACACCAAGTTTCCTATCACTTCAACGAAATTTGAGCCATCACCGGCTGATATAGAATTTTCCGAGCTGTCCAAAGTAAAACTCAGCTCTCCGCTATTTGAGTCAAGTATCCGCACTCTACTAATAGTCGAAGGCGGTCAAATGAGTGAACGAGAAAAAGGTTTGCGTTCGTCTTTTATGAGTTATCGCCATACTTGCGGACAAACTCTAGTTGCCAAGAAAACATATTTTGGTGCCTGGTCGCAAAACTTTAGAGTGTGGAAGTTCAGACATCGAATGAGCGGAGCATTAGTTTTGTCTTCTTCGGAAATAGGCGCGCTATATCATTTTCCTTTTAATACAGATGTTCATAGCGAAGACTTATCCCGTGTTAGAAGTCGCGAATTACCTGTTCCACTTTCTTTCAAAAAAGAGAATCCTAATTTGGATGTAATTTTCGGTGTTAACGATTATGCCGGAAATGAAACAGAGATCGGCACAACTTTAGATCAGCGACGAAAGCATACTTACATTATCGGCAAGACCGGCACCGGTAAAACCACTTTGCTTAAAAGTGCAATCTATCAGGACATGCTAAATGGCAAAGGCTTAGCTGTTTTTGATCCTCATGGCGACATGTTTCATGAGCTACTGGAAATTGTTCCAGAGAATCGCCGACAAGATGTGGTGGTTTTTGATCCATCAGATAGAGCTTGGCCGATCGGACTGAATATTCTTTCGCCTGGCGTAAAGTTTCTAGACAAAGAAGACGAAGAGGAATGGATAACCAGTTCAGTCCTAGCTGTTTTTGCGAAGATGACAGCTAAAGAATATTGGGGCCCAAGAATGGAGCACATTCTGCGCAATACCACCCTTACAGCTCTACAAACCGAGAACCCAAGTCTTTGGACCCTGCAAAGACTTTTGACCGACAAAAGCTTTCAAAAGAAAACGGCTGCATCGCTCGAGGATCCGGTTCTCAAACAATTCTGGAATAAAGAATTCGCCTTGCTTGGTAAAATGCAACTCTCAAGCGTTACCGCTCCACTAACCCAAAGGCTCGGCCACTTTATTACCGCCAAAATGTCCCGTCATATATTGCTCCAAGAAAAAAGTACCATTAGCATCAGCCAGATCATGGACGAAGGCAAGATCTTGCTAGTTAATTTAGCTAAGGGAGATTTAGGCGAAGACCAAAGTTTTTTCTTTGGCACAATCCTAACTTCGATCATATGGATGGCGGCGTATCAGCGAACAAAGATTCCGGAAAGTAAAAGGCGGGATTTCTTTCTCTATGTTGATGAGTTCCAAAACTTTGCCACGCCAAGATTCTCAGAGATAACAAGCGAAGGTAGAAAATTCCGCATTGGTTTAATCGCTTCGCATCAAAACATCGCTCAAGTCGATGATCAAAAAATATTACAAGTCGTTGCCGGTAATGCCAATACGATAATTTGTTTGAAAGCCAGCCCGGATGATGAAAAATTTATCTTACCGTTTATGGAACCGGAAGTTGAGCCCGGTGATATTGTAAATTTAGCACCGTATCACTTCTATATGAAAGTTAGTAATGAAGCCAGTGAGAACGCCTTCTCCGGTGCTACAGTTCCTTTGGATATCAAGGGTAGTGAAGAGGTCAAAAAGGCCGTCTTGGCCTACTCCAGAGATAAATATGCAACTTCGCGCGAACAGATAGAGAAGTATTTGGACGAGCTACTTACTGGAAAAACTAATGCCGGTAAATCTAGTTTGAAGAAGCAGGCAGAACAAACACCGATCAATTTTTCGCCAGTGGAAAAGAATAATATCAAGAAAAAGAAGGGCGCATAATTTAAGTAAAATTGTATCAGCCGATGATACAAAATATCGACTAATTCAAGGCTAATTTACAAATATTTGTCGCACTAACCCTTACATAATGTATGGTTAGGTAGGTTAGGTAAAAAATAATGTAATTACAACAACTCAAAAAATGACACTACCCAAAATTACCAACAAACAAATAGAAATACTCAATCTAATATATAAATACCGATTCCTAAACAGGACCCAAATTCAAGCATTCCTAAATCATAAATATCACAAAAGAATAATCGACTGGCTAAAAGACTTAACCGAAAAAGAATATCTAAATAAAATCTATTCAAATTCAGCAGTAATCGTAATGTCACCAACAATCTACTATGCCGGAATAAATGCTATCCGATATTTTAAATTGCTGGATCAAGATAATAATGCCTATCTAAAAAAACTCTATCGCGATAACGAGAGAACGAAAAATTTTATCGCTGAACAATTACTGATAGCTGATAGTGGCTTGCATTTAATTGAAAGAAATAAAGAAAGAGGAATTCACTACGAATTTCTAACCGCTGCGGGTGTCACCTCAAATTCTATATATAAATTTATGGAAGATTTGAGCCCGCAGCTGATTTATACTAGAAAGACCAAAACAGAATTTAAACAATTTGTGTTTGTTATTTTGGATTCCACACAACCCAAATACATGATCAAAAAGAAAATGAAGAATTATTTAGAACTCTTTTATACCAATGAGTGGGAAGAAAATACCGACAAGCCATTCCCAATAATTCTCTTCGCCTGTCAAACTACGCGCCTAATGATTTATGCCAAACGAACTATGCGATGGCTACTGGACGATTATCAAAATCCTGAAGAATTTGAAGCCTGGTTCGCCACCAATGACGATATTCGGGAGTATGGAATCAGCGCTGAGATTTGGGAATAAAAAGAGGTGGTTCAAACATCGAACCACCCCGGGTGTACCATACCTGCAGAGGTATAGCTACGAGCCGTCCCAGCCGTCGGCGAGCTTGGCATTGTGCTCCCGCAGGAATCGGCCGAGAAGCTCCATTGTCTTCCTACCGATGCCGAGACCGGCCTTGATCTGCGCGCTGGTTGCCGCAAGGACATAGCTGGCCGGAACTTCGTACGCCAGACTGAGTGTGATGCCAGTCTTGTCCTCGGGGTACCGAGCAACGTACGGAATGTACGCCCTCAGTCGCTCGCAGACATCTACAGAGCCGATATCCACGCCGCCGTTGTCCATGATCCACTGCTGTGCTTGCTTGTACCACGCCTTGTCCGGATCGAGCCTTCTCTTGCTCAAGTTGCATCACTCCTTGATGGCTGGGCTTGCTAAATATAGATTACCTGTTCAATAGTATTTATTCAAGAAAACACGCCAATAAAAAAAGCCCCCGAAGTGGTCGAAACCTCAGGGGCTCTTTAGTTCAATACTCCTCTGCAAGCATCACTGTCATCACTCTTTTGCATGTTGGGGAAAGCGGCTCTTCAAAGCAGGATAGCTTGTCGTTGTAGTAATCAATCTTCCAGTAAACCACTCTGCCGTACCAGCTCACTTTACCGAAGTCATGTTCGCCGTATGGATCATTACCTTTATTAAACTCATTGAAGTCTCTGATCTTTTGCATTAATCCGATCACATCAGGTAACTCTGCTGCTCCGCAAGTCATCGTAACCCCGAAACCTAACTTTCTGAACACATCGTTCTTGTGTGCTATCTCTGCATTTTTTACAATTTCCAATTCCATATTATCCTCCTGTTATTAGTAACAACGAAGCAGGTCGACCTCCCGCCATCGAGTAGAGGCTAAGAACAAAGAGACAGTTTGGGTCAATGGTGGAGCACCCTACGAGATGAACGACCTTGAGGCAGGCTGGATCTTTGTTCTATACAATTGGGAGATTGGCGGGAGAAACCTTCATAATTATCTGGTGTATCCGCGAGCCAGTATCTTTTGCGTAAATGAAATTGGAGAAAAAGTTGCTGAGCGAGTAATGATGTGCAAATGAATAAGTAAGCTCTCTCTGAAAGAGTGTGCGAAGCTTATGAAATTTGCACGACAATATTGGTATTGATCCCGTTCTAGGCAAGCTTTCAAGACGAATAAATGTCTAGCGAAGTATGAGCTTGTCATACAATGAGTCGCAGATAAGCGATGCCGATAAATAGCAAGCCCTTGACAGCTTAAACTCAGCTGTGATAAACCTGATATATACTAGGTAAATGTTAGGCAACGCAATTAAAATTAATTGAGTGATGCCGAAAGCATCCTCAGATAGGGAGGGGAGAAAGTTGTCACTATGCAACGTCTCCGTTCTCTTTGGATCTCAATAACTATGGTACTGCTGTCGGCATCGACGGCTTTCGCCGCCCCCGACCTCTCTAAAGTCCAGAATTTCGCAACTAATGTCATCCAGGTTCTCGTCACCATCGCCGGTCTGCTCGCAGCCGGTTTTTTTGTTATGGGCGGTATCGGCTACATCACCAGTTCCGGCAATCCGGAAAATCTTGATCGGTCAAAAAAGATTCTGATTTATTCTTCTATCGGTTTAGCCGTTTGTATCGGAGCGTTGGTTTTAAGCGGTATAGTTTCGGATTTAGCCAGTCAATCATTTAAATAGTCGGATCCATGAAAAAACTACTGATTAGAATCGGAATATTGGTTCCGCTCCTAATTCCCGGAGTCGCTTTTGCTGCCTCCAATGCCGAGGTTGATCATTTTGCCTCTGACGCAATGACAGCAATTCTGGCGTTAGCTGGAACTGCAGTCGTTTTCTTTCTGGTTCGAGGCGGTTACCTCTACATCACTTCATCCGGAGATCCAACGGCACTTGAAGATGCCAAAAGAACGATCAGAAATGCTCTGATCGGACTCGTTATAGTAATTGCCGCGGCCTTTATGTCGAATCTCTTGAGCGAATCTTTAATGCAAAGTTCGTCCGGCGGATCTGCTACAGCTTTGCAACTGGCTCCGATTGAGCCGACTCAGCAAGCTGGAACTCTGACTCAAATTCTACTGGATGCAGTTTCCGGATTTTTACAAAACATTGTCGGCTCGGTAACTAAGCCGATATTAAACGGCATCCTTTGGTTTTTGACTTCCACTCCTTCGCTTTCAACTAACTCAGTCATATTTAACTTCTGGCTGATAATAGTTGGGATTACCGATTCGCTTTTTGCTATCGCAATTGCACTACTTGGATTTAGGGTAATGAGCGCATCATCATTCGGATTTGATGATGTCCCGCTAAAAGAACTCTTGCCGAGAATCGGCTTAGCCTTTCTGTTGGCCAATACTTCAATCTTCTGGATCGATTGGATAATCGAGCTATGCCAAGTAATGGTCAACGCAGTTCTTCATGCAACCGGCGGACTCTCAAGCGCCTGGATAATAAATGCTTTTGATCCGGCAGCTCTGCTTTCCGGCACAACTGCGCTGATAACATTGATATTTGCGATTCTATTCATATTGCTGGCTGTGGTCTTGTTGATCTTCTACATCAGCCGCTTAATGATATTGGCTTTTGGTGCCGTTATTTCTCCGCTGGTTTGTCTACTGTCGCTATCTTCTAAGATGTCAGACTTTGTCGGAAATGCTGTGAAGATATATATAGTTACAATATTTACCGTTTTCCTTCATGTGGTAATCATTCAACTGGCTTCGGCGTTTCTAACGGTTCCCGGTCAAATCGGCGAAAACCCGATCATTGGAATACTGGTCGGCGTTGCCTTATTCTCCGTTCTACTAAAAAGCACTTCCGTTACAGTTCAGTTAGCTATGTCTTCGCAAGCCGGCAACACCTTAAAGAAGTTTTCAACTCAGATAATCAATGTCATCGGCGCAAAAAATTCCGGAGCCACTGGAACTGCGCGCACTACGCATGCTGTAACTAAAGTAGCGAGGGCAAGATGAAATCAACAGTCGTACCGGCACAAATCACCACAGTCGAAGATAAAATTGCCGGCTCATTGAATTTTATACAAATAATCCTTTTGGTATTTTCTTTGATCATCGGCACCGCTTTTTATGGCTTGATTCCGCCGAAGCTTCATTTGAGCTCTTTAAAAATCGTCTTGATGATTGCCGAGTTTGCAGTCTTCGGCTTGCTTGCTCTTCGTTACAAAGGACGAATTCTGGCAGACTGGCTGGTAATTTATCTGCGCTACAAAGCCCGCCCCCGAATCTACATTTTCACCAAAAATGATCCGCAAAGCCGCGAGCAATTTGCTGATATTAAAATTATGCAGAAAGAAAAAACACCATTGGTGACAACCGTTAAAAAAAGGATTAAGAAAAATAAATTGATTGAACGGCCGATAATTGAAAGTTCCGGTTCTATTGTTTCGATCCGGCCGTCAAAGAAAGGAGGGTTTGATGTTGAATACCAAGAAGCGTGAGAAATTCGGATCGGCTCGAAGCCAAGTTAGAATTAAGGAAGTCAGAGACGGAATACTGGTTCTGCCGTTTAACCGTTATCGCGCCATACTTTCAACTTCATCTGTTAATTTCGAACTGCAAAGCGAAGAGGAACAAGATGTAATTGTCGACACTTTTCAGACTTTTCTAAATTCATTGAACTCGCCGATTCAAATTCTGATCCGCGTGAGAGAGCTGGATATCGACCGTTATCTGGAAGATTTCGAGCAGAAATGCGCCGGCGAAAAAGAGAAAATCTATGTCGAGCAATCAAAGGCTTATAGTGAATTTATCAAGAAGCTAGTAGCCGGCAACAAGATCTTGTCTCGCCGTTTCTATCTGGTAATCCCTTACGACTCAAAGACTCAGGTTGAATTCGAAGTGGTAAAAGAGCAGCTGAATTTAGAGCAGGAAATCATTATCAAGGGATTGGAAAAGTTCGGCATGAACGCGAAGCCGCTGAACACTCTAGAAGTGCTAGATCTATTTTATAGCTTCTATCGTCCCGACCAAGCGAAAACCCAACCGTTAATGAAACAAATAATGAGGCAGACAAATGAGCAGGACTATATTTAAAAGAAGACGAAGACAGAGGGTCGATAAAGTAGAAGAACAAAAGCGAGCCCTTTCTTTTCATGTCGGCTCTCAAGATCAGCTGGACTTTATTACCTATTCGGGGCTCGAGGAATATCCAGACTATTTAATAGTCGATGGCCGCTATGTAAAAACCTTATTTGTTTCCGGATTCCCATACACAGCTTCGAGTGGCTGGCTTAACCACTTAATCAATTTTAACCACAATGCAGACATTTCCTATCATATCGAGCCGATAGACGCTATGCTGGCTTTGCCGAAGCTCAATAGAAAAATTACCGAGTTGACATCAACCAAGCGAGCTATGGAGAGAGCCGGCAAAATAATTGGTGCCGAGCTAACAGATCCGCTTGATTCGGCCATTGAACTTCGTGATAAAATCCAGCGAGGGCAGGAAAATCTTTTTCAAATTTCGCTCTATGTTACTTTGTCCTGCGAAACCTTAGCCGAACTTAATCGAACGGTAAAACTCTTAGAAACAGTGTTGGCCACCAGACTATTCTACACAAAATCCGCTCTCTATCAGCAGATCGAGGGCTTCCAGTCGGCATTGCCGAGGTGCGACAATCAGCTGGCCCAAAAAAGAAATCTAGACAGCTCATCCGCGGCATTAACTTTTCCGTTTATCTCGTCCGAACTAGTTCATGAATCCGGCGTGCTCTATGGAATTAATCGCTCTAATAGCTCGCTCGTGATACTAGATAGATTTTCTCTGCCAAATGCCAATTCGATTTTATTCGCTCAATCAGGTGCCGGCAAAAGTTATACCGCCAAAGTCGAGGTGCTGCGCCACCTGATGCAAGGCACCAAAGTTATTGTTATCGACCCGGAGAGGGAATATCAGCAATTGGCTGCTTCGGTTGGTGGAACCCGAATCAAACTATCCGTTCATTCCAAGGAGAAAATTAACCCGTTTGATATATCAGTCAACGATCCGGATAGCTTTGCCGACCATGTTCAATCGCTGACGGAAATTATCTCATTAATGGCCGATGGATTATCTTCCGAGGAAAAATCGGTTGTCGACCAAGCCATTCTTAAAACCTACAAAAAGTTCGGCTTTGGGAAGAAAGCCACCAATAAAGCAAAGAGAAACAAAGACTATCCTCGTATGTTTGATTTCTATGCTACGCTCCGATCACTCAAACAACCGAAACTGGTAAAACGGTTACAGAAATATACCACCGGCTCGCTCTCAGAGGTTTTTGACGAGCACACCAACATCGAATTAGATAATCGCTTGGTGGTTTTTGATACCAAGGATCTGCCGGAATCTATTCGCCAGATAATGCACTTAATCATTGCTCAATTTGTTCAGAATCAAGTACAAGGCGATATTTGCAAGAGAATCTTCGTTATAGACGAAGCTTGGCTAATGCTGGAACATGAAGAATCAGCCAGATTCATTGCTGGCATGGTCCGCAGAGCTAGAAAATATTATCTTGGCGTTAGTATTATCTCCCAACAAGCCAATGACTTTCTTTCGACAAATCACGGCCGTGCCATTGCCAGCCAAAGCGCGCTTCGAATTCTAATGCGCCAAGACACCACTACTATTAGAAATGTTGCACAGGAATTCCGGCTCTCCGAATATGAGCAACGGTTTCTCTTAACATGCGAGCGAGGCGAGGCTCTAATAATTGCCGATCAGCATCATGTGGCGGTTAAGATTACCGCGAGTGAAGATGAGCACCCTCTAATCACCACCGACCCGTCTGAGAGAACTAAAAGGAAATGAACCCGCAAACGATAAAAATAATTGCAGCGGCATTTTCGATGAAAAAAGAGATCAAGTATCTCTTTTTCACAATGCTGGCAATTATTATGGTGCCGGTCTTTTCGGTCCTTATTTTGACTCAAGCCGGAATCAACATAGTTTCAAACGCACTAGCGCAATATAATCCCCAAGACCTCGTAGTTGACATTAGAGACCCGCTAACCGGAGAAGTGGTAGATCACATCAATCAATCCGTTGCGTGGCCTATACAAGGTATAGTGAGCTTGGAATACGGCGAAAGTTCGCCGTACCAACCGTTTCATACCGGAATTGATATTGCCGGACCTGTCGGCGATCCTGTTATCGCTTTTATGGATGGAAAAGTTATTTACGCTGATACAACTTCTTGGGGATTTGGCCGGCACATCAAAATAGACAACGGACACTTTATTACTTCAATCTACGCTCACTTAGATACAATTGATCCCAACATCCATGTCGGCGACACAATCCCTGCCGGCACTATTATCGGCACCAGAGGCAACACCGGTTGGTCAACCGGCCCGCACCTTCATTTCCAGACCAACATTTTTGGAATCCCTGTGAATCCTAGGACTTTCTTGAGTGGGAATCCATAACATGTGATATTCTAAACATGTGTAGATCTAGCGTCAAAACGGCCAGCCGATTGACTTTTTTGTCGTTTTGTGCTAAGCTATTTCGTTAGTACCTTAAAATACATCCTTTGAGCTTGATTGATTATCTTTCACAGGTGAGCAGCCAAGCTCAAAGGAAAACGAGCCGGACGAGTTTACAAGGAGGAGATTGCTTATGTCGGTTCCTGTTCTTAGGTTCGTACCGGCTCAGCCGGTGAATCTGATGGAAGTACTCGAGGCACAGGCGCGATGCCTGATCGCCGGAAAAGTACCGCAGGAGGTCGGCGTCTCCGAGGACAAGTTCCTCGATGAGGCCATGGCCTTGGCCACCGAGTTCGTCTATTCGGTGGAGCTGGCAGCCATCCAGCTCGATCGTGTCTGGTTGATGCACTACGGAGTGCGCGACCGGCATCTAGTCGAAATGGGTGGAGTGAACTTGTACACCGACCCCGACAAGTTCACTTTGTTCGAGGGGGTCACCGTTCCGAACGGTCCGCGTGTGGTTCAGGGCCAACTTGGCCCGAAGTACCAGAACCGAAAGCCGCGGGACATCCGTGCGAGCCACGAGGCGCTCGAGCAACTCGGCGTCCCAAAGGAAGGCCTGACGGCTTTCCTCTACTGGGGCAAAGACCTGCTTCGGGAGTCCTGCATGGACTTCCCCGGTGCGGTCTCCGGGCGCGGCTGCGTTCCGGCTCTGCGCTTGGACGACGAGGCGCCGGGGCTGAGCAACCGCAGCGACGACTATGCCGCTCCGGGCTTCGGTTCGGTGTCGGTGTCGCGAGGGAGTTAACTGGAGCCTTGGGACTTGGGTCTTTGGATCCTTTTGTTCCCTTGGTTCCGCCGATCAGGCGGTCGCTGCGATTTATCGTTGGCGACCGCTTTTCTTTTTGTCAAATTAATGTTTTTATACTAAGTGAAAGTAACTTAACTTCGGCTACGCCTGCCTGCCGGCAGGCAGGGCTTAAGCAAGTGAAATCTCTGTTCCCTGGAATGATGATCCGGCTAAGGCTTGATCAAAATAAAAGGATAGAGCAGATACTCCTTGTTGGTTTTTATGTCGAGAATTTCATTTAATTGCTCGCTTAATAACAATGCCCATAAGTTGGGCTACAGAACACTTTGCTTTAAAGGTGTTCGAAGAATCAGAAAAAAACCAACAATATTTTGTGCGGTCTCCGAGAACGGCAACGTTCCGTATCTGAACTTGAACGACGAGACGCCGGAACTGAACAACAACAGCGACGACAATGCCAATCCGAACTTCGGTTCGGTGTCGGTGTCGCGAGGTAGTATCGCTCTAGCCTTTAAGGGATTTTATCCATCCGCCGAGCATCTTTCCGACTTCCTGAAGATGAGTTTCAAACTCTAGATATTTTGGTTGATTAATAATCTTGAGTTCGTAAAGCATTCTGATAAGAACTTTCAAAAAATCAAGTTTTATACTTGCTCTGTTTAAATATTGAATTTTAGTCGTTGCCGGAGACATTTCTGCGGAAGCAAGCAATTCCAATAATTCCATAATGAGTTGCTCAATTTTTACAGTTAATACTTCGCGAGACTTTTTAGGCAAATGGTCAATCTGTTCGTAAAATAACTTATATAAATTGTAAACCTTCTGAACGATCGGAACATCATTTTGAAAACTCATGATAACCTCTTTGATAAAATTATTAGCCTGGGAAATTTATTTGATAGTTGGGATGAATTCAAGCAAGGCAAACGGAAAAAATGCGATATAATGCTTTTCGAACAAAATATTGAAGATAATTTGTTTGGACTGCACGATGAGCTAAAGAATAAAACGTATCAACATTCGGAGTATAGCGCATTTTACATCACTGATCCAAAACTCCGGCTTGTCCACAAGGCGAAAGTTAGAGATAGAATCGTTCACCATGCAATTTACAGAGTCCTTTATCCGATATACGATCTTTCGTTTATCTACGATTCATACTCCTGCAGAGTTGATAAAGGCACTCACAAGGCAGTTGATCAGTTAAATACTTTTATTAGAAAAACTAGCAAGAATTATTCTGGCTCCTGCTTTGTACTAAAGTGCGACATCAAAAAGTTTTTTAACTCTGTCGACCACGTAATTCTTTTTGAAATTCTTAAAGAAAAGATTGATGATCGCAACACATTATCATTACTTGAAGAAATTATCGGCAGTTTTGGCTCAAAAATCACGTCGCAACCTCAATTACAACTATTCGATTTTCGAGGCGAAAATCGAGAGAGAGAGAGAGAGAGAGAGCAGCCTTCGGCTGCTTTGGGGTAGGTATCCCCATAGGTAACTTGACCAGTCAACTCTTTGCCAATGTGTACATGAACGAGTTTGACCAGCTTGTAAAACATAAACTGAAAGTTGAGCATTATTGCCGATACACTGATGATTTTGTCATTGTTGCCGACAGCCGCGAATATCTTGAGAACCTGTTGCCGAAAATAGAAGCATTTTTGCATGAGAAGCTAAAGCTCAAACTTCATCCGGAAAAAGTTTCAATCCGTAAATATCAGCAAGGGGCTGACTTTCTCGGTTATGTAGTTTTACCACATCATCGGCTAGTGAGAACTAAAACCAAGAATAGGATATTAAAAAAGCTTAAGATGAGAGTTCGGGAGTTTAAGACTGGCTTGATCAGCGAGAAGACTCTTTTCCAATCGTTAAACTCATATTTGGGTGTATTCTCGCATGCTAATTGTCACGATTTGGGACAAGAGTTGAAAGACAAATTTTGGTCATGGTTGAAAAAATAAGTAATTCGAGCATTCTACCATAATATACTATCCTAGATTACATATTTGTTTGTAAAAGTTCTCAATACCCTCTTGACAGAGTGTATATATACACAATATAATGTGTATATAAGCACAACGGGAGGGTGTTCAATGTTTGACCAATTGCAACTTGTAGATCTTCAAAGGTCTGCCACGATTCATAAAATCGCGGCCAAGTTTGCATCTTCCTCACCTAAAGCCAAAGAAGTAATAGCATGTGATAAGCCACGCAATTTCAGTAATAAATCTGTTGAAGAAACACTCTCCGCCATTTTCCCAAGCCAACGAGAGGAAAGTAAAATCCAGCGAGCTAGACGGATTATGGGAGAAGAGGTCGCTAAACTATCCGACCAAGAACTCGAAGCCTATATAACCGAATTCGAGTTCCTTATTGATTCTTGGCTTGATGAATTTGAAAAGAGTTGTTTTGACAATAGAACATTAAGACAATTAATAAAGGAGGAGTGAATGAACAGTTCGCTATTGCTCAAGGCCGCTTCAGGTCCAAAGCAAGCCGTAGTTTACTTAAGAGTTTCGACTGAGGAACAAGTCGACAATTATTCATTGGAAACGCAAGAAAACATCTGCAAGAAAGAGGCTGGTAATCGGAAATTGGAGATTATCAAAATTTTTCGCGAAGAAGGACGTTCTGCAAAAACAATCACTGGAAGACCAGCATTGATCGAGATGCTAGAATTTTGTAGAAAAAACAAAAAGAATTTGGAAGCTGTGATCGTTTATAGGCTTGATCGAGTTTCTCGGCAAACCGCAGACTATTTAGCGATTAGAAAAAAACTCGGCGAATGTGAAATTTCCTTAATTTCAGCAACTGAACCGACCGGCAATAGCCCTACCGAAAAGTTCGTTGAAACAATGTTGGCTGGCTTTGCCCAGATGGATAACGATGTGCGCTCAGAGAGATCTAAGAATGGCATGAGAGCCAGGTTTCTTGCGGGACTAAGTAATGGTTATGTTCCCCTCGGATATCTCAATAAGAATGCTTATGCCATCAAAGATCCGGAAACATTCGATATTATGAAAAGGGCTTGGGATCTAATGTCGACAGGTACCAAATCTTTGCGTGAGATGACTGAGATATTAAAAGAACTGGGAATTAAAGGCGGGAGAAGATCTAATAAAGTCGAGCATGTATTACGGCCTCAAACGCTGAACACAATCTTTCGTAATAAGTTTTATGCAGGGAAGATAATCTCGAAGAAATATAATCTGGAAGTCCAAGGTCAGCACACGCCGATGGTATCAGAAGAACAATTTTATAAGGTGCAGTCTATTCTTGACGGCAGAAATGTTAACATCGCTGCCCCATTAGCCCGAAGAACATTGGATAATCCGGACTTTCCACTCCGTCGATTTGTCAAATGCAATTTCTGCGGTTCATCCTTAACAGGTGGGTGGTGTAAAGGCAAGAAAAAGCACTACGCCTACTATTTTTGTCCAAAACGTTGCAAGGGCTCGAACACATATATTGCAAAGATTGATCAGGCAACTACTGATAAACTAAACAGTGTTAAGCTTACAGGCAAAGCTACCGAGCTGTTAAACGCTTGGCTTCGCCAAAAGTATTACGATCGCTTAACGACCCTGCAGAAGAGACGAGAGAGTGCGGAAATTGAGCTTAAAGAGTTATACGAGTTCCGCCAGGCATTAATCGAAAAGAACATTTCAGGAGTTTACTCAGACGATATATTCAAGGAGCAAAACAAAACGGTTGAGAACAAGATTCAGGCGATCCAGATAACAAAAAGTGATGACATGATCCAAAAGTATAATTTGGAAGCCATCACTACATTTATCAAAGCAAAGCTGGAAAATATCACTCAAACGTATCTGGAATCTAATCTGCAACAGAAGCGCGTGCTCCTGTGTTCAATATTCCCGTCTGGATTGCATTGGGACGGAAAGGCATATTTGAACACCGTAATTAGTGAGTTCTATACCTCAATAATGGCGTTACAGAATGTGCCTGTCCAATTTGGTGGTGTGTTCTCGCCTCTGCTCGAACCCACTTTGAGCGGTTTGGCGATTGATTTTTCGGGCGTTTTCAAATGGGCGTTTTTTATTGGGGGGAA
>Ga0247840_10001593_pt1 | contig 43949 bp, 34 predicted proteins | sample LaCruzMarch2015__FD_192404 | JGI IMG/M metagenome (GOLD analysis project Ga0247840, IMG submission 192404) | Freshwater microbial communities from meromictic Lake La Cruz, Castile-La Mancha, Spain - LaCruzMarch2015_17m | ecosystem: Environmental > Aquatic > Freshwater > Lake | place: Spain... | reverse complement strand
GGCTCACAAAGGTGTTCACACAAATCCCTGATCACTCCATCCAACGTCTGAACGAACTCCTCCCACAAAACTTGCAATAATATTTTTTGTACCTTTATCAAGACGCATCAGGCCGTAGGCTTACACAACAGTTCTAATTGTATTGAAATTGAATTTGACCTACTTTTGCTTAATTTGGAAAAGGAAATAGTTATTAACTGATTGATAATCTGTGATTTTTTGCTTAATTTGAAAAAGGAAAATGATGAAGGTTTGGACAAAAAGAGCATTAGAGTTACTAAAAAGCAGCTTAGAACCGATCCCACAAGAATTAAATGAACTGGATTGGAAAGAAACATTATCCCCGGATAATAAAAAGCTTAGTAGACATATTTCAGCTTTTGCGAATCACCCAGGGGGAGGTTTTCTTGTATTTGGGATTGAAGATAAGAATGCTATCCCAAAAGGGGTTAATCAAAGAGATGTAAATAGCATTATTGAAAAATTGGGGAGTCTTTGCCGGGATTCTGTAAATCCTCTGGTTGCAATGGATCATGCGATAGAAGAATATAATGACCATCCTTTACTTTTTATACAGATCAAAGAAAGTGCTGTTAAACCTGTTCATCTTGCCAGTGGTTCACTGGAAGATGCCTACATTAGAAGTGGAGGAACCACAAGAAAGGCTTCCAGACAAGAGATCGGAAGCCTTATGCTCAATAGCAAAACTCCACAATATGAAGAACTTCATGCATCAAAACTTAAATCTGATGGTGAAATAATGAACATCCTTGATTACCGAACAATTTTCATGTTGTTGGAAAAGCCCATTCCCCAAGATAAAGACGAAATCCTAAAATGGATGCAACATGAAAAGATGATTCAAATGGTTGATGATGCCGGTTTTTATATTACAAATTTCGGGGCACTGGCGGCTGCGTATAATTTGAAAGATTTTGATAGTTTGGCAAGGAAATCGATTCGAGTTGTTAAATATAATGGTATAAATAAGGCAGTCACAGAAAAAGAATATCCTGGTTCTAAGGGTTATGCCATTGGGTTCAAAGGCTTGATTGAATTTGTTAATGCATTATTACCTGGAAGTGAGATCATTAAAAACGCATTGCGTAGAGAAATATCTATATATCCCGAAATCGCACTGCGGGAACTGATAGCCAATGCATTAATTCACCAGGATTTTACCGTTAGAGGATCTGGTCCAATGGTTGAAATTTTTGATGACAGAATCGAAATATCAAATCCTGGTAAGTTGCTACCGACAAAAAAAATAGACAGACTCATTAGGACAACACCAGAATCAAGAAATGAAATCTTAGCCTCTGGTTTCCGTAGGTATAATATATGTGAAGAACGTGGATCAGGATTGGAAAAAGCAGTGACCTCCATTGAATTATTTGGATTGCCCCCGTTACGTTTTGAAGAGCTTGAGAATTCATTTAGAGTAACTATGTATAGTCCAAGATCATTTGCAAAATTGTCGCAAAAGGAGAGAATTGAAGCTTGTTACCAACACACTATCCTGAAATACTTTTCTGGTAGTGGAATGACAAATACTTCCTTACGTGAACGATTCATCATGAATGAGAAGCAAAGGCCACAGGTTTCTTTAGTGATTAAAGAAGCTTTAAGATTAGGAAAGATTAAACCAAAAGACCCGGATACTAAATCGACCAAGTTTGTAGAATATATCCCTTTTTGGGGATGATTTTGCTTAATTTGAAAAGGTAAATATTTTCTTAGTACTTGATATTCAATGAATCCCTGCTTAACTTGGAATAGGATGAGTTCATAATTGTTTAGGTATAGTCGTCTATCGACGGTTCACTTAGCAAATGTTAAGAGCTTAATAGAGTTTCATCTTATCTTTGAACTTTGAATTGAATGCTAATGATTAATAGTGAAGGGTTTACCCAGATTATCCAAGAGCTGTTTGCCTGCCGGACTGACATATTCGCTGTGCGCTGGGAGAAAGGCGATAAAAGTGGCTATTGGCCTGCAATTCACTATGATCCATACAGATTCCGGCAGCATAAATTAAAAGGCGGCACCCTCAATGACTTTTCGGAGAAGGAATATAAAGCACTTACCAAAGAAGAAATAGAAAAGCATCTTTCCGGTGCACAGCTTATCGGGATATATCCTCTCCTTAAAGATAACACATCCTGGTTTATCGCTGCTGATTTTGATGACGATGCCTGGCTTGAACACTCCCGGGAGTTTATAAAAGTATGCGCAGAAAACCATATTCATGCTTATTTGGAGCGTTCCAGATCCGGAAATGGTGGACATGTTTGGATTTTCTTTCCGAAACCTTATCCAGCTTGGAAAAGCAGGAAGGTGATTGTAAGGCTTTTAGAAGTTGCGGGTGTGCTCTCAGAATTTGACAAGGCATCCAGTTTCGACCGGCTGTTCCCTAACCAAGATATTCTGTCGGGCAAAGGCTTTGGTAACTTGATTGCCTTGCCTTTTAACAAAGATGCTTTGGGAAGAGGTAATTGTTGTTTTATTGATCCGGAAACGAAAGACCCATACCCGGATCAATGGACTTTCCTGAAGGCTGTAGAAAAGACATCTTTGTCAACCATGGACAGCTTGCTAAACAGTCCATCTCAGGATATAACCCACATCCCATCAAGAGCTTCGGTTACAGAAGGTAAAAGTGTGACATTTCGTTTAAGCACAAGTGTTTATATCAATAAACAGGCTCTTCCGCTGTCATTTATAAATTTTCTTAAGGATGAACTAAATATTGCAAATAACGAATTCTACATTCGGAAAAACCTGGGTAAAAGTATCCATGAAACGAAAAGATACTTTAAGCTTATTGAGGAAAGAGAAAATGATCTGGTCATTCCCAGGGGATTTTTAGGAAATATGATCAGGTTTTGTAAAGAGAAAAAGATAGAATTTGATTTTATTGATGAAAGGCGAAAGTTACCGGGGAAAGAACTGGTAAAACCAACCAACATCAGCCTCTATCAGCATCAAAAGGGTGCCGTTGAGGCCACCCATAAAAAGGAATTTGGAGTTATCGTTGCACCACCAGGCTCCGGAAAAACGGTCATTGGCCTGAAAATAATTGAAGAGAAGGCACAACCAGCATTAATTATCGTCCATAGAAAGCAATTGGCTGACCAATGGATGGAAAGGATACAGACTTTCCTGGGGATTCCCAGACACCAGATAGGTCTTATTTCAGGTGGGAAATCCAAACCCGGCAAGTTCATTACAGTGGCTATGATACAAAGTCTAAGCAAAGTGATGGAAAAAGCGGACACAAAAGAATTGATAAACTCCTTCGGTACTGTAATTGTGGACGAATGCCATCACATTCCTGCTGAGACTTATCAAAAGGTAATATCCAGGTTGCCCACCTTTTATTTGTATGGTTTGACAGCAACCCCATTCCGCAAATACAGTGACGGTAAGCTTATCTTTATTTATCTGGGTGAAATCATTTGCGAAGTTAAAACTGTGGAAGTCCCCAATCAGAATAAAGCCACTATTATTATTCGTAATACTTCCCTGGACGTACCTTTTAACTCAAAAACGGATCGATTTGAAACACTTTCAAAAATTCTGATTCATGACAGTGCACGGAATAAATTAATACTCGATGATGTGATAGTAGAAGTCAAGTCAGGGAAAAAGTGCGTTATTATTACCGAAAGGAAAGAGCACATTGATTCTTTGTACCAGTACTTGAAACAGAAATTCGAAGTCATTACCCTTAGCGGGGACGATAATGAGGCGACCAGTAAAGAAAGATGGAATAGACTAAAAGGTGGAGATTACCAGGTATTGATCACCACGGGTCAATATTTCGGTGAAGGGACAGATTTGACAAATGCCCATTGCCTTTTTCTGGCCTATCCGTTTTCCTTTGAAGGGAAGCTCATTCAGTATATCGGCAGAGTTCAGCGCGGAGAGATATTGCCGGTGGTTTATGATTACAGAGACATTAAAATTGATTATTTAAATCGGCTGTTCCTTAAGCGGAATATATATTACAGGAAGCTTGAAAGACAAGCCACACTTTTTGACGATACCGGTACAGAGATAATGTCAAACCGCACTACAATCAAAATTGATGAATGGATAAATGTGCCGATTGAGGACCTGGAATTCAGGTATGGGGCAATTTTATTCGGGTTTTTGGTTGAAAAGATGGGGGAAACCCTGGAATTTGAGGTGGAAAATGATCAAATCCGACCGGAATTTGAAGTTTTGAAACCCTATTTTTCAAAAGTGCTAAAGTCAACCCATGTCAGGATTCACATTAATGCAGAATACAACCAGGGTAAGCTGATCTCTCAAATTGCCTGGTCAAATGACCTTGAGAAAATAAATAAAGAAGTTGTTGATACAGTCCGTTTTCGGTTTGTCGAGAGAAGATTCTTTGGAACAGCTCCTTCCAAAGAAAAGAGGTTGTTAAGTTTGTCAGAACTCCAGAATCAGCAAGTGTTTGAAACGGAAGCCGAATTATTGGAAGCCATCATCAATAACAAAAAAGTCAGACACTACCGGCAACTGCGCTACCTGGCAAATCAGCATGAAGCTTCAATTTTGAAAATCAGGTTTGTCCTGGAACCGTTTTCATTTGTTTTCCTTTTGGAAGGAGACGAGCAATATCACATGGTGATGGAAACGTTGGATACAGAAGAAGCTACATACATCTGGCATGTCGACAAATCGATCGATGATTTGAAGAAACGGTTAAAAGAGATTGACGCGGACTTGCTTTCGATAAGTTTTAGCGGCAGAAGAGCTTTTCTGGAGAAGCTTCCAATAAATTTCACGAGAGTTCATCATGATTATTCTGACGAGATGAAAGGATACATCTTCTGGAAGTCTTCTTTGGAGGAAACATTAGTATAGTTCCAGACTTGGTTGAGTTGTTTTCCCAATTCCTTGAGGATGTATTGATTTCCCCAAGCTTTTTAGATTTCAATGAAGGTGTTATTGCAAAAACCCACATTCTCCATACGTTGCACATACTTAAGCTGATTAGTCACCATCCTGGTTTTCCTTATCTGAAACTCAGGAACATTGCGATGATGATGAGTGGCGAACAGCTGTTTCACTACGATGTTTCCTCCCTGGCCCCCGGACCCTATTTCATACGGTTCTCCTGGGAGAATCAAGGGAGATTAGTGAAATTCCTTAAGTTGTGATAATCTGAATTGTAAATCCCTGCCTTACTGTTTCTTGTGATTGACAATAAAGAAATAGGAAAGAAAGCCGGAGGCGATGAAAACGAGTTCGATGCCAAGGGGTAATAAGGAGTTGTTGTCTTTCATCCAGTTCAGGCCGCCTGAATTGCTCATGAGTTCGACAACGATAATCCCGAGGCCGGCAGACATGGCCACCAGTCCCCATTTCAGGGTGTTGTTCTTTTTATCGTCAGCATTGTCGGAGATATGGTCCATGATACCGGCTTTGTCGATATGGCCGGCTTTGATGATTTTTCTTTTGAGTAAGAAATCGGTAAATCCGTTGATGATCATATAAATTCCGTAAAAAACAACGGCGACTGTGATTACGACTGAGACTTGTTCATTCATGACTTTGAGTTTTTGGGGTTTGTTGGCACATTAGTCGATGACTTTGTTTAAAAGGTTGCAGCGAAAACTATCTTTAGGTGATATTTTTTGCAACTTTTTTTCCCGGCATACGACATATACTGGCATGGACGACAAAGCGCTTTTACTTTCCATAAAGAACGGGAATACGCATGCCTTCCGGTTTCTTGTTGAACAGAACAAGAACCTGGTATGGCATATGGTATTGCGTATGGTAAAGCAAGCGGAAGATGCAGAAGATCTATGCCAGGAGGTGTTTATGAAAGTGTTTAAAGACATCAGACATTTCAGGGGGGATTCGAAACTGTCGACCTGGATTGCTTCTATTGCGTATCATGTATGCATCGATTATGTGAGAAAAAAAGGCCGGGAGAAAGTGGATTTCATGGCAGATCCTGCGCTTATTGTCAGCCATGAACCTGAGACGAATACCCCAGGCTGTTTGTTAAACATTGCAGAAATCAAAGTAGTGGTGAACAAGCTCATTGACGATATGCCCATTCATTACCGCACTGTAATGACACTGTATCACCTCGAGGAGATGAGTTATAAAGAAATTGTCGAGATTACAGGAATGCCGGAAGGAACAGTAAAAAGTTACCTTTCGCGTGGCAGGACTATAATCAAAGAAAAAATTGTAAAAATCATACCGGATATCCACCCGGTGTTATTTGAAGCGGATCCGTATTAATTTTGTCCTATGAAAACAGAGGAAGAAGATAAGATCATCGATGACATTATAAGCAGATCACTGAAAGACGGCATACCGCGGATGCAAAGCGATTCTTTTACTGACAAGCTGATGATAAGGATTCAGCAAGGCCTTGCATGGCGGGTAATCATGACTGAATTTCTCTGGAAATCAGCAATGGTTGTGATCCTTCTTTTGTTTGCTGTCGCGATTTTCTTTCTCCCGCAATTTGGTGAATTTCTGAAGGTTTTAAGCGGCTTGACATCGAATTGGCAGTTGCTCGTTTCTGCTGCTGTAGTGGGTTTCTTCATATTTGCAATAGACCAGGTGCTTTTAAAATACCTGATGATCCGGAAGAAATAAAACCTGCAAAAATTCATACATCCTCGTCCTGAAATTTGTGGCAAGGTGGGTAATTGTCATGGTCTTTATCAGACTCACTATTGATTCACAATCTTAAAGGTTTTAAGATAATGTGCATGCATAACTTCAACGAAATAAATTCCAGGGGAAGCATTGCGGATGTCAATAGCCTGTTTTGCTTTAAAGTCTGGTGAACTAAAAACCACTGTGCCTACAGCACTTTTAACGGATACTTTTAAGGACAAGTCCTGCATGTCAATGCCTCCTAAGTGAAACAATCCTTTGGATGGATTGGGGTAGATGCTAATCGGGCTTCCATCTTCTGGTGAATTGATTGAGACTGCAGTGATGTTCTGAACAGCTGAGGTGTCTGCACCAATACAACCCGAGGTATAAGAATATTCCACCGTATAATTTCCGCTCGCCGTTGCTGTATGATTCTGGCCATTGGCGCCATTCAGGATATTTCCATTAAGATACCACTGGATGTTTCCTTTAAATGGAGGATTGGCAGTTAGTTGATCCCCGTTAACAGTTATTGTAGGATTGGGCACACTATCGGGCTGCTCGGTAAAACTACCTAAATAGAAACCCGTGTTTGCCACGGCAGGTGTGCAACTAAACACAGGCACTGTGTTGCTGACTAGTTTTCCACCGACATAAAAATTTCCATTTCCATCGGCTGACATAGACAAGGCATCTGTTTGCGATAAGGTTTGAATGTAGTTGAACGCATTCAGGTAATTTCCATTAGCATCAAATTTGGCTACAAAAGGCAGGCTCTGGCTGGCTGCGGTTAAGGTAAAAGAGCCCAATTGGGTAATGCCTGTATAACCGCCACCTATTAGAATGCCACTATTATCCGGTGCTTTTTGCATGCACCAGGCATAGGCCAATCCCGAACTTTGCAGCGCTTTCGCCCATATTCCGGTTCCGGCAGCATCCAGTTTTATAATAGTTCCCTGTCCGGTGAAATTGCTACTGAGAATGGTGTCATTTCCAATAATCATTTCCAAATTTACCTGGACTGCTGCAAACACATTATCGTTGCTGTCTATGGCTACCGGAACAAATCTGTTATCGGGGTCGCGGGCGTTGCTGGCATATTTTGCCCAGATATAGTTCATGCTTGTATCGGAACGAAGAAATAAAACCGGTGCAGTAAGAAAGGGATTTCCTGTATGAAATAAAGTGTCGTTACCATAGGCCACTGTGCCACGTGAGTAGGCTGCAAACAACAAATCTCCATTAGAGAAAACACCTGAGCCTTTAAACAGCAATCCGGGAGAGGAGGTTGGTGAAGTGTAATAACTGGCTGTAATGCTTGCACCGGGTACCCCGGCGGTATCTATTTTGCTTACCGACAAATTGCCCGATTGATAGTAAAGGTATCCCTTGCTATATTGCAGCATACAGCCGCTAAAATTGGTAGCAACACCGGTGTTCTGTTTCCAGACAAAGTTACCAAGGCTATCCATTTTTATCAATTGGTTGGTGCTGGCAATTGCAGGTATAGTGTCTACGTTGACAACAATAAATCCAACACCATCTGGCTGGCCAAGCAGATAAAGGCTACCGGCCTCATCCGTTTCAATATTAAATGGGGTAAAGCTACCTCCCAGTGCGCCAACTCTGTTCATAAACAGCAATACGCCTTGTGAATTAAACTTATAAATATAGGCAGTAGTGCCTGTAATCTTTTGGAGGGTATCACCTTGACATTGCTGGGCGTGATTACCATAGTCAAGCAGATAAATATTCCCCTGTGGGTCGCGTGCTAAATCAAGCGCACCGCCAAAGGAGTTGGCTATCCCGGCTGCACCACCGGTGGTAGCCCAATCAAATCGTTGAGCAAATAATGTCTGCGAAATAAGAAAAGTCAGGATAAGGGTAAATGTTTTTTTCATTGAGGATGGTTCAGGGGGGTTATAAAGGATTAATTCTTAGTAAGATATGGGAATACGCTGCATTGCATAAAATCCAATAAGGTTAATAGGTTTGGGTATATTATTTCAATGCAGTCCATGCTTTGAGGAAGCAGCCCCGTCTTTCCATGATTAATTAATTATCGGCATTAGCTTATTTAGAATGATTTAAAATAGCAAATATACACGAAGCAAAAGGCTAACGCTCAATGGCTCCTGATTTAACTAAACATTAACATTTGTGAATCCCCTTTAAACGTATTCTGAAGCGATGTTTATGGCACTCGTTTTTATCATCATTCGCAATCATGTTATACCGATGCTGAACAGGTTTGCGAAAATTGAAGCGATGTTCGTCGCGGTATTACAGAATCTAAGCAAAAATTGCTTCGCATTTTCGCCAAGATTCAGTATAATTTAAGTGGGGTTGGAAGGTGAAGGTTGACAATGATTGTATTGTCCTGACCCCCTTGATGGTTTGAATATTCACGAGGAACACGTTTGGCCTGATCTTTTCATTCTTGGTTAAACCGCTCCATTAAGTATTATACCGCAGAGGATCAGGTTTGCGAAAAAAACGAAGATGTTTGTCGCGGTTTTACTATAACTAAGAAAAAATAGCGTCGCATTTTTCCCAAGATCCAGTATATATCTGAAGATTTGCTTAATGCACCAACTCCTGAAGTTCCATTCGCCGGATACTTAGAAATGGAATCTACCGCAAACGACTGGTATGGGCAATATCCATAATTATAAGGGTAGTGTTCGTTACGCGGAATACGAAAACATAGTGTTTTTTGTAAGGATAGCAAAACATCCCGCGATTCTTTATTTTGTGATATCGGCAGGGTTCATAATTTGAAAAATCGCCTAGTGAGTTTCCAAATTCACGTAATTTGGTTCCAAAATTAATGGCAGTTCCTGGCTTGTCAATTGCAATAATATGTTCAATTCTTTGAAGGGAATGAATTGCTTTTATTTGCCAAATGACTTCTTTTTTCTCCATTCCTCCTGTCTTTTTGTTAATTGGTCAGTAGTAATACCGCCCTTCTGATTCAATAAGGAATCGAGATATTGATCCATTTCTGCATCTGTCATGGGTCTTCCAGCTTGAGTCCAGTCTTCTTCTATGACATTTTTGGCCTTTTTGGAAGATACTTTATCTTCCTTTATTGCTACAGCTGTGAATTTCAGTTTATTGCTTCTGACCAAAGCTAGTATAGCCTTCATTTCCTCAGCTGTGTCGGTGCTTATCGTTACTTGTGTCATTGCCCAAAATTTTTACAAAGATAATACAAACCTGACCTTTAAAGCATTTATACTTCGGCTGATCAGGGTTGCGTTGTCAATTTATATTTTCCTGGCCATTTGTTAAAAGATTACCAACGTTACCAATAATATTCAATAACCCGCAAATACTCCGAAATGCGGGATAGTTAAGCCAGTGAAATTGTTATATTTCGATGTAAACCTGGGATTTTATTTGGTCTTCTCCTGCATAAATGTATTGTAGATAGATATAATTTCCTCTACATCTTTGTGCGTGTAGTCTTTGTTGTTAATTTTTTTAATCAGCTCTTTATCTTCAGCCAAATATTTAGCAGCATTATTTTTTAATGTTTTATTTAACCCAAACATAGTAGATGATGTGCTGGTAGTTGCAAAGAATATAGCAGCAATTCCTTTCTCCTTTTTCAAATAATATTCATAGGTAGGCAATTCTCCCGTTGACTGTACATTATCGATTACATAAACATTGCCTTTTTTGTCAATCTGGTAATTATCGCTGCATAAATACAAAGTGGCATAACCTTTCACAACGACAAAGAGCCAGCCGTCGTTTTTATTTTGTTTTTCCGGACTCATTTTATAATACTGACGTTCGAATGAATACTCCTTTCCATCAGTGGATTGAACATGGATATATTTCAGTTTGTCGCTTGGGATTTTTTCTTCATTTCCGTTTTTCTCCGGCTTAAAGTAAATATTATTTTGAGTTACTCTTTTAGGAATAGAAACAAGACCCTCTTTTGTTGTTCCATCTTCATATACAAGATTTCCTTTTTGATAAGTCTGACTAAAGGATACGTTTGCAGCAAAAAACAGAATTAGTAATAACGTTAAGGAGTAATTTGAAGTTCTCATTTTTAAGATTTGTTTTGAATAATTTGAGTAAGCACTTACCTGAATTTCGCCCGTGCACCTACAAATATACTGAATTTTGGCAAAAATGCGAAGCAATTTTTGCTTAGGAGTAATCCCGCGACGAACACTGTTCCACTTTTCGCAAAGCTGTTCAATATGGAATAGCGATCATTCCGGGATGATTTTTCTCAAACCTGTGTTCAATAAGTATAGCTTTATGGTTTCTGCTTTTAGTTTGGCATGTGAAAAAACCAAACACTACTATCACAATGATGAAACCCATGACTCCTACCTCCACGAAAATGATTTCCGGGATCAGAAAATATAAACAAACCCGAATCCCATCCCGATTTGATTGGGGGAATGATGCTTCAGGCACATTATATAATTGATTTCAGGTTCAATGGCAAAGGATGGATTGATGACTACTGTTGCGCCAAGGGCTGGTATAAAATATCTTACGTCTTCAACATCACCTGAACTCAGGGAAGCATAAGCGAAATTCAGATAAAACGGGGATCCCAGGTATACTCTGGCACCAACGGAAATGGCTGCGCTTGATGAAATTGATTTATCTAATTTCATTGTTTGATATCCAAGGCTGGTATAAAGCATAAAGTAATTGCCCAAAAAGTATCCCAATCCGAGCTTTACCATTAAATCCTGTGCAGCCTCATCTCCGCTTGTATTGATTGTTGTACTGCTATACGCAAATGAACTTGAGCCACTTAATAGAAAAGTACCGCTTTTCAGGTCTTTCATGAATTCATTTTCTTCTTTGGTTTTTTTTCCCTTTTCGGTGGCCTGTGGGCTAATGATTTCCTTTTTGCCGTTTTCATATAAAATCGCAAAAACAGCGTCTTTGTTAACCGAATAGAGAGGACCAGCCAGTGAATCAAATTTTTTAAACTCAATAGTAAATGCCTGTATCTCTGTTATTTTTGATTTAATGGATGTGCCAGAATTCAACACAATAAAATCTTGAGCCTTTACTCCGGATGCAACAAAAAGTAAGGAGATAAAAACTGCAAATCTCTTCATAGACCTCAGGATTTTTTTGATTCTTAGTAAAGATGCAAAGAAATCCTTACATAGAGCCTGTTTTCCCCCTCCAATCCCCCTCCACACTCACACCCACACTTTCAAACATTTACATTCAAGCTGCAGTATACCCATGAGCATTCTTAACAATTGGTTCTTACTCTTGAATTTTAACGAATTTCTTGATTTCCAAACCACATTTGATGAAGTACATTCCATCTTCCCAATCAGCAAGGGAGATTGTGTTCGCAATCCCGATAAAACCCCATCTGAAAACCATTTGCCCCTGTATGTTAAAAATCTCAATAGCCTCATTTTTGTTTTGATCGGATGTTCTGATCGTCAGATATGCTTTACAGGGATTCGGTGAAACGGAAATGCCGGTATTATCATGCGGATTTTCTCCAGTCCCGATATTCAATACATTCCCAAGCTTCATCCCGTTCCCGAAACTGCTTACCCAAATTTCGTTGTTGTTGTAGGGGTTGAAAAATACTCTTTCGGGTTGCTGAAAGGGATAAGCCTCTACGATATTCCATACAGGAAAGCTGTTCTGCATGTCGCTGCTGTACCAGAGTCCCTGGCCTTCTGTGGTCAGGTAGGCCTGTTGGGCATTGAGGGGGTTAAAAGTGATGGAGGTCACCCTGTCGAATTGTGTCCCAGATAGTTTAGTCCAGCTGATGCCGCGATTCGTCGTCTTGTATAGCCCTCCCTTTCCGTTGGGAGCTCCGCCCCATCCGCTGAAAACACAGGAATACCAGGTGTTTTGGGTAGGGTCGCCGGGCGCAATGACAAGATCTTTGCACCAGTAATATTGCATAGGGTCACTGACATCAGCCCATGTTGCAGCGATAGGATCATAGAGAAACACCCCGGCACTTGCAGTAAATGCGCCGGCGCTGTTGATCCTGCCCGAAAAACTACAAAGCACTTTCCCGTCATTCAGCAACTGGATAAATGCCGGATGTCCTTCTGTTCGTGGCGGTGCCGGCAGTTGCGTCCAGGTAGAAGCCCCCAGAGCGCTGAGGTTATGGGTCACCCAAATGCCGCCTTGCATCGCAGCACCGCCTCCTCCGTAATGTACGACTGCGGCATACATGCTGTTCGCATTGTTCGGGTCAATGGCGATCCAAAAGACCGGATGCCCGAAGTTGTGGACTGGGCTCCAGCTGTCACCTTCGTCATCGCTGAACATGATTTTTCCATTGCCATCAGCTGCATCCAGCTGGGCATCACGAAGCCTGGTGCTTTGGTAGAGGTCATGGATGTTGGAGCAAGCAGCATAAAGCGTACCATCGGTTCCGGCTGCAATGCGGTATACGGAGTTAACGGACATCCCATTATAGCTGAATCCCCAGGTATTGCCTGCATCTTCGCTGCGGATGGCGCCGATATCGGAATAGGCCGACATCATCTTGTTGGCACTTTGCCAGCTTACCTGCCAGCATGTGGTGTTTTCCAGGCCAATGCTGTGGTATGACTGCTTAGGAGGTGTTGTTGCGCCGGCCGCATGCTGATCGGCGGGGCTGACATAGGCTTGTCGCCAGCTCGTTCCGCCATCGTCGCTGACATGCACAAACCCAAAATCCCCGAACATTAGCTTGTCTTTGTTGTTGGGCGCCACACTGATCCCGAAACAGCTCTCGCCCCAGCTCCAGTTTTTGTCGCCACCCACACCCGACCATCCCGTGATGATGTTCTGGTTGTTTGCGCTGTTGAAGACCTTTGTCCAGTTCTGTCCGCCATCCGTGGATTTCATGACAAGCGGAGCCGATAAAGCCGCATCATTACCACCAAGATAGATGGTGTTGATGTCATTGCCGGCCATCCCTACATACATCAGAAAATCATTGTTGAAATTGATGCCAACATTGCGCGGAACCCATGTGCCGTTGGCGTTGTCCATCACATAAACGCCTTTTGCATATCCCCAGTAATCCCAGGGCATCAAGCCATTATAGGTATCGCCCGGATTGCCGGTGATCGCAACAAAACGGAGAGAAGCACCGTTGCGGGCAGCCGCAAAACTCCAGATTACCTCTGAGCTGGGAATCCCTGTAGCCGGCATCAGTGTAAAGCTGACACCATTGTCATTTGACACCAATACCCCTTCATTGGTGCCGATATACATGTTGTTACCATCAAAAAAGATTCCGCCCAGTATGATCCCTGCGCCCATATTACTTGCATGTTTGACGAGTGTAAAGCTAATCCCGCCATCATGCGAAATGCTGATGTCACCGTATTGTCCGACTACCAGCATGTTTGGATTCGCAAAATTGGTTTTAAGCGCATAAAGATCGCCCAGGCCCGGAGCAAAACCGGGCAGCTCTGTCCAGGTATTCCCCCCATCCGTAGTTTTCAGGGGGAAGCTGATGTTCCCGTCATTTGAGATGCAATAGGCAATGTTTGGATTGTTGGTAAATTCCATAGTGCTGATGCCCGAAGTCCTGACTTTACTGAAATGCAGCTGGCTGTAAGTGAGCCCGAAGTCCGTTGAGTGGAACATCTCACCCATATCACAGGCAACATAAAATTCATTGTCGTTGGCCGGGTTTATCGTCGGAAAAAAGAGTGCACCCCCGCCACCAACGCCTTTGGGGACAAAGGAAACAGGCTGAGCAGTCAGGGAAGTGATCGCGAAAAGAAAGGCAGTTACAAGAAGAGCAACGTATGGTTTCATAGCGTTCGTTTCTGGGTAGACACAGATTGTGTGGAAAAGGATGTCAGGGGGGAGGGTCAGGAGGGGGGCAATCCCTGGCTGTTTATTCTTTGATAAATTTCCCCATTTTATACGTTTCCCCGCATTTGATCCGAATGAAATACATGCCGGGACTTAGGTCACGAACATCCAGAGATGGGCTGTAATTGTACTGTTCAAACACAATTGCGCCTGTAGAATTCATGATCTCCGCACTTTGCCAGGTTTTGTCTGATCGAATAAAGATCTGGTCATTTGCAGGATTAGGAAAAACGGATATATTCTCCTTTTTCAGATCTTCAATCTGCAAGGGCAATGCGCCACAGGTGGCCAGTATGGCTGTATTCCCTCCCTGCAAGAAAATTGTGAAGGGTCCCAGCCATGGGTCTTTCCCGGCCTGACCCGCCACGGTCAACACATCATTGTGATGAACACTCAAGGAATGAATGATGTCTGTGGTATTGGCCGGAATCGTCTTTGTCCATTGAAGCACACCATTGTTGTCGAACTTGGCCAGCAGGAAATCATCTGTCCCCTCAGGACCCAATACATTACCTTCAAGTTGCAGTGAGTCACGAAAATGGGCTCCGATGTAGACATTGCCGGCATTGTCAAGGTCCAGCAGATCTCCGTAGTTGAAGTCATATTGCTTTTCATAAATGGCTTTAGTCCACAGGATATTACCGTTGCTGTTTATTTTGGTCAGATAGAAAGAATACTCCCCCTGAAAAGGATTGGCCAGGGTATCGTTGCCAAAAACAGCACCGTCCACGGCCCATCCATAAATAACCACATTCCCTGCAAGATCCGTCTTTATATCAGTTGGCCAGCTTGATGATATCGTGCCAGTGGCAAGGCTTCCATAGGAATTGCCCCAAAGGGGAGTTCCGGCCTGATCGAATTTTACGAGTATCGTATGTCCGTCAGCACCTGAATTGGGGATACTTACCGAGCCGAATTGAAGGTTGGTGCCCGTCAGGTTGTACATCTCTGCTGTAAGATAAATGTTCCCGGCAGGGTCCAGCGCAAGCATGGCGATATATGCATAATCCTCTGCAGGATAGTCACGCGACCAGACAAAATTACCCCCTGCATCCAGTTTTATAATGAACACACCGACTCCTGCACCGGTATGGATGATATTGCCCAATAGGCTGAATTCATCGCTGTAGACTCCGGAGATGAGCAAGGCCCCATTGTTGTCTGTGACGATAGATTGTATGTCAACAGAAGTCTCAGTGTTGATCTGAACCGCCCAGCCTAAACTACCGTTAGCATTGAATTTTGCAATGTAATTATCATTGGCAGTATTTGCATTGACGAAGGTATTGGTTCCCAGGATTAGGGTGTCATTAAATACCCCGGTGGTGAAGACATTATCCTGGTCATCCAGGACAAGGCATGGTCCAAAAACGAACATCGGCAGGTCATGTATCTGATTTGTCCACAGTGGATTTCCGGTGATGCCAAGTTTTGTGATCAGGGTAACTTCAGCAGGATCGTTTAGCATCGTGCCAAAATAATCACACTGGCCACCTGCTCTGCCTCTGAAATAGGTATTCCCTGCTAAATTGTGCTTGACATAATGGAAATCAACCACTCCGGTCTGCGAATTTGAGGATGTGAGGTCCCAATCAAAAATGTTCCCGTTTACATAATGTTTCAGGTATAAATTGCCATAATTCAAGGGATCGGTCGTTGAGAAAGTCCCTGTGATACTGGTATTGCCATCCATTCCGACACAAACTTTTCCCGGGTATGAAGCGGTCAGGATATAGCCATTTTGGGAAATCCCTGCAGCATCGAATTGAACAAGAAACTGATCATTTGAGGTGGAAGGATACAAGAATTCACTGCCATAAGTACAGCTTATTCTGACAGTTCCGTTTACCCAAAGGCTGCCGGTATTGTCTTTAAATGTTTTGTATAAGTATTTGTTTCCACTTCCGGATATTTGTGAGCTATGGTTCAGCCACAAGAAGGAGAAGTCCCGATCGCAATTGGCGATAAAGGAGAAGTTTGAAGAATTGGCATTGATGATGGAGATCGTGTCGAGTTTAAGTGTCGATGCATAAGCACCTGTCATGACGAGGTTTCCTGCAATGTCGACCAGCATGTCTGTGATTACAGTTCCTGCTCCAGGGGCTGGTGAAGTGGCGTTTTGCCATACCAGGGTTTCGGAAATTGTCCGCACTCCTGTGCCCCCTGTATACTGGTAATGAAGCGTAAATGTTTTGCTTAGCGGATCGTATTGGTTTACACTGTCCGGCATGGCCGTGATTGGATTACCACCGTTGTTGCTCCCAGTATAACTTATGGTATTGTCAGCATTAATCGTCAGTTGGAGATTGCCGCTTCCCAAATCTCCTACAGTCGTGGTGACTGTGCTGTCCTGAAAGGCTGTCAGGAACTTATACAGATCATATGTCCTGAGCCCTGCTGTCGGATGAATGAACACACCCGTCGCATGATAATTGCCTACAAAGACAGAATTAATTTCTTCTCCTTCAACAAAGGCTTTGTTGAAGTTCCCACTCAAGTCTGCTCTGAGCAGAAAGGCACGGTCAACATCCTTGGTGGAAGTCAACTGAAAGCTTTGAAATGTAGTCGTTCCGATTTGGAGAGCCCCCCCGACAAACAGGTCAGCTCCTTGAATAGCGATGGCATAAAGCGTTTTGTCAGGATAGCTCTGCTCCCAAAGCAAAGATCCGGATGGGTTTACTTTCAGTAATTTGCTTGTCTTGCTCTGGACAAAGCAATTGCCAGCATTGTCGAGTGCAAGCTTGCTTGTTCCTGTGCCATCGGCGAAATATCCTGTAACCCAAACTCCGCTACCATTGTCGCTGAACTTAGCCAGAAAAGCATTGGTGAAAGTGTTAGACGTTAAAGAATTTCCAATCGTCAATGTCCCGTTGAATGTCCCGCACACATAAATATTCTGGAGGTTGTCGACAAGGATGGCCTCGGGATTGAGGAGTCCGCTGTTTTGCGCATCGAAATGTTTGATCCAGGTGGGGATCCCTGCACTTGATGACTTGAGAAGAACCATATCGCGCTCACCTATGGATGAAAAGTTGTTGCTTGCAATGGTAACAGGCCCGCTGATGATCCCTGCCATAAAGACATGTGTTGCATCTGCACATATGACCTTCCCTTCCTGGATTCCATATGTAGAAACAGGGATAACACGAGTCCATTCGGGAGCTTGTGCCAGGGAGCTAATGCTTGAAAACAGCAACAAGGCCATAGCCGCAAACATTGAATACCTTTTCATATTTTAAATATATTAGATTTCTTCGAGTAGAGATAGATTTTTTGTTTCAATTCTGGTTCCGGTCAAGATTTTATAAAAGGAATCTACTTCAAACGGCTTGTATGTATGATATCCAGAATAATGATGGGGGTATCCGTAACTCTATAAACGAAAACATAATGAAGCCTGTAAGGATAACAGAAAAAACCTTTTTCTTTGAATCGTATGAATCTGCAGGGTGCAAAATTGGAGAAATCGCCAAGGGCCTTTCCAACATTTCTTAGTTCAATGCCAAATTTAACAGCTGTATCTGGTTTGTCAAGTGCAATTGCCTTCTCAATGTCATTTAATGCTTTAACAGCACTTACTTTCCAGCTAACCGCTCTTTTCTCCATTTTTCCTGTTTTCTGGCTAGTTGTTCAGTAGTGATACCACCTCTTTGCTTTGATAACATTTCAGCGTGTTCTTTCATTTCTCCGTCTGTCATGGGTCGTCCTGGGAGTGCCCAGTTTTCTTTCCTGGCAGGCATTTTATTGGGGGGGCTTACCTCTTTAATGGCTACCGCTTTGAATTTCAGCTTGTTTTTCCTGACTAATGCTAATATTGCCTTCATTTCTTCAGCTGTCTCGGTGCTAATTGTTACGTGTGTCATTGCCCAAAATTTTCACAAAGATAATACAAACCTTAGCTTTGTGGCGCTTATACCAATCCAAGCTTGTTGCCGACCTGCAAGACCTGCATGATCCCACACTTTTGCCCAATTTCAGGGCGCTCTACGATCATCATTTTGTCGATAAAAGCTACGCCGGAACCTATGAAGACATCAAGGTTAATATACTGGAAAAACCCTCTGCAGCATTCAATGTCGAACTCCAGAATGTTTTTAAACTTTGTGAAGAATTGGAGGCATTTGAATAGTGAAGTAAGGAATTACTCCAGCTCTTTGGCCTCGTGCATACTGAAATATTCCTGTATCCAGAACTTGCATTCGTCGTAGTTTTTATACCTGTTGTCGGTGAAAACAAATTCTCTGTCGTTGCTTAAAGTAACAACGAAAATGCGGTTTGACCAGCTGAGTCCATATCGCTCATTTTCGGTGGCAGAACCGGAAATGCACTGAATCTCATCATAGCGGATGACCCAAGGCTTTCGGAGGATAAAAAAGCGAAGCACGATATATTCTTCAGAGATGAGCATTACAAACAGCTCACTGAAGTAAAAGAGGAAGACCTGGTATAGCCCGAAGAATGTAACAAAGCATGCAAACCAGGTATAGTAGTTTGTCCAGTCGGGGCCTCCATTTGTCCACCCTGCTTTAAAAAGCAGAAAAATAACCAATACAAGTAACAGGAAGAACCCGAAACGCTGTATCCAGAATCCATTACTGAATTTTGATCTTATGGCCATTTTCAAATATAGGCAATTCTTTCAGCATCGGTATAGTTTGAATGATGAAAGATGTCAGGGCCTCTAAAACATTGTATTTTGTTAAGGAACCCTGATAATTTTCTGATGATAAATGCCTTCAGACGAGCTTATTTTGATAAAATATGGACCAGGTGAAAGGACGGGCACATTGATTGTCGTTGTCTCTGAATTTGCCTGCTTCGTGGTTTTGAAACAGGGCTTTCCCATGATGTCGCTGATCAAGATAGTATAATCCCCGGCGTAGAGGGGTAATCCTGCAATATGCAGGCTTTGTTGAAATGGATTTGGGAAAACCTGAACCGGAGTATTGAAGGTATTCACATCCTCCATACCAACAGGGTTGGCAAACAGGTTAAGCACATCGAAATCGAGGTAAGGCCGCAGATAAGCAGCTTGTCCGCCTCCGTACACAGAGATCCTGAATAGGTTGGCTTCAGGCGAGAACTGCATAAACTGAAGATTGGTGGATTGGTGTGAGTAGTCTTTCATCAGGTTCCATTGAGCAAGGGCATCGAGGGCAGTTCCATTTCCGATGTGTGATCGGATGCCGTTGTATCTGGAATCAAAATTCATGGCATTATTCCGGGAAATGGAAAAATTGGAAGCATAGAGGTTATCACCGGGGATGCTGTCAGGAAATGCATTGTAGCGTATTGAATGATAGGGGTTTACAGGAGCTACTTCAGCCACCATGGCAATCAGGGAGTCAACAAGCTGGCTTGAACGGGCCAGGGATGTTAGGATATATGCATCTGCAAAGCCATTGGCTTGGTTTAGCAGGACGGACCGGAGATCCTGGACATTGTTTTGTCCGTCTCCGTTGTAATCCTTTTTCTCCAGGGCTTTCCGCAGACAGAACCAAATGGGCGTATACTGCTGATTTGAGACACCAATTGCAGAGACATCATCCAGCTGGTGTTGAAAGGCAGCCATGTCGGCATTAAAGCCTGACAAGGCTGTAAACATCCCTGCGAAACCAACAAGCGCCCATGTTTGCTCATCAGGTTCAGATGGGATACTGATCACGATGACCTGGTTGTTGATGAGGTTTGCATTGATTTGCCAGTCGAGGTGACGGCTAACGACCGACTGCCCGGCGAGCGTAGTGCCGCTGGTGGCAGAATCCCAGCTCATCAGGCTAGAGCAACCTAAGCCTGATTTCTTTTTGGTGACGGCCATCACATCCAGGATGGAGTTTGACACCAGCAAATCTACATAGTCGAGGTTAGTGGTGTTGGTTTGAGCTGCATTCATCCCTGCAATCATGGCTTTGGCTTCGACGATATATAGGGAATCAAAAATGAAGTCGTTGCCGTTGGTCATCATCGTTCTGGCTGTATTGTATACACCCGACAATGCCAGTTTTACGTAATTGTTGACAAGTGTTGTGATTTGACTGCCTGCAAGATAGCCATAGGCATAGCCTCTTTCCTGGTGAGTTCCCCAGATTTTGATAAGTTTAAATCCCTGGGCAGGATAGGGGGTTATTGTGCCTTGAACCGGCTGGCTGCAAACAGGAACCGAAAGAATGCACAAGAAAAGCAAAAGGGATAACAACAGGGTTTTCATGCTTAAAAATTTCATGTTATCAGGTTGAAAGGCAGAAGTTCTTGTGTCAAATATAGCAAAAAAACAGAGTGAGAGTGAGAGTGGGAGTTCGGCCGCGACACAAGCCTTTCAGGTTTATTCGCTGAAAACCTGTATTGCGTATGATGCCTGGTTGTTGAAATTCCAGAGGGCCTGGTTTTCCCAGCTAGAGCCGTTTGTGGCCTGATTCCCCTGGAAGGCTATCCATTCTGCTCCCCAATAACAAAACCCGATGCCCCGTGGAGATGTCAATATGATGGATTTTATGCTTTGCAGAAAGTCGTGTTGTCCGAGGGGACTTGCAGGAAATTCGGGCAAAATCTGGCTTGAATCCCCAATGATGTTGTTTGTCCAGTCATTCCACCCAAAGGTGAAGGGATAGGCGGTTTCGGCGATGACAATATCCTTGTTGACTTGGCTTCCTATAGCGCTTAGCATCAGCTGAAGACTGTCCAGACTCTTTCCATGCCAATGCGGGTAATAGGACAAACCGATAATGTCATAATCTGCACTACTCAGTTTTGAATAAAATGGGATGGCATCTTTGTATCCTGCATAATGCAGAATTATTTTTGTGGGTGTTTGACAATCCCTGACAGCCTTAATCCCTTGTTTTATTAATTCATTCATATGTTCGGGATTGCTGCTGTTTCCTTCCGGCCAAAGTAAGCCATTGTTTATCTCATTGCCGATTTGAATAAAATCCGGATTTATTTCAGTCATGAGTTTTTTCGTGAAAGAATAGACGCTGTCCTTCAGCTGAACATATGTTGCATCCTCCCATGCAAGCGGCTTTTGCTGATTCCCGGGATCGGCCCAGCTGTCAGAATAATGGACAGTCAGCCATACTTTCATCCCTCTCTGGTGGATTTCCCCGGCTAGGGTTTTGACTTCCGATAAACCCGAATGACCATCAGAAGGATTATTCCAGATTCTCAGTCTTATCGTATTGACACCCGCTTTTTGAAGGGTAACCAGCATGTCTTCTGACTGTCCGTACTGGTTTTTTGTTTGAATGTTGTTCTGCCTTATTTGTGGCAAAAAGGACATATCACAAGCAATAATCTGAAAAGGTTTTACCGGGGTAACAACGGAATTGTCTTTTTTATTGCAGCCAATAAAAACAAAGAATACAAAAATCAATAGCCTATTCATCCTGTTCAATTTCGTCTTCAGCATGGGGAAACCAGTTCATCTGCAGGATTGTCCAACTTAGCATACGGTAGGGCAAATTATTTTGGTATTTTATTGCAATTTGGATGGATCATACTATTTGCCACTTGTCCTCAATCTGCAATCAGGATTTATTTGTTAACAGCCGCCGCTGCCAAACAGGATTTCGAATTCTTCACTGACTTTTACTCCTTTGGGATTTTCCGCCGGCTTCCACAAAGGCATCTTTTTGGTCGACTCAAGGATTTGCTTGTCAATTTTGGGATCTGAGGAGGTTCTTCCTATTTTAGGATCTACAACCTGGCCTTTTTCATTGACAGTGAACCTGATACTGGCATTTTGTATTTTTTCTGTACTTGCGGCATCCGTAAATTTGCTAAAAACCTTGTCCTGATAATAGGTGGAGAATTGTTTAAATCCGCCGGGGAATTCAGCTTCGGTAGCAGGAATCACGGTAACTACCATGCGACCTTGCATGATTTTGTTTTCATCGGCAGGACTGTAGCAATACTCTTTTTTGAATTTGAAATTGATATCTATGTAAATATCAGAGCCCAGATCCACCTTGTTTAGCATATTTATCTGCTCAGCACTTAAGTTGTCGCCAGGACTTGTGGCTGTGATTGCTTTCCCCTTGCATTCAGCAGAAAGTATAACTGAAACAAAATCAATGATTTTGTTGTAGTTTCCCGGAGGGAAGATAGAAATCCCGCTATGGTCAAGTAATTGGTTCAGCCGACGCGATTCTTCCGGCGGTAATCCCAGTTTCCGGAATACATCCGCAGAGATATCACCAATAAATTTGGCTTCTTTCAGATCTTCTGATTTTACTGTTGCAGTAAATCTTCCGGAATATTCAAACTTTGTATTCTGGGAATGGCTGGAAAAAATGATCAGAAATAGGAGCTGGGTGATAAAAATATGTTTCATCTTATTCATCAAAAGGTAAAGGTGACAAAATCAGTGAAAAATTCGCGGCGTACTGTGAATATCAAGGTTGCGCCTTTTTCGTAGCCCCAGCCACTACGTTCTAAATCATGTGGATAGACCAGGTCAGGAAATCCCTGGGCCCCCAAACAAATCAGTCGGTTTTAAGGCCATATGGCTATTGAAAAGGTAGACCATTGCGACAATAAATGCCACCAAGCCCAGCAAAATCATCCACTGTACAAGGGATGTTTTCTGGATTTCTTGCCTGTCTTTTAGTTCGCAGACTTCGCCGGGGCAGTATTGTGCTTTTTCTTTGTAGATCCATTTGTAAACAATACAGCCCAGGCAGATCCCGAATGCCGATTCGAAGAATAGAAATATCATGCAGATGAAGCAGCTGAGGCCTGAGATCGGACTGAAAGTGTTCATGATGACCATCAGGATAAACATCATTGAAGCCAGAAAAAGGCCGATATACCAGGCAAATTTCTTTTGTTTTGCACCAACATATTCCGGTACTTGCCTGCTTACGATCAGCCGGCCGAGGATCAGGCTTGGTGAGAACTTTGGATTGATAAACAGGCGGATGAGGAAATCTGCCAGGAAGACGGTCACAAAGTATTTGATCAGCGTGAAATCTCCCTTGCCACCAGCTTGCATGACGGCAATCAGCAAGACTACAAACATGATCCCGGCCGATGCCCGGATTTCTCTTTCATTCAGTACAGGAATATTGTATCCTTCTACTTCTTCTCCAAATTTAGCAATGTTGCTCATAAGTGATAAATGTGTATGTGTTAATTTCTGATTTTGTTGAAATCCAAGGGGATAAAAAGGTCTACCTAAAGTGTGATAAAATATTTCAAATCGCAGCTTGCTGAATTCAGCAGGGCGGCAAGATACGGAATTCTTTTTCTCATCTTGCAAGAGTGAATGTGGAAGCCTGAGGTAGTTGTTTTCTAACGCAAACCGTATTGTTTCACAATAGAATCCCGCTGGCTGAAGGAATCTGCAGGGAAGACCAGACCATATTTTTTGTTCAGCTCATCAATTGCCTGGTTCTTCTTTTCAGATCCATCTGTGTAGCCATTTTCATTGGTATACTCATGAAAAATTTTCTCGAGATAAAGTTCGAATGCCTGGTGGAAATACATGTCATAAAACCGGAGTGCCTGGTCTGAGGCATTCCAGAAAGTATGTTTTATTCCCCTGGGTCGGAGATGCCAGCCCCCTGCAGCCACCTCAACTACATCGTCGCCGATGAGGATGTTGGCTGTGCCTTCCACAACGTACATCAATTCATCCAGTTCATGGTGCCAATGCGGTGGGGGGCCCATGGTTTTCGGTGCAACTGCGCATTCTACATTGGAATATACACCCGCTGTCATCTCTGACCTGACCCACACACGGATGTCCATGCCTCCTTTATGATCCAATGCCGGAAGAGCAGGGAAAAGCCTTGGCTCAACTCCTTTCTCAGCTTTTGGCCCTGCCGTCAGTGCCAGTGCATCTTGTGTCATCATGGTACCAAAGGCCGCCAAAAGCCCTGCTTTGTGGATGAAGTCCCGTCTTTCCATAATTGTATAATTTGTCAGATATTAACTTATGTAGAATGATTCCAAATAGCAAATATAAAGTAAGCTGGCAGATGTCGTTCATTGTTGCTGAATTTAACTAATTATTAACGATTGAGTAGGCCGCAGCTGTACAGGTTTTCGAAAAATCAGCATGTTATTCGTCACAGCATAAATGCTTTCATGTAAAATTTGGCATGTAATTAAACCAGAAGTCAGTATATTTATATAACTTTGTGTAAAGATTTGGCCATGACTACTGTTATAATTGACACCAGGAAAAAAGAAGGAAAGGCTATGGTTGAATTCCTTCGCAAAACAAATTACGCAGAGGTTGTATCCAAAACACCAAATGCAAGCACACTGGCTGCAATGCAGGATGCTGAAAATGGCAAGACTGTTAAATGCAAAGACTCTGTTGAATTATTTAAGAAGCTGGGAATCTGATTGTTCAAACTCGAATTTACCGGCCAGTTTAAGCGGGATGTTAAGCGTTTGGAAAAACAAGGTTTAGCTGTTGGTCCGCTAATTGATGTTATCAAACTGCTGGAAAGTGGCACAAAACTACCGGGAAAATACCTGGATCATAAGCTTAAAGGGAACAAGAAACCCTGGCACGAGTGCCATGTTACAAACGACTTGTTGTTAATTTACTTGGTTAATGTTAAAGAATCAATTGTAATTCTTGGTCGTGTGGGTTCCCATGCGGACTTGTTTTAAACATGGTGCTTAGCCCGTTTATGGGTATGCCAAAAGTGGATGTGGGAATGATGCTTGAAAAAATACCGGGAGGTTCATTTACGCTTTCCTGGATATTGCATTATGTGATGGGCATTGTATTTGCTTTGGCTTATTTTTTCATTTTCAACAATCTGTTAAGGATCACGAACAATATACTGAGGGGTATGCTTTACGGTTTTATTGTTTTTTTATTCGCGCAGATTATCAACGGTTAACATAGCGCATTGCAAATTTCCCCACTGGGTTATAAATATGCATGCGCCAGTTATATTTAAATTGATTTTGTAGCACATCTTGGGTATCATTGCTTCGCATTTTTACTAAGAATCAGTATAATTTGATGCCTATACAACCCAGGGGCTTAGATTTGCATCTATAGCCCAATGTTCCTAATTTAATTTTTTATGAAACTGTATGCCTTTTTCATCAGCCTGTTGCTTGTATCAATATTTAGCGGATGCAAGAAATCCGGTGATTCAAAGGAAATAGAGATCGCTTGTGATACAAGTAATACCGTATTTCATCAGTTGTATTCTAATCTTGTTAATACATCTCCCAACCTGGATGATGTCACTTTTGATCTTGAGACGCATTCTTATACCTTTGAGGTAACAGCACCTGCAACAATTTGTACAGTTGGGTATCAGAGCCTGCCAAATTTTAACACCACGCCATATCTCATCGAGATCGTCAATAACACCAGTGGCGTAACGGAATATAGCGGAAGTCATTTGTTTTCTGCCACCACAACTTCTTATGTTGCTATTAATCCTGTGGTCCTGGTTGTTGGGGATTCCTATACCATCAGAAGAATTCAGACCAATTGGAATGGGAATATTGTAAACACCATAGGTCGGCTTGTCTATAACCCCAATGGCAATCTTAATTTCCCTATTGTCAACGGGATTTTGAAAATTACAGGGTCTTCATTTTATGGTACAGGCGGGCCAGACAACAATTGGTCATTGCCCTTTATTGACATCGTTTTTCAATAGAGGACCCTGGTAGATAGTTTGGCAAAAGTACCAACATCTGTTGTAAGACATTTATACTGATTCTTAGAAAAAATGCGAAGCAATTTTTGCTTAGAAGCAGTAATACCGCGACAAATAGTGTTGCTATTTACATAAAACTGTTCAGCATCGGTATGTCTGTGGTAGGAAGTTTCTGTGCTAAAATTTAAAGTAAGGCAAATTATTGTGTATGTTTACACCCGAATCAAATGCATGATTTCTTCGGGGTTTGTGCTTATATTTTAAAAAATGGAAATCAAAGTTATTATTGACGATGCCAATCAGCTTGAGATAGCTTTCTTTGGCAAATTAGACACTTTGGGTGTAGGTGAAGTCGAAACGAAAGTTTATGCGCTACTCAATGGGGTGAGCAAACAAGTTTATTTTGATTTTGCTGAGGTCAGTTATTTGTCATCCATGGGAATCCGCTTAATCATTTCCGCTATGAGAATGACAAAGCGGGCAGAATGCTCCCTCCTTATCATCAACGCCAATGAATCTGTCCGCAAGGTATTGGAGATGATTAACATGGATGAAGTAATCAGATAGGGTCGGCTTGATCTGATTGGAATCCTTGTGTCAAGCGGATTTCCAGACTCTATTTTTTGATACTTGTAAAGGGTATGTCCAGTACCTGGCTAAGCGAGCTAAGCAATTTTCACCGGGATGCAACAAGGACTTTTTTAACTTAGCTTTTGGTGCTATATTTGGGAAGTGTTTAAAACCTTGTATGAATGGACGGAATTAAGATTTTCATTGTCGAGGATGATCCCTGGTACGCTGAGCTGCTGAAATACCATCTTTCGTTAAACCCTGATTATGAGGTGGAACTTTTCGTCAGCGGAAAGGAATGTCTGGATAATCTTTATAAAAAACCATCCATCATCACAGTCGATTACTCCCTGCCGGATATGAACGGGAAGGATCTCCTGAAGAAAATTCTGAAACACAACCCCTTAATCTCGGTAATTATCATTTCCGGGCAAAAAGACATCAACACCGCCATCGAACTGATCAAGGAAGGTGCTCATGATTATATTGTAAAAGATGAAGGGACCCGTGATTCCTTGTGGAATTCTATCCGCATGCTCCAGGAAAATCTTAAATTGAGAACTGAGAATGAAAAGCTAAAAGAAGAAATTGGCAAAAAGTACGATTTCTCAGATAGCATCATTGGCAATAGCCCCGAAATACGCGAAACCTTTAAATTGCTTGAAAGGGCTGCGGGGTCTCAGATTACTGTGACAATAAACGGTGAAACCGGTACCGGGAAAGAGTTGGTGGCCAAAGCAATTCATTATCATTCTGACAGGAAAAAACAAGCCTTTATCGCCATAAATGTAGGTGCTATTCCAGGGGAGTTGATTGAGAGTGAGCTTTTTGGCTATGAAAAAGGGGCCTTTACCGGAGCCTATACCCGAAAAATCGGACTCTTTGAAGAAGCACATAAGGGAACAATTTTCCTGGATGAAATCGCGGAGATGGATCTGAACATGCAAACGAAGTTGCTAAGGGTTTTGCAGGAACGGGAAATCAAAAGGCTGGGTGGAAATGAATTGATTAAAATCGATGTCAGGGTCATTTGCGCAAGCCATAAGAACCTTGCAACAGAGGTGAAATTGGGGAAGTTCAGATCCGATCTTTTTTACAGGCTCATGGGACTTCAGATTCAATTGGCGCCCTTAAGAGCCCGGGGCAATGACATCATGATGATCGCCAAACACTTCGCAGATTCTTTTTGCAAGGAAAATGACAAGCCAAAGGTCACATTTACAGAGGATGCAGTAAAAAAACTCATGAAGTATCCTTTCCCCGGAAATGTTCGTGAACTCAAAGCTGTTGTTGAACTTGCCATCGTGCTTAGCGATCATGAGAAAATAGGGCCGGAGGAAATTAGCTTTGTTGCTGTCGATGAGTTTCAGGAATTTCTGGCCGAAGAAACGACCCTTGACAATTATATTCTGAAAATCGTCCATTATTATTTGCAACAAAACCAGGATAACATCATGACCGTGGCTAAAAAACTTGGAATCAGCAGGGCAACGGTATACAGGTACATACAAAAAAGGGCAGCTTTCAAAGGCTGAGGCCGCCTTGCTGGCCTACGATGGATTTCTACTTTATGGCAGCAAAGCAAGTTCTTCCTGCACTTGTCTGCACAATTCCGGATAAGCCTGGCGAAAATAGGATATCAGCGGGGGCAGTTTTTCGTGATGTTCTTTATTGTCAGCATATTCTTTGATGAGCCTGATGTTGAGCGACATTTCCATGGAAGAAAGGAGCTCCAGGCTTGCTTTAAGTTTGTGAGCAGTATTGCTGAGTAACAGCATATCATTTGTCTCGAACGCATGCAAAATATCCAGATAATAGTTGGGCGTGATTTCAAGAAATTTTGCAATCATGAGTTTCAGTTGCACTGTATCTATCCCCAACACTTTCCTGAGTTTTTCGATGTCACATAGTTTAAGCTCAGCAATGGCTTCCTTGTTGTCTTGCGTTGTAAGTGTTTCATTAACCGGCGGTCTCATTTCCATTGCGATGGCTATTTTAACAAGTAGTGCTTCTTTTTCAATAGGTTTGGAGAGAAAATCATTCATCCCGGCTTCCAGGACTTTTTGTTTTACAAGCTCTCCTGCATCGGCTGAAATGGCAATGATTGGGGTTTTTATGCGGAGTTCTTCCCGGATCATTTTTGCTGTAGAATAACCATCGAGTCCGGGCATGGAAATATCCATCAGGATGAGATCAACGCTATTTTTTCTTAAGTAGTCGAGTGCAACATTCCCGCTTTCTGCCAGAATTACTTCTGCCTGCCATTGATTTAAAAGGGTTTGCGTAATCAGCTGGTTTAGCTTTTCATCCTCAACAAGCAAAATTCGTTTGTGTTGTAACTGCATATTTGTGTGATGGGTGTTTAATTGACTCTTGCCGGAACGCACTGTTAGAGGAAAATTACCTTACGCGCAAGTTCGTTCTTGGTTTTGTTGTCATGTACATGCAATACATAGATGCCGCGTGCAAATTCACGGAAGTCGATACGAATTTTGCGCTCCTTTGGCGAACTGTTTTGATAAACCGTTTCCCCCTGTAGGTCCATCAAGGAAATTTCATAATTTTCCAAAGATTCTCCCTTTAATTCAAGGAACAGTATCCCATTGCCAGGGTTGGGGAAGATATTTATGATGGAATTTCCATCCGTCTGAGGCAGGCTTCCTTCAATGCCGGTTTCCAGGGGCTGCGCGTAATACCTGATGTAGTCGATTTCAAAGGAAGCAGGGAAAGGGGTATTCGTGTCGGGGGCGTATGTTCCGGCTTGTATGGCAAGGTTTGCGATGATGTTCAGTGATTCTGTGGGGAATGTCTTTTCCAGGATATAATTTGAATTTTCGTGTACCTCATCACATTCCAGTTTTTGTCCTATCATGTTGTGATACTTAGCAAGCTTTCTTTTTAAGACTCCATCGACATACCATTCCATTTTATATTCATCCCAGATGAGTTTGTAGGTATGAAATGCAGATGCATAGTCGGGGCCTGTGTAGGAAGCCCCGCACATCATCCCATTGTAATGTACCGTCATTTGATGCTCAGTTGTATTGTCATCCCAGAATTCAAAAACATCGATTTCTTTGTTGACAGAAGAATCGGAGTCATACATCCAGAAAGCCGGCCAAAAGCCTTTGCCATGGGGTATTTTGCAACGGATCTCATAAATGCCATACCCAAATTGTTGATTTGTCCAGATGTTTGCAGAAGTATTGTAATACGTCCTGAGGTTTGGCAGGTTGTCTGAAAGCATAACTGTGTCATCTATCCAGCTCACTGCTCTTCTGATGACAGTATCTTTTTTTGCAATGATGGAACAGATTCCTGCGGAAAGGAAAACATTGTCCAGGGAGTAATATTGTTGTGTGTTATCACCTGTCAGAGAACCTTGTCCCCAGGGCTGTATCTGCCATTTTGAGAGATCCAGGGAATCGCCATCAAAGTTGTCCTCAAAAACCAGGAAATAAGGTTCATTGTTGCATTCTCCATCCTCAGTGGCAGTGATTAATTGCGGATGGCAGATTTGTCCGAACCCGGCATGGGACAACAATATGGCCAGAAGAAGAATGGAGATTTGTTTCATGTTTATTTGTACTTCGGAGCCAAATGGAAGGACTACTCCAAAAGCGGCTGGATTTTTTTAGGTAAAGTTTCTTTTATCAGATCTGTTCCTTTTTTAATTATCCTGGGCGGGGAAAACCGATAGCCAATAAAAACCTGAAAATAGGAACGACTTGATTGCTGCTGTACTGTTGTATTGCGCTGGTTTTTGGAAGATACCGTAGCAGCGGATTCAATGCCAGCCATAAAGCGTTCACTGTTGTATCCAAGATAGGCTTTTAACTGGGCTAATGCAACAGGGTCTGTATATTGATCAACATAATCACCCTCAGGCATATGGGTGGTTAATCGGGTATATTCAGCACCAATGCCGGGATTCACATAGAGACTGGCGTACCAATATTTCTTATACACAAAAGTATAAGCATAACCGAGGGTCGCAACTGCTTCAAAGGATCCAGATTTCTGAGAGGTTTTTGTTGCAGTATCAGTTTCCTTGTTGTCAATGTGATGATAAATGTATGAAAGTGAGGGTATCAGGCTGCCACAGCTTTTTAGTTGAATCTGGCTTTGAGATCTGACAGCACTTAATGAATACCTTGGATTGAACTTATAGTAGGTGGTCCCTCTGATCATTTTAACCCTAAGATTTGGGAATTGAATGTAGGGGTCGGTTCCTTCCTTCCAGCCTGTGATGTAGTCGGCTGTGTTGTTCATGTAAAAGCCTTTTATTCTTGCCGCCTGCAACTCCTGTAACCACGGACCGCTTGTAAAACTAAAACCAAAGGACAATGCTTTGGTTTTTCCAAACAGCTTGTTGTCATCATTCCCGGGAATAAATTTGGGCGTATAATAGATCCCAAAATAAATAAACCGATAGCTAAACGACAGACAATTGCTCAGTGAGATATTGGGACGTAAGTCATATAAGAAGCCATCACCCTTTACTTCAAAATGCTCATGTTCATTGCCGATGTTGAACTCAAGACTGATAACTGTATCCAAAGAAAGAATGTAATTTTCCTTGCTTTTCGGCTTGGATGTACTATCCTGTGCTTTTTGTGAATATCCAGATAGACAGATCGTTAACAGAATCAATAAAATGCAATATTTCCGCAGGGATTTCATCTTTTTATTTGGGGCATTTTTCAATGAAGGCTTTACAAAAATAGGTTTTTTCTATTCGGTTCAGTTTTGATGGCGTTAATATTCTGTTATCGGTTCTATGCTGATCATGAATTGTGCTGAAAATCTGACCAACAGATCATCGTACCGGGTTCAACCTATTGGAATTTCGGGGTAGGCAGGAATAAGGGTGAAGCAGCTGCGGAGGAAGAAGCCATGCGCAACATGAAAGACCTGGGGGGAACTATTGCCTGGTTAATCAAAATGATAGGGAAAGAAAAATAACCCACAAGGACGTGGTGTTTATTTATCCCCAAGTATCCTTTCAATCCATTCTTCAAATTTCGAGGCACCAGAGTTTACAGATGTGTAAATTGAAATAATGGTGATCGCAAGGACGATAATGGAGGCCAGTACTATCAGAACAGTGAACATTGGTTTGGTCAGATTTGTTAAACATTTCATTCAGGCTGGTGAATACAAAGGATCACGAGCCTGATGAAGGCTCAGGTTTATTTCGGCAAAGATAGGCAAACGCTGGTTTCTTGTTTGAACAATTGCAAACATGGGTTAGCGAAAAAAAGGAATAATGCAGTTTATTTAATATATGTATATATTTTCCTGTATTTTTGGATTCCATATTTGCGCTTGAACCAGGTGTAAAATACATGGATTTTATCAGTGAGCGGGGGCTTTCACAGTCAATTTGTTTTCGGCCAGTACAGTCTTAACTGCTGGAAATGTGGGTTTTGTTAAATGATAATAGTAAATTCGTCCTATGAAAAAAGTTATACTGTACTGTTTTGTAATGCTCAGCATGTTCATCCTTGCTCCGCAAGATCCCTGCCAGGCGCAGGCTACCAGTTTCCGGATTGCCGGGGCCAGCAATACCTATCTCATGGGGATAAATGATGATCTCGCTGCGGCCGGGTATTATACCAATGCACAGGGAACTTTTGGTTTTGTCTTTGACCAGAATGATACCATCCACGTCGCTTATCCCGGGGCTGTGAATACTTTTTTATACGACATCAATAATTCAGGGGATGCTGTTGGGGCCTATAATTCTGGCAGCAATACGACCAATATTGGGTTTAAATATAACATTTACACCCATGTGTTTACCATCATCACCTCCTGGTTGTCAGGTTATCAGCAGGTGATTCCCTATAAAATCAACAATGTCAGTGATGTGACTGGCAGTTATCATTTGACCACAAACAACTGGATATTCCTGATGATAGGAGGAAGCAATTTTGGCAGCTTACATTATAACTATAAGCCTACCTATGGAATTGGTCTCAATGATTATGATGCTGTGGCAGGGTTTTATATCGACGGTGGACAATACCATGGTGTTTTGCGGAGTACCAGTGGGGTTTATACCAGTTTTGATTACCCCGGGGCATTCAAGACAAGGGCACATGGGATCAATGACAGTATGAAAATTGTTGGGGAATACAACAACACCAAGGGATTTGTCTATAATTCCACAAGCCCTGCCTCTTTCCAGCAAATTGTTATTCCGGGCGTTTCGGAGATCCATCCTTATGACATCAACAACCATGGGTATATTGCAGGATATTTTCGTGATGCAGATGCTTCTATGTCAGGATTTATCCTGATGGATAAGTTTGCCGGGGAATTGCACTTTACTGACAATTTGGATGCTGAAGTGCTTGGGGTGGCTGCAGATGGTGTTGCGGGGATTACCTTCCGTGTCAAGCGGACGTATGGGAATTCTGCCATCAACAGCATTCGGATTGAATTGGAGGAGCCGAACAACGATATAAACAACCCGATTGGAAAAATAGGTACCAGCAAAGCTGATGCTGATACTACTTTTATCAATGTCACGAATCCTTCCGGGACAAATGAATGGGACTTTTATTATGTTGCACCCAGGGCTTTTACGTACCAGGCTTTGGGCGGTTTTTACCGGGAAGTCAGGGCGAAAATTACCTTGCACAACAATGCCACCAACACTGATTTTTTCTGTGAGAAAATGATCCGTATCATCCGGCCACCTGTGCTGTTGATACATGGTCTTTTTAGTGAAGGGGCTGCCTTCCAGAATTGTGCAGATTACCTCATTGCAACAGGAAAGTATAGCCCGGAAACTGCTTTTCCTGTAGATTACAAGCCCTCGAATCAAGTGGCTTTTACCCGGAATTCCTATGTTTTGCCAACAAATATCAGGATGGGCAAGGTACGTTGCCGTAAGATCGGTTACGAAGCGAAGAAGTTCGATGTTGTGGCGCATAGCATGGGGGCGATCCTGACCCGTTTGTATTTGCAGAGCTATGATTATAAAGATGACCTGAATAGATTGATTACAGTAAATTCTCCCCTGTCGGGTTCACAGGGTGCCAATGTTATTGTTGCAGCTCCTCCCAGTGTGAGAGAAAAAGTAGGGGTGAACGGGCAGGCTGTTGATGACTTGTGTGTAACAAGTGATGCGATCCGGCAATTGCTGAATGGCTTCGATCGCAATCGCAACTTTATCCCATCCTATGCCATAACCTCGACTGTAAGTTCTCTGGCCCCTGCTTTTACAAATACGATCATGGGAGCAGGGATGTACATTTGTTTTCGTCTCTTTTTGCCGACGACCAGCCTCGGTCTTGAGCTGGCGGTCCCCTATATTTTTAATGGACCCAGTGATATGGTTGTGGCAGAAAACAGCCAGTATGGCGGTTGTAGCGCAAACCTGCACATCAACGAAGAATGGCATAGTGGTATCTGTTCGAATGAAAATGCAAAATTGGCGATCAGTAATTTGCTGGAAGAGCCTGCTTTTAGTCCTGTGTTTTCGATGACGGGCTTCGACCCGCCAATATTGCCATGGAATGGACAAAAAATTCAGCCTGATCAGGCGCTACCGATTACAGATTCTGTGCATTTTATCCAGCCATTCGCCGGCACTGTAAAAGCCAATGGTGATACCCTGAACATCCAGGTCTCCGGCACTTCCGGAATCAGTCGTATGATGCTGTATGTCAGGAAGAGCGCGGATTCTGTGTTTTTGCTGGACACCGTGACAACCAACCTGAATTACAATTACGTTGTCCCGGCACTTTCCTGTGGCAAAGTTCCGATCTTTGTTTTTGCCTTAGATCAGTCAGGTAATTTAATCAGTGATTCCACCCATATCATTGTGCAACCTACAGCCATCCCAGATTCTCTTTTCATCACTTCTCCGGCAGATTCGCTAATGCTTCCCATCGGTTTGCCTGGCAGAATCATTGTCTCTTGCCGTTATGCCGATGGTATAGCAAGGGACATCAGCGCTTTGCCAGGGGTGGTATACCAGCTGCAAACCAACAAGGCGTTATCTCTTGGTGAGGGCGTTTTTAAAGGTCTGCAGGCCGGAAGTGAAAATGTGACGGTTTCTTATTCAGGACTCTCCGTGAACCTGCCTGTCTATGTCGATAACTATTACCCCAGGTTTGATACCATCAATAGCTTTGATACGATTTGTAGTGGGTCAACTTATACTTTTTATGGAAGTGTACTTGATTCTGCCGGAACGTATTATGCTTCGTTCGTCAACCAATATGGGAATGACAGCACCATGGTCCTTCATCTCAGTTTTACCAATTGCAATTCTGCACAAGCCAGCCTTTCTGGTGTTCTGAGTTATGACAATGCTGCAGCAACACCGATGAATTTGGCAACAATTCAGTTAAAACAAAACGGCAGCCTGATTCAGCAAGATACTACGGATGCGGGCGGGAATTTCGTTTTCACAAACCTGGAAAATGGAAATTACCAGGTTTCGGTATCCACGAATACACCCTGGGGTGGGGTAAACTCCGCAGATGCCCTGCGTATCATGCAACACTTTGTTGGACTTAATATCCTCACAGGCTTAAAGAAAAAAGCCGCTGACCTGAATGCAACATCCACCATCAATTCAACGGATGCATTGGTCGCAATGAAGCGCTTTGTCGGGATCTTTACGAGTTTTACATTGGGCGACTGGGTATTTGACAGCGAGGGCGACACCATCACGGTAGATTCTAACAACACGATTGCAATAAAAGGTTTGTGTTATGGTGATGCAAACGGATCCTATAATCCGTCTTTAAAAACAGCTGCCTCTGTGTTTCTGTCTGAAGAGGGCAGTCTCTCATTCACCGACGCTACTGCTGTTGAAGTGCCTGTCAGGACAAAATCGGAGCTTACTTTGAGTTCTGCTTCACTGGTTTTTGATTATAATCCGGAAAGTACTGAGATTATGGAAATAATCCCGGCTGCCTTGTCGTCTGATGAAACAAGCACTTTCTTTATCTCTCATGTCTCGGGCGGAGAAATCAGGATTGCCTGGTTTAGCCTGAGTCCACTTGAACTGAAAGCAGGAGAGACTTTATTTACCCTGGTCTTACAGCTTAATAAAACTGAAGAAAGCCTTTTTGCCGTTTCCCCGGAAAGTGTTTTTACAGACGAAAGTGTACAGGATATTACAATGGCAGGGATCACATACCCGCATCTGACTTCTGCAAGTTCCGGATTCGAATTCAATTGTTGTACTCCAAATCCGCTGAGAGAGTTAACAGAGATGACCTATGTTATTCCTGCTGATGGCAGCCTGCAATTGCTGCTGTATGATGCCCTGGGCAATACAACGGAGCTCATGCCACTGACCTCAGTACAGCCTGGTATGCACAGCTTTAGCTTTAATTCCGGCCTTTACATGCCAGGCGGAATCCGCGATGGGATTTACTGGCTTACCGCTACCTATGACAATGGCATCAAGCGGGAAGTAAAGACTTCTAAGGTGGTGATTATCAGGTAATAAATTGTATTTTACTGCTTAGCTCCGGAGGGGTTAAGCCTCTCCTTTCAGCTTGAGTACGAGTATGTTTTTATTGTCCTGATAGGCATAGTCCACGCTTTTGCAACGGGCAAGAATGAGTTTCAGCCCTATGTCTTCAAGCCCAAGTTCGCTTTTCAATGGATTGAAGGCTGGGCCTGCATTCTCGATGACCATTTGCACATCGCCTTCTTTTTCGGAATAGGAAAGGCTGAGACTGATGTTGGAAAAATCGGTTTGTAGCTCCAGGATTTCTTCAGCCATGTGGACGACATAACTCGTGACTTTTTTAGACACCATATGCTTCTCACAAAAGTTTTCCATTTCCCCCTGCATGGCATAAAGATCATAATACTTGCTTTTCACCTTAAAGTTCAGACTACGGACCCTGTTGATGAAAGCTTTGGTTTTTTCTTTCTGGGGGTTGTCAAAAATCTGTTCCGGGCTTCCTTCTTCATAGATTATGCCCTCATCCATATAGAATATCCTGCTGGAGGTGTTACGGGCAAAGTCCATCTCATGGGTTACGATGATCATTGTCATGCCGTCGCGTGACAGGCGGCGGATGACAGCCAGGACTTCACTGACCATGGTAGGGTCGAGGGCAGAAGTAGGTTCGTCGAAGAGCATTATTTCAGGCTCCATGGCCATGCAACGGGCGATGGCGACCCGCTGTTTTTGTCCGCCCGACAACTCCTCGGGTAAACTATCAGCTTTTTCCGCCAATCCTACGATTTTGAGGAGTTCCATGGCTTTGGCATTGGCTTCAGCCCGGCTTTTACCGAGGAGTTTCACCGGTCCTATGGTGAGGTTTTCGAGCACAGAAAGATGTGCATAGAGGTTGAAAGACTGGAACACCATACCCATGCGTTGTCGTAGTTTCGGGACATTGGTGTGTTTGTCGAGCAAGGGAATGTCATCGATAAAGATGCTTCCACCTGTTGGGGTTTCCAGCAGGTTCAAACAGCGGAGGAAAGTGCTTTTTCCGGTTCCTGAGGGTCCGATTACAGAAATCACTTCACCTTTGTGGATATCCGTGTTGATGTCTTTTAATACCACGAGCTCGCCAAAGTGTTTTGACAGGTTTCTTACTTTGATCATGCTTTTGCCTCCAATAATTTTTTTGAACGTTTTCTTTTAGGATCTACGGATACTTCAACAAAGCCCAGGGCCCATGACAGGAGCCAGGCCAGGAACAAATAGATCAGGGCGACCATGATGAGCGGGAAGAAGGCATCAAAGGTACGGCTTCGGATGATATCGCTGGCTTTGGTAAGATCCTGGACTGCAATATAACCTACGATAGATGTCATCTTGATCAGGGAAATGAATTCACCTTTGTATACCGGCAGTATGCTGCGCAAGGCCTGTGGCAGGATGATGTTGGTAAAGGTAGGGATGCGGGCAAAGCCACCGGCAATGGCCGCTTCCTTTTGCCCTTTGTCGATACCTTCTATGGAAGTGCGGAACATCTCTGAGACATAGGCCCCGAAGTTGAGGCCGAATGCGATTACAGCTACGATTACCGGGTTGATATTGACTGAAGCAAAAACGACATAGTAGATCATCATCAGCAACACCAAGACAGGGGTTCCACGCAGCAGGGAGATGTAGAATTTAGCCGAATGGGACATGAGTTTGTTTCTGGACATCCGCATATAGCAAACCAGTGCACCAATGATGGTTCCGAACAAGGCCGCCAGGATGGAAATAATCATGGTAACAGTTAAACCATTGATGATGTGCAAATACCTTTTTTCGTGGCGGATGTTGTTGTACCAACTGTCGGAAATGCTTTCGAGAAAGGATTTTTGCTCAGTTTCAACTGTTGCACTTTGTGCATTGGGGCCTGCAATGTTGTCTTTCTTTGCAATCACCGACACCCCGGAGTTGTTGTAGGGATCAGAGAAGTCAATTCGTTTTTTACGTTCTTCTGTGATCATCAGTGAGCTGGTGATCAGGTCGATCTTTTTGCTGGATACAGCGCCCAGCATAGCCCCGAACTGCAGGTCTGCTGTAACATATTCCAAATCGGCATAAGCCGCAAAACGCTGCCCCATTTCTATGTCAAAGCCTACCAGCCTCCCATCCTTAATAAAGCTTGTGGGCATTCCAAGGTCACTGACAATACCTGCCTTGAGCTGGCCATTGGCCTTTTTACTCCTGATGTCGGGCATGTCAGTATTTTCTTTTTCCATCCAGCGGACTTGCATGTCCTTGTAAGTGCCATTTGCTTTAATCTCTTTCAGGAAGGCATTGAATTTTTCACGCAGTGCGTCATTTTCCTGGTTGAAGCCGGCAGCGATGTCGACGTAGAAAACATTTTCTGCCAGCATGCCGAGGGAAGGGTTTTTGCTAAAGATGTCCTTCACCCCTGTCTGATCCACAAAGGCAACATCCACCTTTTCTGAATTTAAACCGAAAAGCAGATCTGAGAGGTTCTGATATTGCAAAATACTGGCTTCGGGGTAGGTTTTGGTGGCATAGGAATCGTGGATGCTGCCTAGCAATACGCCTATCCTTTTTGTTTTTATATCAGTGATGCTTTTGAGTTTATTGCCGGAATTTGCTTCCTCTTTTTTCGCAGCACCATTTGAAACATCCTTCACCACAGCTGCGATTCCGCTCGGGTAATAGCATTGCGAGAACAGCACTTTTTTGGCACGCTCTTCTGTGATGGAAAGTCCTGCACCAATCATGTCCACTTTCTCGGAGACCAGAGCCGGGATCATAGCGCCAAATTCCATGTCTATGATTTCGAGGGATTTGCCCAGTTTTTTTGCAATCCGGCTGGCATATTCGATATCAAATCCTACGACTTTCTGATTTCCATCCAAGAATGACATGGGTTCACTCAAGGCCGATGTCCCGAATTTAAGAACGCCATTTTCGTTGCTCAGCTTGGTGTCGGGCATGGGTGCTACACTTCCCTTGAGCGGGAACCAGCGTTTTTGCATGTCCTCATAGGTGCCATCTGCTTTCAGTTCGGCCAACACCCTATCCATGGTACCTTTCAGGGCTGTGTCCTGCATCCGGACAGCAAAGCCATACTGATCATCAATCAACAATTCGTCCAATACGATCAATCCCGGATTCTTGGCAACAATGTTTTTCACGATGGGCAGGTCGTAGGCCGTTGCATCCACTTTGCCGTCTTTTACAGCGATGGCACAATCGAGGACACTGTTGTAGTATTCGATTTTTGCATCGGGGAATTTTTTGAGGATAAACTGGTCAACTACTGTACCCGTTGCCGCGGCGAAGGTTTTTCCTCCTTTCAGCATGTCCAGTTTGGTCACCTGCACCTCTTTGGTCCCACATCCTGAAAATGCGAGTACAGCCAATATTATCAGTGCTTTAAAGCATTTTTCCCGGAATGTCGCATGCCAGGTCTCATTAGCCCGCCTTGGGGGCGGTTGGGGGGGGGGCACTCGTTTCTTCATACCACAAAAATCTAAAATTTATGAACTAACAAAATCATTCATTTGGGTTTATTAATAGGCTGATCCATTTACATCTCCGGTACAGATGCCATGCAGGTTAATATCCTGGTTGGAAACACTTAAATCGATGGCTGCCTGTTCAAAGATCCAATCTCCTTTTGTAAAACTACTGATCTGGCCAACGTGTCTTTTGGCCACCAGCAGCGCATCTGGGATGTTGATGGATTGATCGTCATTTACATCCGCAGCCAAAAGTGGCATTCCCTGCAGGGTCGCCAGGTTCACAAAATACTTACAAATAATTAGGGCATCGAGGGAATTGCCACCTTTCCACTGCGTATTGGAGTGGGCTTGCAGTTGATACAATCCGGGTGTCAATCCTGAAAACTGATAGAATCCTGCAGCATCAGAAATGACTGAATCCAAGGCTAGTCCGTCCTGGGACTTCAGGATTACTGTAACCAGGGGCAAAGGTGACTGGGAGGTATAATACTGGATGTGCCCGCTGAGGGTTCTTGTATAATTAATTTCATCGGCACCCGGGTCAGGATTGAGAGGATCTCTGATTTCACCGTCGATGTCGGTGCTTACCTGGCTGCTGTATTCAGCCGTATTTTCAATGGACACATTGGCCAGGTCCTGCAAATGAAGGTCCCCTGTAGCGGCATCGAAAAACACGGGAGAGAAAATACTGGAGTTCATGTCCTGGTTCGTTGTTGCCTGCCAGTCGTCCAGCGAATCAATAAGTTGTCCATTGATTTTCCCAATTGGGTTTGAGCCTGAGTGAAAAACATTGTGATCCCCGGAATAGCATGCATTTGTTGCGATTCCAAGCGCGTAATTGTTCGGATTTCCGGAATTTCTTGTGTTGAGCAGGATGTTATTCCTGAGCTGTGAAGTTGCAGTTTGTTCATTCCATATACAATAAGAGACAGTTGCCGGAACAGCAAGGGAATTCCCACTGACAAAGACAGAGTTAAAGAGGACATCCTGGGCAAGGCCTGCATTTATTTCATGTATGCCGTATAGGTTGACAGCCGTATTCAGCAGCTTGTTCTCCATACTGATGAAATTGTTTTTTATCAGGGCATTCCCATCCACCAAAATGCCGTTCATCGCAGAAGATGTGGTTTTGCTGGAAAAATTAGCCAGTCGATTTTCGCCTATGATGCTACCACTCGCTGCATTTTTCAGGAAAATCCCGGCAGCTGAGAGGGTGTAGGTCCCGTTGGTAATCAATTGAAGACTGTCGACTCTGTTCCCGCTGATCTGGAGGTTCGATGCATTGCAGTTAACATTAATTCCGGCAAGTGAAGCATTGCCTGTTGTCAGCAGTGTGGTGGCCGCACTCAGGTCTGTGATGGTATTGCCGCTGATTTCTATTTTTGTAGTGTCATAATTTAGGGTCGACATAAACTGAATACCTCTCATCAAGATGTTGTTGCCCTGGAATCCTGCTTTTACCCTGCAAATTGTATTGTTTTTGATGACAAAGGGTTTGATGGCTGCAGTAGCATTGACCTGGATTCCGGTAAACTGCTGGTTCCCTTTGAGCACGATAGAGTCAGTAGCGGCATATCCCCCGATGAGGTTCCCTTCAATGTTGCCAATCTCTGCGCTCCCCTGCACCACATATATTCCACGGAACACGGTTGTATAACTTGCGTTGCTTGCGCTAAGCCGGATGTTGGCGATTTTGTTGCCCTGGATAGAGAAATGCCCATTGACATCAGAATAGAGATAGATGCAGGTCACATAGGTCGAGAGCCCTGAGTTAATCCATGCAGCACCCTGGCATTTGGGGGCCATCCCACCAAAATAGTTCCCTGAGATGAGGTGGTCACTGCCCGTCCTGATGTCAATCATCCGCTGTTCATTGGAAGTAAAAAAGGTATTGGTGTTTGAAAAGCTGTTTCCTGAGATAATCCAGCCATTCCCTGTGCCGCTGAACAAAAGCACGCCCCACTGCAGAAAATTCTGGATGTTGTTGTTGATTAAACTGTTGTTTCTATTGGGATAGGCTGCTGTTCCCCGGGATTGGACTGCCACAGTTCCGAGGGAGGTACACCGGATTGTATTCTCCAGAATTGTGTTGTTGCTGTTGCCCTTCGCGTTATTCGTATTGCCAAAATAGATGATCCCCCCATAATCAACCGAACAGGAGGATTCGAAGATACAATGGGTCAGGAGGTTGTTGTTGGCCCCATTCTGAAACAGCACGGCTTCATGGTTACTGGCATCGTGTTTGAACCTGAGAAATTGTCCCTGCCCATTGGCACTGCCATCGATGGTCAGCATGTCCACGGCATTGAAGGTCAGCGCCTGCCCACTGCCATTGAACAGCATATTTTTCACCAGGGTGGTCGTGTCGTGAACCCCGATTCTCAGGCTATAGTTTTGCGCTCCTTCCAGGGTCCATTTATTCAGTTTGTAGTTGCTGTTTTCAGCCGTATTTCCTGTTATCAATGCGACCATATTCCCTGTGATCAGGCCGGTTCCGATAGCCTGGAACAAACCTCCTGCATTGGAGAGGGAGGTTAATGCTTGTCCGGGCCCCACCAGGATGGTATCATGAAGACCGCTTGTTATCTGGAATGTCAAAGGGGATTCCGGTGCTGCAAACTGGGCATAGACCGAGCTATGTATTGCATGAACAAAGGGCTGCATCCACACATGGGGTGGAGAGGCAGCATCTTGTGCCACGATGTAATATTGATAGGTGTCACCCATGGCGGCAGTATATCCCTGACCAAGTTGGGTGTAATCCAGCGGAAAGGACCATTTGCCCAGGTGGAGGTCGCCGGATTGCAGGAGGCCCTGCGTACTTGTCCAGGCTGAAGTGGAAGGCAATGAACGCCTGTAATACAGGCGTGGGGCATAATTCTGATTGACGGGCAATCCAAGGCCAATGTCCTTAATGACAGCCTCAAGGGACCTGTTCGTTGTGTTGCTTGTCGGAAGCAGGTAAATGATGTTAATCTCTGGAGGGAAGATGTCGAAGATGGCGGAATTCCCTTCATCCGCACCAATGTCTCTTGATCCTGTGGTCGCCCGGTTTTGTCCATCGATGTCTTGTGTGACAGCCGCCAATGAGGTCCCACTTCCTTCCGCTGCGCTGATGGGGCCCAGGTGCAGATCCGGGTTCCCCGGATTTCCATCAGGACTGGCAAAGCCAGGATCCCCGATGGCTGAATGGATTTCCTGTAATGCCATCCGTTCACGCAAAGGCTGTAAATCATTCCATGCCGTATCTCCATCAAAGAAGGCAACAGCAAGGCTATCTGTCACGTGGTAGATGTTATAGTCGGCAATCATCCCGGTGACTTTCGCATGTTTTGCTGCATAATTGATGATGCCAGGATAAGATGAAAGTCGGGTATTGTCAAAGATGTTGTTTTTGAAGATTTTGGCATTCACAAGATCGGTACACTTAAAGGCAGCCGTTTCATAGGGTGCGATGGCAAGCAATTCTGTGCCCCCGACATGGAAACTATTGTTGTAATACGTATTTGTCCCTGCGACATCCAAAAGCCCGACAATGTTGCACCCATTCGGAAATGTGGCGCCATTCAAAGAACTTCCCAGGCTAATCATGTTATTGGTGATCAGGAACTGCCCGCCTTGCAGGTAAATGCCGGTAATGTCTCCACTGTTGAGGAGGTTTGTATGTTGCAGGCTGTGTACCAGGTTCCCGGATAATTCGTTGGGGTAAACGGTACCTGTCGTAATGTTACAGCTTATGCCCCTGATTTCCGTTTTTGCAGCAGCAGATTGTGATGTACAGCTGAGCCTGCTCACTGTGTTGTTTGTGAAAATAAGCTGACTATAATTGATGTCAATTCCTGCCAGCGCCAGGAAAGGATAGGAACAGGCTGTGCTGAGGTCTCGGATGGTGTTCCCGGATATCTTGCAATTGGGATGCCAGATTCCGAATATCCCACGGGTCAGACTTTTCCTGACAGCAGTATTGTTATTCGTAATGTTGGCGATTGTATTGTCCTGAATCAGAAGTTGAAAGCCTTCGATGTATATCCCCGTCAGACTTTGTTTATGATTGGTGTCACCAGTATTTAAATAGATGCTGTTGGGTGTTGTCCGGCTTCCGATGAGGTTGTTCCGTATGATGGCAGAGTCGCCCCATGCTGTCGAGATGGCAGTAAAATCAAGGGCAGCGCCCGGCATTGCGGTAATGGACCCAATTGTATTTCCGTCAATGATCCATTTCGTTTCGGGGACCTGGGTGTAATTTGAATTGGCATGAATCCCCGAGGGTGTATCGTCATGGAATACAGGTTTGTATAACTTGATGGA
>Ga0247840_10001592_pt1 | contig 43986 bp, 43 predicted proteins | sample LaCruzMarch2015__FD_192404 | JGI IMG/M metagenome (GOLD analysis project Ga0247840, IMG submission 192404) | Freshwater microbial communities from meromictic Lake La Cruz, Castile-La Mancha, Spain - LaCruzMarch2015_17m | ecosystem: Environmental > Aquatic > Freshwater > Lake | place: Spain... | reverse complement strand
GAGGCCTATGCGGGGCGAAAGCCCCGCGCGGCGACGCCGAAGGTGCCTGATACTGCGAACGAAATGGGAAATCAGCTCGATATCGTCAAAACCCGCTCGAATATCGCGCTATTCAGAGGTTCCCTAGTAGTAGAGATTTGGACCAAAGCGAGGCCTCCGACCCTCGCAAATATCTTTTTCCCATTGATTAAGACGACTAAACTCCGACGCCCAAAATTTCGAGCAGTGTTTAAAGTATTCGAGTACTACACCTCTTTCTCCAGCCCGCAGCAATTCATTGGCCAACCTCATGTTTGGGCCGAACGTATTTAATTGCGGAGAACCGCGGGTTTGCCCTGAAGCGATCAAATACCTCTTTGCAGCCGTCACATCCCCTTCCCTGAGTGCGATCCTGCCGAGCAGCGTATTTGCGAGGTGTATTGCGTTGCCATAATTCCAATCGTCCACATGGTTGTCGGCTTGCTTCAATAATTCGAAGGATAGACGCTTGGATACAGCCAACATGCCCAGCTTAAACCGTGTCTGGGCGATGGCACCCAGGAGAAGCCATCGTGCATAACAAGTTTTCGGCAATATGAGGCAAGTGATGGTTGTCATCACAAAAAGGACTTCGCTCAGTGCGGACATCACAGCGACATAGACAGTTAATATAGCTTTCCGCATCAATCCTCTCAGGAAACAGGTTTAAATTGATGCTCGCATAGAAACATTAAACGATTTGTCGTCTGGTTTAGGTTGAATGTGACCCCCCACACGCCACTCTTAAGCCCCCGGGAATTCCCCCATCCTCACCGCCAACTCCGGCACCAGCAGCGGCGTCGCGACCTGATCGGCTGGGACTTCGAATGTGACAGCATAGGTGCCGCCGTTCGCACCATCCGGTTCGCGGTGGATGAGCGTCGAGCGCGTGCGGGCGTCGACAACCCAGTATTCGCGAACGCCGCCCGCCGCGTAGGCGGCGGCTTTGACCGTCGTGTCGAGCGTCAGGCTCGTGTCGGCGATCTCAACCACGAGCAGCATGTCGGTTCCGCGAGCGTCGGGCGCAACAAGTTTGGCTGGAAAAACACCAACATCGACAACAGGTTGGTGATCATCGGTGAGCCGCAGCTGCATTTCCTCGACCACCTTGAAGCCGCGACGCAGACAGTCTTGGCCCCAGATCAGCGCCAGCTCGGTCCGCAACACCTCGTGGAACCGGCCGGCTGGCGACATAACCAGAATCTCCCCCGCCAGCAGTTCGACGCGCTCGTCCGGGCCGAAAATGCCGGCCTCGCCCATCGCCATAAACTCGTCCGCGGTGAAGCGGCGTGTTTCGGATAGGGCGTCGGCTGGAAATTTCGTGTGCTGGTTCATGCCCGAAAACTAGCACGTTCGGGGTTGTTTGGTACAGCGACCGCCAGTGTCATGAATTCGATCTGCGATCGAAGCGGGGCCAGCCCCGCGCCCCGCTGGCGGGGCACCCGCCAGACCGCCCGCTTTTTTGTGGTCCATTGGACCGATGGCAGAGGCGTGTTGCCGATGGTAGGGTTGCGGTCCAACTCATAGGCCCCCGATGCTCGATACCCCCACCTCCGAAACGCCCGCTTTGAACGCACCATCGCCAGAGCTGATCGCGCAGTTGACGGCGATCGTCGGCGCAGGCAACGCCATCACCAACCCGGCCGATCAGGCGCCGTACCTCAAGGAATGGCGCGACCTCTACTCAGGCCGGACGCCAATCGTGCTGCGTCCCGGCTCGACGGCCGAAGTCGCGGCGATCCTTGCCGCCTGCAACGCTGTGCGCGTCGCCATCGTGCCCCAGGGCGGCAACACCGGGCTCGTTGGCGGCCAGATCCCGCACGAGGACAAAGCCGAGATCGTGCTGTCGCTGACGCGCATGAACCGCATCCGCCACGTCGATCCGGGCGGAGCGTACATGGTGGCCGAAGCCGGCGTCACGCTGCTGACGGCGCAGGAGACCGCCGAGGCGGCCGGGCGGTTGTTTCCCTTGTCGCTCGCCTCCGAGGGATCATGCCAGATTGGCGGCGTGATGGCGACCAACGCCGGTGGCGTGCAGGTGCTGGCCTACGGCAACGCGCGCAATCTCGCGCTCGGCATCGAGGCGGTACTGGCCGATGGCCAGATCATCAACGGCCTGCGCGCGCTGAAGAAGGACAACACCGGCTATGACCTCAAGGACCTGCTGATCGGGTCGGAGGGCACGCTCGGGGTGATCACGGCGGTGGCTTTGAAATTGCTGCCACGTCCCGCCGAAGTGGCAACGGCATTTGCCGCCCTATCGTCGATCGAGGACGTGGGGGCCCTGTTCCAGCGCGCCGAAAAGGCAGCCGGCGGTGGGCTGACGGCGTTCGAGTTCCTGGACAACACCGGCCTCGAAATGGTGCTGCGACATGCGCCCGGCACGCGGCATCCTTTGAGTGGATCTCATCCCTGGTATGTGCTGCTCGATGTTGCTGGCAGCCGGGCAGACGGCAGCGCGGGCGGCATCCTCGAAGCGCTGCTCGCGGAGGCCGTCGACGATGGCCTCGTGCTCGACGCGACGATCGCTGGCAGCCTTGGCCACCGGGCCGCGCTGTGGAAATTGCGGGAAGCGCTGTCCGAAGCCCAAAAGCCCGAAGGCGGCAGCATCAAGCACGACATCTCCGTGCCCGTAACGGCAATCCCCGCGTTTATCCGCCGCGCGGGTCCGATCGTCGAGCGCGTGTGCCCGGCAGCGCGTCCCGTGCCGTTCGGCCACTTCGGCGACGGTAACGTGCATTATAACGTGTCTCAACCCGTCGGCATGGACAAAGCCGCCTACCTCGCGCTGTGGCACGACATGGCGGACGCGGTACACGGATTGGTGCACGACATGTCGGGCTCGATCTCGGCCGAACACGGCATCGGCCGCCTCAAGCGCGACGACCTCCCCCGCTACAAAAGCGAGGCGGAACTGTTCGCCATGCGCGCCGTCAAAGCCGCCCTCGACCCGCGCGGCATTTTGAACCCCGGCAAAGTCGTGTGAAGGCTGAGCGATTCGCGGTACTGACCAAGCTGGACGTCTACTCTGCCGTCACGGAGGTCGCTTTGCCCAGAGAAAAGAACATCGGGGAAACGACTATCGGGGAAGCGAACGTCCATGAATCGAAGGTCCGAGAAGCGAACGCGGTCGATTTCTGGCGCGGGTTCGCGCTGATCACGATATTCATCAACCATATTCCAGGAATATACTTCGAGCGGTTCACGCATCGCAACGTATCGATTTCCGATTCCGCCGAATTGTTCGTGTTTTTGGCTGGCTGGGGACTAGCCTTGATGGTCTCCCGGTATGAGGCTCGCAAAGCCCATATCGAGGCGATCAAAGCGCTCGCCGATCGCACGCTGCGCATCTACGCGGTCCACTTGATGCTGGTGACCATCGCCATTGCGCTGCTGGCTGCAGCTGCCACGACTTACGACAACCCGCTTCTGCTCGAATGGCACAATGCGGCGACGGTATTCTATGACCCGATCCGAGCACACATTGGTCTTGTCACGCTCAGTTACCAGCTCGGATACTTCGATATTTTGCCACTTTATGTCGTCCTGACCGCAGCCTCGCCGCTGGTCGTCCTCCTGCATTGGTACGCGCCGCGTGCGTTATTGCCAGCATCGGTCGCGCTGTACGTGATCGTCCTGGTGTTTCGCGTTTCGATACCGACGTGGCCAACGCAAGGGACATGGTTCTTCAACCCGCTCGCCTGGCAGCTGATCTTCGTGCTCGGCTTCGTGCTGGCGCGAGATAAGGGGGCTGGTGCATTCGTCCGCCGCCACATCAACGCGTTGTTTAAGCTGGCGCTGCCGATCGTGATCGCGACGTCGATCATGCAGTTCTGGAACCTTCATCCTGATCCGACCCGGATGCCAGAACCCAAGCTTCTGTTTGTCGACTTCAAGTCGTTTCAGACGCCGATCCGCCTCCTGCAATTCCTCGCATTGGCAGCGGTCATAGCGGTGATTTCGAAACGCATTATGGCAGCGCTACCGCCCGTTACGCGCGTCCTCTCACTGTTGGGGCGAAAATCGCTGGTCGTGTTTTCGGTTGGATCGGTGCTTTCGCTTGCCTGCCAGGTCGTTCGGTACGTCTACAAGGCCGAGTTGCCGCTAGATTTTTTGATTGTTGTCGTGGGACTAAGTGTGATGATTTTTTCTGCCTGGCTAGCGGAATGGCCAAAATCTGCCAGTATGAGCAAAACTCAGGCAGGCAACCGGATCTCGTAATGCCGCTGTACCGACGACGATCGTTAGTGGCACTGTCGACGATGCTGGTAGGCGCATCTGCAATTGCCGTTGCCAATGCGATCGCCCCGGTTCCGGCAAAGGCAGAACCAGCGCCCCCACCGTTGTCGAACGACTGCCAGACGCCGGGTGTCTCGATCTCGGGAGCGGTACCGCTCCCGAACGTTCAGCGGGCCCTGCGCGAAACCAAAGTCGTCAAAATTCTTGCTATCGGCGCATCGGCCAGTGCCATGATGCGGCGCACAGGCGAAAATTATTTCAAAGTCATCGAGGACGTTCTGGAACGAACCATCCCCGGTGTTGACGTGCAGATCATCGATCGTGGCGTGTCGGGCGAACTGGCACGGGATGCGGCCGAGCGGATCAAATCGGAGGTTGCCCTCAATCGCCCTGACCTGGTGTTGTGGCAGGTTGGCAGCAGTGATGCCGTGGCGGGGGTCCCTGTCGACCAGTTCGAAGCCGAACTCGATGACACGGTGGCTTGGCTCCGCGGCCACGAGATCGACGTCGCCCTGGTCGGCTTACAATATATTAGAGGGCTGGCCAAAGACGTCCGGTATCAAGCAATCCGCAATGCGGTGAACCGCGTGGCTGACCGCAATCAGATTTTGCGGATCAGCCGATATGAGGCAACCCAAGTCATCGAACAGGCGAAAGCCCAGAAGTCTGGCGAGGCGCCGAATGAGTTCGCCATTTCCGAGCAGGGGCACACGTGTCTGTCGGAATACGTCGTGCGCGCCATTTCAAGTGGCGTCTTCCTGAGGCCGGTTCGACCGCGCTGAACTACGCCGAATTTCAATCCGCGTGCTAGTGCGAACCAGCTGCCTTCCCTCGACCGGGTAAATCCAGTATGCCGGTGTGGGGTGCGTGGACGGGGACCGATACCCGACGACCACTCCACGATGGGGGTAGTTTGCGTGTCTAGACCATTCCTGGTGACGCTGGTTTTACTGGCGGTGTGGATTACAGCAACAGGCAGCCTTAGCGTCGGCCAGAAACGCCCACTGGTTGCAGCTAACGTTGCGCGACAAGCCGCGACGCCATCCCCGACACCGGCCCCGAGATTAGCGAGCCGGATTGTCCGCCAGAACATCAAATCCGCCACCCTCAAGCGGGACATGCCTTTTTCGGTGTACCTTCCAGCAGGGTACGATGGCGGCACCGAGCGATATCCGGTGTTGTACTTGCTCCATGGTGCTGGGGGTGACGAGAACGACTGGACGGAACTGGCAAAAGTGCAGGATATCGCCGATCGTTTGATCGCGACTGGCGCCATTCCTCCAACCCTTATCGCCATGCCGGGATTGCCCGGCTGCTGGTGGGTGGACGGTGCCAAGGACAAGGCCGAGACGGCGTTTTGGTCCGATCTGGTACCTTTGGTCGATCAACGTTATCGCACGATAAAGTCGCGCGACGGTCGTCTCGTGGCCGGATTGTCGGCCGGAGGTTACGGGGCGATCCGCTTCGGCTTGAAGTATCCGGACCGGATCAGCGCCGTTGCCGCATTGAGCCCCGCTGTCTATGCCGATGCGCCGCCGCCGCTGTCGGCTGCCAGAAATCAGCCGCCGTTTCTCAACGCTGGCGGAGGTTTCGACGATGGCTTGTGGGACGCCAACAACTACCCAAGCCTGTTGCCGGCCTACTTTGCTCAGTCGAACCGGGTCGCGATCTATCTGGCTTCTGGTGATGACGACAACTTGGGGATCGCATACGAGACCGCCCTGCTGCACAAGCGTCTCGTTGATCGGCAGTTCGGTTTGACCGAATTTCGAATTCTCGACGGCGGGCACGACTGGACGCTTTGGTCGTCCGCGCTGAGTGACGCCATGGTTTACGTGTTCCGTCACGCCAGTCCAAAATTGTCGGCTGCGGGGACGACCGCATCACCGGTTCTCATCAAATAGCCCCTGACGCCCGGCAGAGCCCCTTGCGGGGCCGAACTGCAACACGCGTGAAATCAAGTTGCACCAAAGACTTGGATAAAGGGCTTTCGCGAGTTTCGCGGCGGGAGTATTGAACTTGGAGTCGTAGGGCGCGTTCATCAGGGGTTCGGCCAACGTCTCACGTTCTGCGTCGCACACTTCGATGAGGTGCCTCATGGCACAGACTTCTGTCGCCGAAACCGGCACAGCACACGACACGCACGGCAAGAATTACTGGGCACTGACGCTAGGCTCGATCGGCGTCGTTTTCGGCGACATCGGCACAAGCCCGCTTTACGCCTTCAAGGAAGCGCTACACGCTGCGGATGTGGCGAAGCTTCCGCATGTTCCGGCGGTCTACGGCATTCTTTCGTTGATTTTCTGGACACTCATCTTGATCGTGACGCTCAAGTATGTGCTCATGCTCTTGCGTGCCGACAACAAGGGCGAAGGTGGAACCTTCTCACTGATGTCATTGGCCCAACAGGCCGCCCCGCAATCCAGTGCACTCATTTTCCGCCTCGGCATTGCCGGGGCCTCATTCTTCTATGGCGATGCCGTCATCACGCCAGCGATCTCGGTTCTGTCGGCGGTCGAAGGCTTGAAGCTGGTCCACCCGCACTTTGAAACCGTTGTCGTCCCCCTCGCCCTCGTCATCCTATTCGCGCTGTTTTATTCGCAAAGCTCTGGCACGGCCAAAGTCGCGCGATACTTCGGCCCGATCTGCGTTGTCTGGTTTTTCGCCCTCGGCCTCGGCGGTCTCGTCCATGTCGTAGCCAACCCGGCCATCATTGTTGCGCTCAACCCGATGTGGGGCTTTGACCTCATCCGCGACTACGGTTTCATCGCCTTCCCGGTCATGGGCCTCGTATTCCTCGCCGTCACTGGCGCCGAAGCGCTCTATGCAGACCTCGGCCATTTTGGACGCAAGCCGATCCAGGGCGCTTGGGTGTTCGTGCTGGCATGCTTGCTGCTGAATTATCTGGGCCAAGGCGCACTCGTCCTGGCCGACCCGTCGGCTGCGAAAAACTCGTTCTACCTGCTCTATCCCAAAGAGTTGCTGGTCCCCATGGTGCTGCTCGCCACCATGGCGACCGTGATCGCCAGCCAGGCCGTCATTACCGGCGCGTTCTCGTTCACCCGCCAGGCGATCCAACTCGGACTGCTGCCACGTCTCGGCATTGTTCACACGTCCGAGAGTATGGCAGGCCAGATCTATATGCCCCGGGTCAACTGGATCCTGTTCGTCTTCGTCGTCGGCGCCGTCATCATGTTCCAAACGTCCGGAAAACTCGCCGCCGCCTACGGCATTGCCGTGACCGCCAACATGGTCCTCGACAGCGCGATCCTGTTTTTCGTGGTGTGGAAATTGTGGAACCGGCCGCTATGGCAGGCCGCCGCCGTTATGATCCCGCTGGTGTTGATCGAGCAGTTCTTCTTCCTCGCCAACATGACCAAAATCTACGAGGGCGGCTGGTTGCCGTTGGCGATGGCCGCGACCATGGCGCTGATCATGCTGACGTGGCGGCGCGGCTCGTCGATCCTTGCCAAAGAGACGCGCCACGCCCAGGCCGACATCGAGTGGCTGGTTCGCAAACTCGAGGCCAAACCACCGCACCGCGTACCCGGTACGGCCGTGTTTTTGACCGCCGACCCCAACGCCGCCCCCACCGCGCTGATGCACAATCTGAAGCACAACCGCGTCCTACACGAACGCAACATTATCTTGACGATCAAAACGTCGGATACGCCGCGTGTGTTGAACAGCGAGCGCATCAAAGTCGAGCCGATCGCCGACGGCTTCACGCGCGTAACCGCTCGCTTTGGATTCATGGAGACGCCGAACATCCAAAAGGTGTTCACGCTATGCCGGAAGAAGGACTTGAACATCGACATTGGCGGAACGAGCTTTTTCTTGTCGCGGCGTTCGCTCAAGATCTCGAAAAAGTCCGAAATGCCGATGTTTCAGGACCAATTGTTCATCGCGCTTGCCCGCCAAGCCGAGGATGCAACGACCTATTTCCAGATCCCGATCGACCGCGTCGTGGAAGTCGGGACGCAGGTCGCGGTGTAGTTTGATCGAAGCTGGCTCGTTTCTCGGCTGTGGCGGCAGATAATGCGTCGATCGGGCACGTACTTGTCGCATGTCCGACACACGCAACCGCGACAATCGGCGGTAAAATGTCATCGCGTGAGGAGCACCCATGCCGGCCAAAACCAGCCTTGTCTTGACCGCAGCGACGATCGCGCTCGTTGCGTGGGCCGTCTCCGGTGAAAGCCCCCCAACCGTACCTAGTGACGTGACGCCAGTGGCGGGCGATACTATCGGCCGTACAGTCGCGCCATCGCAATCGGGGGCCGTCACGGTCGCCCAAGCAACGAACACACCGCCCGGCGCACCCCCGGCCGCAGCACCATCCGCGCAAGTGACCACGCCGCCAGCGGTCCCGGTGCCCCCGGCGGCCGTCACGCAAATCCCTAATGCAGCGGCACCAATTGCACCTGCCCCGACTGCAGCAGCGCCGAACACGCCAGCGACCGCCCCCGTAGGACCGTCGCAGGTGGCTCCAGCCGCCGTCCAAAGTACGACACCTGCCCCGCAGGCCGCCTCCCCGGCGGCACCAGTCCCGCCAACGGCTAGCCCGGCCCCGGTCGACTCCGCAAAACCGGCGGTGCCCAAAACAGTCGCTGTCACCGCCTCGAACGTGATCTTCTTCCACCCTGACGGCACAGGGCTCAACCACTGGAACGCGTTGCGCACGCTGACCAAAGGCCCTGACGGCGCTCTCGAGTGGGACGCCCTGCCGAGCATGGCGGTTTATTCAGGCCACATGAGCAACGCGCTCGCTGGAACGTCGAATGGCGGCGCGACGATCCATGCTTACGGTGTCAAGGTTGCCGCCCGATCATTCGGCCTGGACGGCGAAACACCGATCGTTGCCGCGTCGGGCAAACCGGCATCAATCGTCCAGGAGGCGCTCGCCAGCGGCCGCGCCACGGGTCTCGTCCAAACCGGCCACATCGCAGAGCCGGGTACGGCTGCCTTCATCGCCTCGGTGAAAAAGCGTAGCGAATACACTGAGATCGCCCGGCAGGTCGTGCAGTCGGGTGTGCCGGTCATCCTCGGCGGCGGCGAGGCGATGCTGTTGCCCAAAGGGATCGCTGGCCGCCACGGCGACGGGATGCGTGAAGACGGCCTCGACCTCATCCAGTGGGCCAAGGGAAGCGGCTACACGGTCGTCTACACGCGCCAGGAACTCGCCGCGCTCGATCTGTCGAAAATCGACAAGCTGCTCGGAGTGTTTGCCCGCTGGAACACGTTCAGCGACAAGACCGAGGAGGAGAACGCCCGCGAGGGGCTCGGCCACTATTTGTCATCCGCGCCGACGGTTGCTGAAATGTCGAGCGCCGCACTCCAGATACTGTCGCGGTCTAAGGACGGCTTCCTGCTTGTGGTGGAGGAAGAGGGCACCGACAATATGGCCAATAACAACAACGCGTCCGGCACGCTGGAAGCCTTGCGCCGGGCCGACGAGGCCGTTGGCGTGCTCCACCGTCACGTGAAAGACAACCCGAATACCCTGTTGCTGATGGCTGCCGATAGTGACGCTGGCGGCATGCAGTTGATCGGCCCTGGCCCTGGCCGCGAGATGGAACCTGGCAAGCCGCTGCCGGCAACGTCCAAGAACGGCTCGCCGGCCGACGGCGTCACCGGAACCGGCGGCGTGCCGTTCCTGTCAGCACCCGACGCTAAGGGCCAACGCTGGCCGTTTGCCATCACCTGGGCAACCGAGAACGACGTCCACGGCGGCATCCTGGTTCGTGCGGCTGGCAAAAACGCCGATAAGGTCAAGGGCCGTCTCGACAATACCGGCATCTACCGGATCATGTACGAGACGCTGTTCGACCGGCCGATCGGCAACTGAGCGAATCGCTATCAGTGCGGGCTCCAAGTTGTGCCAACATCCAGACGCTGGCGAGACGGCTTTGCCCTAGCCGTCGAACGACGCTGGACACCGGCCGAAGTTGCCCAACCTGCCCGCAACAACGATCCGTGATCTTGCCCCGGCACGCATACGTATCCATGTCCAACCACAAGCTGACAGTCCTGCCTCCATCGCACCTCGCGTGGGGCCGCGCATGACCTGGGATCCGAGCCTCGATGTCCACTGAAGACAACCGCTTTACCGCGCGAGCGGCCCGCTATGCCCGCGTCGGCACGAACGTTGGCGCAGTAGCGGCCAAGGTCGCAGCCGGGCGGCTGTTCGGCCGCGACCTCGACAACCGCTCGGATGCCGCAGCCCTGGCGGCCGCGCTTGGGGGCCTCAAGGGTCCGCTGATGAAGGTTGCGCAGTTGCTGTCGACCATCCCCGAGGCGCTGCCGCCCGAATACGCCCGCGAACTCGCGCAGTTGCAGTCGAACGCGCCGCCCATGGGTCCAGCGTTCGTGCGCCGTCGTCTCGTTGCCGAACTCGGCGCAGACTGGCGCGAAAAGTTCGGCTCGTTCGAGGAAGAGGCCGTGGCCTCGGCCTCACTCGGTCAAGTCCACCGCGCGACGACGCATGACGGCGTGTCGCTTGCCATCAAGCTGCAATACCCGGACATGCAGTCGGCGGTCGAAGCCGACCTCAACCAGCTCAAAGTCATTTTCTCCATGCATGCCCGCATGGGCGGCGCCGTCGATACCCGCGAAATGCTGGTCGAAATCGGCGACCGGCTGCGCGAAGAGCTCGATTACCGGCTGGAAGGCCGCCACGCCCGCCTCTACCGCTACATATTCCGTGACGAGCCGCGCGTCCGGGTGCCGGACGTGTTCGAGGACCTGTCGACCAACCGCATGCTCGCCATGGGTTGGTTGCAGGGGCGCAAATTGCTCGACTACAAGTCGGCCTCCATGGAGGACCGCAACCGTCTAGCCGAGGCGATGTATCAAGCCTGGTGGTACCCGGTGACGCACTACGGCGTTATCCACGGCGACCCCCATCTCGGCAATTATACGGTCTTCGAAGAGCCCGGCAGCGCGCCAGCCGATGGCAGCATCGGGACGCCGATGGGCATCAACCTGCTCGATTACGGCTGCATCCGGAAATTCCCGCCGATATTCGTCAACGGCGTGATCGACCTCTACAACGGCCTGCTTCGCAACGATCGCGCGCAAGTTGTACACGCCTACGAGACATGGGGCTTCAAGGGCCTGTCGAGCGACCTGATCGACGCGCTGTCGATCTGGGCGAAATTCATCTACGGGCCGCTGCTCGACGACCGCGAGCGGACCATCGCCGACGGAACGGCGCCGGGCGAATACGGCCGTAAGGAAGCATTCAACGTCCACCAGATCCTCAAGGAAAAGGGTCCGGTGACCATACCGCGCGAATTCGTGTTCATGGATCGCGCCGCAATCGGCCTGGGCGGCGTGTTCCTCCACCTCGACGCCCGGCGCAATTGGCACCGGATGTTCAACGAAAACATCGCAGGCTTCGACGTGGCGACGGTTGCTGCCCGCCAACAGCAGGCTTTCGAGGTCTCCGGCCTTGCCGACCCGCTGCCGCCGCCCGCAGCAGCAGCAGCTTGATCGGCCCACCCGATCGACTATATCGGACCTGCCGGGTATTCTCGTTTGGACGCGTTGGCCGACCCGCGTCACGCGTCGAGAAAACATAAGGAGTGGCGCGGCGACCGCGCCGGACACATTTGACAGAAGTTCTAATCGTCGCCGTTCTCATACTGCTGAACGGCGTATTCGCTCTGTCTGAACTGGCCGTTGTTTCCTCCCGATCCGGCCGCTTGAAGGCCCTGGCCGCAGCTGGACAGCCGGGCGCATCAAGCGCATTGGCGTTGAACGCTGATCCGGGACGGTTCCTGTCATCTGTGCAAATCGGCATCACGTTGATCGGCATCATCAATGGCGCATACTCTGGCGAAGCGTTTGGCGCGCAAGCCGCGAACGCGTTCAAATCCATCGGGTTGTCGGACGCGATCTCCGCTCCTGCCGGATACGTGCTCGTAATTGCCGTGATTACGTATCTGTCTGTGATCATCGGCGAACTTGTTCCCAAAAACCTCGCGCTGAAAAATGCCGAGAGGATCGCCTGCACCGTCGCTCCGCCGATGGTGCTATTCGCCAAATTCGCAGCGCCCGCCGTTTGGATACTCGACCAGTCCACAAAGCTTGTCTTTGCCGCTTTCGGTCAATCGGTCGAGAGCGAATCGCGGGTCACGGATGAAGAAATCCGGACGCTGGTGTCGGAAGCCGAGTCCGCCGGTGTGATCGAAACCGGCGAGCGCCAGATGATCACCGGCGTCATGCGCCTTGCGGACCGTGCCGTCGTCGGCATCATGACGCCGCGCACTGACGTTGATTGGATCGACGTCACCGGTGAAGAAAGCGCAATTCGCGACCGTTTGATTTCGACCACCCACTCGCGGCTTCCCGCAGGCGAAGGTTCGGCTGATGCCATCATCGGCGTTGTGCAAACCCGGGAACTTCTCGCCGATCTCCTGGCTGGCAAACCGCTCGACGTTGGCCGCCATGTGCGCAAGGCGCCAGCCATACCGGAATCGACGTCGGCCCTCGATGTCGTCAAGATACTACGCGAGTCCCCCGTCCCGATGGCGCTCGTTCTTGACGAATACGGCCATTTCGAAGGTCTGGTGACGCCCGCAGATATCCTCGAAGCCATCGCTGGCGTGTTCAAATCCGACATGGATGGCGCCGAACCCTATGCGGTGGCCCGCGAAGACGGATCGTGGCTCCTGTCTGGCGCGATGCCAGCCGACGAGATGGCCGACACCATCGGCTTCAAGCTGCCAGAGCAACGCAGCTACGAAACCGTCGCGGGCTTCGTACTCGCCGAAATGCGGCACATTCCGAAAACCGGCGAATACATCGTAACCCAGGGCTGGAAGTTCGAGGTGGTCGACCTCGATGGCCGCCGCATCGACAAGATCCTCGCGGTCAAGCTCGAACCGCCGACGGTTTGAACGTCAGCGACGGGGGCCCCCACCCGACCGGTTGTCACCGATCACGCCTTCCCCACGCTCGCAATCCACGCCATGACCTCGCCGACGTTGTGGGAGGCCCACAGGTGGCCAGCGCCGGGAATTTCGGTGAGTTCACAGCGCGGCAGCGAGCGGGCGAGCAACCTCGCGGCCTCGATCGGCACGTTGCGATCGGCGAGCCCGATCCACATGCGCGACGGCATATCGGCGCGTGATAGGTCGATGCCCCACGGCCGCGCAAACAGCGCCATATCGGCAAGAGCGCCGCCCACGCCTGGCTCCATGCCTTCGCGAAACGTTTTCGCCAACCGGTCGCGCACCGCCGGGTCGGCCACGGTCTGGCGATCGACGCCCGACCGCGTGTTCGCCAATCTCAGCGCGAGGGGTGGCGACACGCGCAACGCCAAGCGGAATGCAAGGAAGCCCAGCGACAATGCGCCGGGCACATTCGGCAAGGTGCGGAAGCACAAGCGGTGAAACGTCGAAAGCGCTGGCAATGGCTTGAGACCAGCAATCGGCCCGACCGGTGAGATCAGCGCCAGCGTGGTAACCCGTTCGGCGTAACTTGCCGCAACGGCCGCAGCGAACGGCCCGCCGCCAGATATGCCAACGACGTGATACCGGCCAATCGCCAGTTCGTCGGCCAGATTTGCGATATCGGACGCAAAGTCGCGCAAGGTTCCGCCCGGCCGTGGCGAGGTCAAGCCATAGCCCCAACGGTCGACCGACACGATTTTGAGCCCATGCTTCAGGCCCGCAACGTGGGCGCTGGCAAATTTGTAGCGCGAGCCCGGCGTGCCATGCAGCGCGATCACGGGGACACCGTTTTGCGAGCCATACAGCCGATAGCCCATCACCCGGCCATCGCGCAGAGTCACGATGCGCGACCGCGTGAGCGAGGGGCTCGCGCCGACGCCGTGCGTCCGTTGCGGAGCCTGCCGCATGCCTATTTCAAGCTGCCGCAGAACCGCTGGATGCGCCGACACGCCTCCTCCAGCGCTTCCGTGGAGGTAGCGTAAGAGATGCGAAACGCCGGACTGCCGTAGAACGCCGCGCCATGAACCGCAGCAACGCCTTCGGCTTCGAGCAGCGTCGTCACGAACTCCTCGTCCGTGGCGATCACTTTGCCCGACGGCGCCGTCTTGCCGATCAATTCGGCGCACGACGGGTAGACGTAAAACGCGCCTTCCGGCTTGGCGCACTTGAGGCCTTTTGCCTGGTTCAGCATCGACACCACGAGATCGCGGCGCTTGGCGAAGGCCTCGTTGTTCTTCGCGATAAAATCCTGCGGACCGTTGAGCGCCTCGACGGCCGCCCACTGCGTGATCGAGCAGGGGTTCGACGTCGACTGCGACTGCAGCTTGCTCATAGCCTTGATCAGAACCTCGGGCCCCGCGCCATAACCGAGCCGCCAGCCGGTCATGCAGTAGGATTTCGACAGCCCGTTCATGGTCAGCGTGCGATCTTTGAGGCCTGGCTCGACTGCAACCGGCGTGTGCATCACGAGGCCGTCGTAGATCAGGTGCTCATAGATATCGTCCGACAGCGTCCACACATGGGGATGGCGCATCAGCACATCGGTCAGCGCCTTGACCTCGTCGCGCGTGTAAGCAGCCCCGGTTGGATTCGAGGGCGCATTGAAGATGAACCATTTGGTCTTGGGCGTAATCGCCTTTTCCAGCCCCTCGGGCGTCAACTTGAAGCCAGCCTCGAGCGTCGTCGGCGCAAATACGCAGGTTGCACCCGCAAGACCCACGATGTCGGCATACGAGACCCACGCCGGCGTCGGGATGATCACTTCATCGCCCGGGTTCAGGGTGGCGATCAGCGCGTTGTACAGCACCTGCTTGCCGCCGGTGCCCACCGTGATCTGCGACGGCTTGTAGTCGATGCCGTTTTCGCGGGCGAACTTCGCAACGATGGCGACCTTGAGCTCCGGCATCCCGTCGACGTCTGTGTATTTCGTCTTGCCGTCGGCCATCGCCTTGGTCGCGGCGTCCTTGATATTTTGCGGCGTGTCAAAATCCGGCTCGCCAGCCGACAACGAGATGATGTCACGCCCGGCCGCCTTGAGTTCTCGCGCCTTCATCGACACGGCGATTGTGGCCGATGGCTGGATGCGGTTGAGGCTGTCGGCGATGAAACCCATGGGATCGATCTTTCTGGACGAGGCGGAGGCGCCAGCCGGATGACCGGCCGCAAGGATGGAGACGCGCCGTTCTAGTGCCGTATCTCGTGAGGTGGAAGCGCTTTCAGACCGAAAGCGCGGATCAGCACTATGGCTCGCAGTATGGCTGCGCGGCTTACAAATGCCGGTGACAACGCCCTGCCAGGCAACCCGCCCACATATCGAACCACGGTTCATGAACGGCTAAGCCTACCGATCGCCGCCCGATGTTTTATGGCACCAAGAACCGCAACCTGTGCCATACTGCAGGCCAGATCGGCGACCTGAGATGGCGTGTCCGATAAACCACAGCCCTGCAGCGTTCAGGTTGCATTGGGGGAAAATAGCCGAGTTCGCCACATTGGGAGCCAAACCCCGACACACCCTGAAGCTCGATTGATCGGAGACGCGTTCGTCTTCGTTATAAATGTTAGGAGCATCACCATGGCCCGACCTTTTTCAGCCGCTCGATTAGTTTTTGACGCCGCCATTGGCGCCGTCGTGTTCGCCGGTCTGACCGTGGCCCTTCTCGGCCAGTCGGCTGCCGCTCAGCTCATCACACAAGGAACCGCACCGTTGCCACTCGCGACCCTTACAAGCTCACCGCAAGCCCTAATTCTTCTGCTGGCGATCGTATTTTCGGCGTTGTTTGCGCTGAACCTCGCGTTCATGCGTCACGTTAAGGGCTCCGAGGTCCGCGTGAAGGCGCATCGTCGGCCTGATACAGACCAAGCCGGGTAACGCGCTGCGTTATACGCTTCTCCAGAGGTTTTTGATGTCCAACCCGCCGATGTCCGAGACAACGCAAAGTAACGAACGCGGACGTTTGGATGCGGTCCGCCCATCGCGAGACTGGCGTTTGGGAGCCGTCGGTGCCGTGGCCATTGCCGCTGTCGTCGTTGGCGGCGGAGTTATGGCACTCGATACCGAAAACGTGGTTTCATCGGTCTTTGACAGGTCGTTTTCCCGCGCTGTCGTATCGCCTCGCGCGGTCGCTGAAACACCGCCTGTCGCCCGTCCGCGCCTCGACGGTATCGTCGGGAGTGAAGCGTTCTGGCTGGGCATAGCAAACCCTGAGATCGCACGCGTCGTCGCCGTGGGCCAGCCGCTTACCCTTCGCTCGGGGGGCAACACGCCAGATCGCCGCCTCGTGATCATCGACGTCCGTGAGGTGCCTGCCTCGTCCGGACCGACGGCGCACTTGGATACCGAAACCCGAATCGACACACGGGCCGTTACCGCGCCGGTCTATCTGATCGTCTGCCGCGACCACCATGATCCGACGGCAGCCGAGTTCCTACTCGAACTCCGCAATGGCGAAATCTCGATCATCGGCTCTGAGGCGCCGCGCATTCTATAAGCAGCGTCGCTCAAACGGTGCGCGCTTTCCGCTCCCTGCCGACCTCGCCAACCACGTCGGCCAATGCCAAGCAATCCGCCGCCCGCGGGGACGACTTGCGCCAAGCCAATCCTAACGTCCGCTGCGGCTCTGGGTCTGCGAACCGCAACAGTGTGATCCCACGCCCCTCGGCTTCGACCGAAAGGCAAATCTCCGGCAGCAAGGTCAGCCCCAAATCGTTGGCGACGAGTTGAACGATCGTCGACAGGCTCGATGCACCGAAGGCCTCGCCCGTTTCAGATTCGCGCAAGTCGCACACCGCCAGTGCCTGATCGCGTAGGCAGTGGCCTTCCTCGAGCAGCAACAGACGGTCATCCTTGATCAGCTCCGCCGTCGCCTTGACCTTGCCGCTGATCTTGCGGCTGGCCGGCATCGCCAACAAGAAGCGATCCTCCAGGATTGCCATCGTCTCGAATTCCGGCCGGTCGACGGGCAAAGCCAGCAGCAAGACGTCGAGCGATCCGTCGGCCAAAGCGTCAAGCAGATGCTCGGTGCGCGACTCCCGGACGCGCAGTTTGAGCGCCGGGTGGCGGGCCCGCAAAAGCGGCAGCATCGGAGGCAGCAGATACGGCGCTACCGTGGGGATCACACCGAGATTCAAAGGGCCGGTCAGCGGCTCGCGGTTAATCCGGGCGAAATCCGAGATATCGCGCACTTCAGCCAGCACCCGGGCCGCACGCCTTGCAATTTCGGCACCCTCTGGGGTCGGACGCACGCCGCGCGGCAGCCGCTCGAACAAGCTGACGCCCAGTTCCTCTTCGACCAACTTGACCTGTAGCGACAGCGCGGGTTGCGTGACCGAGCATTGCTCCGCCGCCCGGCCGAAATGGCCAAGTCGCGCTATCGCCTCTACATAACGAAGCTGCCGCAAGGTGATCATGACGGATAAGTTGTACTGATCGATGGTGCCCGTCAAACGCCATCACGCCGTCATACCCAAATTTCCGACCGGCTATGGGGTCAACTCGCCCTTGCGACGGCGCAGTTCCAGATAGCGGTTGAACGACACTTCGGCTGAAACATACGCCTCCTGGAGTTCGACGCTCCAGTATTTCAGGTTGGGCAGCGGTATCGCCTCGCCAGTCACCGCACAGCGGACATAGTCGCCGGCCGACAACACCGTGAAATCGCCGTCCCCGAAACGGACGCGCGCTTCCGACGTAAGGCCGAAAAGTTTCTCAAAGCGGTTCATGCGGGTCCCGTGATCGCGCGGAAGGCTCAGTATCGTGCCGGAAACTGAAGAACGGCGAACGAAACGTCAATTGGTCTTCGCAACGCATGCCGTGAGACCGGGACATCGGCAACCTGGAAATTTCCACCTTCAGCGAGGCCGATGAGGCCCCGGTTCAAAACAAACTTCCCTGCGAACCGCCGCCACCGGAACCGCCGCCCCGAGAACCACTATCCCGAGAACCAGTATCCTTCGGCCCGCCACCCGGCTCTTGGCCCTTCGGCTTGCGAGGACGGATGCCGATCGGACCCTGCGGCGACCCGCGATCAGCAACCCTGCCGTCTTCGAGCGCCTGCACGCGCACGTCGCCGTCGTGGAACTCGATACTGAGCGCCCCGCCGGCCGCCACGTGCGTGGCCACCCGCACCATCTGGCCATTGCCATCCCGCACAACGGCAAAGCCGCGCGCCAGCACACCCTGATACGACAGCGCCGCCAGCATCGAAGACCGCGCCTCCAGGCGTTCGCGCACCGCCTGCAAGCGTTGCGTCAGTGCGAGGGCACCACGCGCATCAAGACTATCGAGCTGTTCTCGACCGCGCCGGGCGCGGGCCGCAACGACCGACGGGCGCATCCGCGCCGCCGATCCCTCGAACCGAGCGCGCTGCCGTCCGGCAAGCCGCGACAGCCCGTCAGTCGTTCGTGCGCCCAGGCTCGCAACACGGTCGCGCCATCGCGCGAGCCGGTTGGCGACCAAGCCCGTCGTAAGCCGTCCGGCAATTCTGGCATGCCGCATGGCGTGCGCCCGCGCGTTGGCCAGCAGACCGCGCGCGAGGCGGCTGTCGGCTGCATCGAGCCGCTGGCGCGGCAGCCGCACCAGATCCTCGGCCCGCGGCAGTCCCCGCGCCGCAGCCTTGAGGTCCGCCCGCCGATGCTCCGCCAATCGCCGGATGCCGACCGCCAACCGTCCGCTGAGGTCGCCGAGCTGTCCTATCAGTTCCGAATACTTCGGCACGACCCATTCGGCCGCCTTCGTCGGCGTCGGCGCCCTGGCATCAGCGGCGAGGTCAACCAGCGTCCAATCGGTTTCGTGGCCGACAGCCGACACGATCGGGATCGCGCTCCCGGCGGCAGCGCGCACGACCGCCTCGTCGTTGAACCCCCACAGGTCTTCGAGACTACCGCCGCCACGTGCCACGATCAGAACGTCGGGCCGCACCAAACGCCCACCGCCCGATCCCGTCGACACCCCTGCCGGTAGCTGGTTGAACCCGTTGATGGCGGCCGCCACCTCTGCGCCGCAGGATTCGCCCTGGACACGCACTGGCCACACCACGACGTGGACTGGAAACCGCTCGGCGAACCCCGCCAGCATGTCGCGGATCACCGCGCCCGTAGGCGATGTCACAATGCCCACGACGCGCGGCATGAACGGCAGCCGCCGCTTGCGCTCGGGCGCAAACAGTCCCTCCGCCGCGAGCCGCCGCTTGCGCTCGTCGAGCAACGCCATCAGCGCGCCCGCGCCCGCTGGCTCCATCGCCTCGACGACGATTTGATACTTCGACGCGTTCGGATAGCTCGTGACCTTACCCGTCGCGATGACTTCCATGCCCTCTTCAGGCTTGAACTTGAGCCGCCCGAACGATCCCTTCCAAACGACCGCATCGATCCGCGCGTTGTCGTCCTTTAGCGTGAAATAGCAGTGCCCCGACGAATGCGGGCCGCGATAACCCGAGATTTCGCCGCGCAATCGCACGTGGCCAAAACTATCTTCGAGCGACCGTTTGATCCCGCTGGCCAACTGCGACACCGTCAACTCGGGCGTATTGCCAGCCCGAAAGCCAGGGGCGGCCGTGTTGCCGTTGGCAGGTTTACCGTCCATCGGCAGTTTGGGGGCCGGGCTCGCCACGAATCACGTGCTCCTTTTCTGATTTCGGGCACTCTATACGACTACGATCGCGGCACCCAAGTGGCCCATCCTGGCCCGCGCCGCGGTGTTGGCGGTTATCCCAAGCGGAATGCGGCCGGTTACTGGGACGGGGAAGCGTGGGCCAGCCAAGAAGATTGCGGTTCGCCATCGCACCTGGGCCAGCCACGTTCATGCGACGGGCATCATCAGACGGGCCCAGAATTCATGGGACGGGCCTAAAGTCCAGTTGCAGCGTCAGCCAACAACATCGGCTTGCAACAACGCTCACGCCGCAGTATCAACTGGCGCTTGCGCAGGGCCGAAAGACGCCAAGCGCTGGAGAGGTGGCCGAGTGGCTGAAGGCGTCAGTCTCGAAAACTGAAGTAGGTGTAAGCCTACCGTGGGTTCGAATCCCACCCTCTCCGCCAGAATTCGTTGATTTAATTGCGCTTTTCTAGGATCTAAGATTTTTACCCACCAGTTTACCCACCATCGACAGATTGCTAGTAGATGCAGGTCGCGAGCGTCGTAAGAGGATCGCGACAGACAATGCTCCTGGTGGCGCACCCCCCTAACGAAAGTATACAGTCCTCAGACTGCCCCTGCGGCCGCTGACCAAGAGCTGCAGTAGATACAGCGGTCGGGTCGCGATCCAGTCGCGAACCTCAGACGCCAACCACGCGACCCGCCGAAGCCCCAGCCGCCGCTGCTTGGGAAACAAGCCAATCGCGACATACGCGTAGAGCGTCGAACGCGAGAGGCCAGTCTTCGCCAGAACGGCTTTCAGGCCCCACAACTCATCATCGGCGCTTGATGCCGATATGTTGGAGCTTGCGTCGATCGTCGTCATCGTAACTCCTCTGAAAAAATTTGCGTGGTCGCTTCGCGCGAGGGCCTTCGGAAGCCATTGCATCCCTTCGGCTCAAGACGAATGGGGATTCGCGGGAAAAGACAGGACCTCCAAAGAACCAGACGGAAGCGCAGGGAACCACCTGTGTCGGCCGGATCGTCTGACCAGAAAGGCACCGTTTTCCAGCCTAACAGAGCGGTTTCGTATGTTGCCGTTCCCAGCACATTATAGGCGGAGCGCACGGACAGCCGGAAGGATGTATCGCGGGCAGTTCAATGCAGTCGCGAGTACCTCGGTGCGGCAAGCGAACTGCTGTTTGGGTCCAGCGACAATTTTAGCGGATTGGGCAGTCCCTCGCCGAAGGGGCGATGGCCGCGCTCTACCTCGCGGCCAAGAGGCCGCTCGCCCGAGCCCCGCGTCTCGCCGGAGGCGAGCCCAAAGGGGGCCGCGGGTCTCGGCCCTCCCGGGTCACGATCGCTACCGCTGAAGTGCCGACTACGCGCGGCAGTACTCAACCTACAAATGCGTACTTCAGCCTTGGGGAGAAAGCCGACATTGTAGTTTGCCGGTTGATATGAAAACCGGTGAAGTCTGACTTCTCTGGATACGGACCGCTCGCCCTGCCGAAATAACGGCACGAACACGAATAGACCATCCGACTTAATGTTCTGAGCGCCCCTGCGGTTCTCCTAGTAACCGGTCAAAGTACGCAATCGTATTCTTAAGGCCCTCATCCAACTGGACTTTTGGTTCCCAACCTAACTTTGCCCGCGCAAGGCCAATGTCTGGCCTACGCTGTCTAGGGTCATCTTGGGGCAGCGGCTGGAATACAAGCTTGGAACTGGACCCCGTCTGCGAAATTATACGTTCAGCAAGTTCCCGAATCGTAAACTCGCTAGGGTTACCCAGGTTCATAGGACCAGTGACGTCATTTGAAGCACACATGAGCCTGACAAACCCATCAATCAAATCATCGACATAGCAGAATGATCGGGTTTGGCTGCCGTCGCCATAGATCGTGATGTTCTGTCTTTTGAGGGCTTGTACAATAAAATTCGAAACAACTCGCCCATCGTTGGGATGCATGCGTGGGCCGAACGTGTTGAAAATCCGCGCAACCTTGATTTCGAGGCCGAATTGCCGATGGTAATCAAAAAACAGAGTTTCGGCACAACGCTTACCTTCGTCGTAGCAAGATCGCGGGCCTATCGGATTTACATTTCCCCAGTAGTTTTCTGGCTGAGGATGCACGATCGGATCTCCGTATACCTCAGAGGTCGACGCCTGAAATATTCTGCATCTCAGACGTTTGGCCAGACCCAACATATTTATTGCACCATGCACGCTCGTCTTTGTGGTCTGCACCGGGTCGTGCTGGTAATGAACCGGTGACGCTGGACACGCGAGGTTGTAGATTTCGTCGACTTCGATGTAGAGCGGGAAAGTTATGTCATGGCGAAGGACCTCGAACCGCTTGTGCCCGATTAGATGCTCGATGTTGTGCTTGCTGCCGGTGAAAAAGTTGTCCACGCAAACGACGTCATGGCCTTCCGTAAGCAAGCGCTCGCAAAGATGAGACCCGAGGAACCCAGCGCCCCCTGTGACGAGGATCGTTCTGTTGATCCTTTCCCGACGATAGTTCGTCATGTGCCCACCACGGTTCAAATGCACGGCAACAAACTTGTGCCGTGCCCCGCCCCGACGGAGTACTAGGGCAGCTGTCTAGTGTGACGGCTTAAGTCAGAAGTTCTCCAGAACGCAACGTGCGCCGTCCAGGTTTTGTCGCGGAGTGCGAAGGTTGTCACGAAGGATTGGACCCGCCATACGCGAGGTCCTCGTTCTGCGAACCCTATGTGCGTCGGAGGCTCAGTCCATCTAATCTCCTCTGGAAAGGTGCTGTGCAACGATCTAGGAGTTAGGTGGCTCACGCTGAACATCAGGATTTTCTGCACACCTATGGCATCAAAATCGAACGATAAGCTTGATGCACTAAGGGCCAAGGCCTTCGACAGCTTCGGGCGGCGCGATCTGACGGGAGCCCTTGCGGCCTGCCAACGTTATCTCAAGCAAGACGGGCGCCACGCCAACATCATAGCGTTGCTTGGCATAATAAGGTTTGAACAGGGCTTTCACGCCGCCGCCATCGATCTTATGAGGCGCGCTTGCCAACTCGCGCCGAACGACGTCGGCCTCCGGTTCAATTACGCAAAAATGCAGACGGACCTTGGTCAAGCCGCCGAAGCGGAGCCGATGCTACGTGCGTGCCTTACCGCTAAGCCTGATTTCGATCCTGCCGCCAACTTGTTGGGCGTAGCCTTGCTTGCCCTTGGCCGTCCCGCTGAAGCGGCAACGTCTTTTCGCGCCGCTTCACAATTGAAACCCAATAATTACGAATATTTTGCCAACCTCGCGGTTGCACTTCGTCAATTGCATGCGCTTGGGCCTTCGGTCGCGGCTCTGGCGAAAGCCTGCGAGTTGGCACCTGCCGACGTTGCGCTCCAAGCTGAGCTCGGCAAAGCGTACTACACTGCGCGCGATCCGGAAGCCGCGTTACGCCATTTCGATATCGCAACCACACTCGATCCGCTAAACATGGCCGCCCGATCCGGGGCCATGCTGACGCGATTGAGGATTTGTGACTGGAGCATGATCGACGGCGACCGAGCCTTCATTTTGAACACACTTATGCGGGCACGAGAGGGCAAAGCAACCGGCATCAGTCCCTATGTCACGACGCTAATTAGCAATGACCCTTCGCATTGTATGGCAGCTGCTAGGATAGCCTCGGGTGTGCGCGTCGGCCCGGTGAGTTCGTCGCCAAACTTGCGCACGCCCAGTGCGGCAAAAGACCGTGATGTGATCAACGTGGCCTACGTCTCCGCCGACTACCGCGAGCATGCAACATCGTACCTCATTGCCGAGACAATTGAACTGCATGACCGAAGCCGTGTGAGGGTTTTTGGATTGTCCTACGGCCCGCCGGAGCAAAGCCCGATGCGAACCCGAATGGAGGCTGCATTCGACGAGTTCGTTGATGTCGCCGACCTTTCGCCCCGACTAATCGCTGAGAAAATGCGGAGCCTTGGTATTGATGTCGCAGTCGATCTTCAAGGCTTCAATCAATACAATCGCATGGAAATCTTTTCTCATCGTGCAGTTCCGCTACAGGCCATTTATCTTGGATGGCCAGGAACCTCGGGTACGAATTACTACGACTACATTATTGCAGATGCCGATGTGATCCCTGACGAAAACCGGCAACACTTCAGCGAGAGTGTCGTCTGGTTGCCATGCTGTTATCAGCCCAACGACCGCATGCGACGAATTTCAGACACCGTTCCAAGTCGAGCTGAGTGCGGGCTGCCTGAGACCGCCCTGGTCTTTGCCTGCCTCAACAACCCGTTCAAGATTTTGCCTGAGATGTTCGCATCATGGATGCGCATCCTTGATCGCGTTCCTGGAAGCGTTCTGTGGCTGCTCGATGATTCTCCCTTCATGCAAGCCAACCTGCGTCGGGAGGCCGTGGCTCGCGGCATAGCCAGCGACCGCATTCATTTTGCGAAGTTCGTCCCCAACCCCGAGCATCTGGCGCGTCTCACTCACATCGACCTAGTCCTCGACACTTTGCCCTACAATGCCCATACGACTGCATCGGACGCACTATGGATGGGGGTTCCCGTGCTGACATGTACAGGAACCTCATTCGCGGGCCGCGTCGCCACAAGCCTCTTAAGGGGCTGCGGCGGCAGTGAGCTGATAACGGCGACGCTCTCAGAGTACGAGACGCGCGCTGTTGAGTTGGCAAACGACCGGGAGCGCCTGGTCGCGATCGGGCGAATGATCAAGCAGGCAGCCCGCAGCGGTAGTCCGCCTTTTGACACCCTGCGGCTGGCGCGTGGTTTGGAGGCCGCGTATGTCGCCATGGCCGATCGTCAACGCCAAGGTAAGCCGCCCTCGCACCTCGACCTCCGGGCGGCTGCAGATGAACTTAGGCGGTAATTGCCGATCGTGGGGTATCCCAATACTTCACCTGAAACAAAGAGTTCTAAGACTATGAAAAGCGCCAAGGCCACACCGCTTGTAACGGTAATCACGCCGACCACCGGTTCTCCTCTTCTGACTAAGGCACTCGATGGCGTTGCCTGCCAAACCTACCGCGCCATTCAGCACCTCGTCGTGATCGACGGAACCGAGCGAGCTCGAGATGTAAGGCCGCAGCTTGCAAACCGGGTCGTGGACATTTTCGAGCTACCCTATCCGACTGGTACTGACCGATTCAACGGCCATCGGATTTATGCCGCAGCAACGTTTCTCGGAAAAGGCGACTTTTTTTGCTTTTTAGATGAAGACAACTGGCCCGATAGCAATCACGTCGAGAGCCTTGTGGCGGTGATTATGGCCGGAAATGAGTGGGCATTTTCTCTGCGAAAAATTGTTGATCAAGATGGTCAATTCATTTGCTTCGACAATTGTGAGTCGCTCGGCAAGTGGCCAACAGTCCTTGGACCGGAAGACTATCTCGTGGACGTGAACCACGTCATGTTGCCAAGGACGCTGGCCGTTCACTTGTCACCGATCTGGTTTCGCAAAGCCAGGGAGCCCGGCGTCGTCGAGGTTGACCGAATGTTGACTAGAGCTTTGCGCTCGAAAACCAAGCGCTTCGACTCGAACTATCGATATTCGCTTAATTATAGGGCTGGAAGTACAGGTCTGTCTGTAAAAGGGTCCTTCTTCGAAAAAGGCAATGAAAGAATGGCTCAACGCTTCCGGGCCGGATATCCATGGAATCCGTTGAAAATTCGACTTTGATGATTTTCAGAAGGATGACATGAGCGTAGCGCTTATCAATAATGCCGTCGGCCTGTCCAGCTACGGCAATCGATGTGGAAATCCAAGAAATCAACATATTTGGAGTTGCAAGGCTGTGACCGCGCCAATCCCCGAATTGCATTGGGAGAATGTGCATTTAGACCGGGCTTCTGCATATCCTTGGGACGCTCTTGTTGAAACCCAGTATCTTGTTGACTTCTTGACTGAGCTTGAGCGGTCACTCACGCACGAGTTTGGGTCCTATGCTTTTTTTGTTCTAAGCTCCCAAGCTTCAGCCGTAAATCCGCAATCATTAGAGCATCACCACCCGCGAAAGGTTCTATTTCATATTTCTGATGAAAATGGTGTCGTTCCGACCCAGTGGCAGAGCGCCTATCACGCCATCTTCAAATCCTACATCAAGGAAGATCGGCCTGCGCGAAATATTTTCTCTTTCCCAGTCGGGTGCGTCAACGGGGTCATGTTCGAGGCGCCAAAACTCGTGATTGAGAGGCCATTTAATGTATTCTATTCGGGCAATTTGAATTCGAACCGCTTATCGCTCTACGCCGCCCTTCATCCTCGACTGAGACATCGTGCCAAACAAGCGGCTCAAGATGAAATTCGACGAACAATTAGTGTGCTTCCACGGGTATTTGATCAGACTTGGCCAGGTTCGCATATCAGGTTCACCGACGGCTTTTTAAGGGGATTATCACGCGCCGAATACGGTCGCCGCTTATTGGACAGCCGCATTGTGTTGTGCCCAATGGGTTTCAGGAGCCCGGAAACGTTTAGGCACATGGAAGCATTGAGGGCTGGAGCGGTGATCGTTTCAGAGCACCTCCCGAATACGCGACTGTACCGAGGCTCTCCAATTCTGACGATCAAGGATTGGCGTGTGGCTATCGAGACTATTACGAACCTCATACAAGATCAGGATCGACTTGCCGAGCTTCAGTTGCGATCACTGCAATGGTGGGACGAGGTATGTTCACCAAAGGCAACGGCTCGCTATGTTGCCGACATCTTGCGCAGAATTTGAATTTGGTCACCCAGAGACTGAGTTTAGAAGGCGTGAAATGGTCGTACTTTTCTTAAGCATATTCTATTACTTCCGCGTGGTGCTATGACTAAGGACTGATATATTTGTTTTCGACCAGCTGCCGCCGAACGATGAGCGAAGTGCTCGGAAGCCCGACATAAGGTCACGCACTTGGGCGTGATAAGATCACGCACTTGGGCGTGGCCTGCGCGGCCTCGTCCTCCACACTCATCGGCAGCCGCGCACTCTGTCGAGTATGTCTCGAATCCGATCCGCCGCCCCCTTCGACAGCGCCGGCATAGTGAGAATGCGCGCTGTCTCCGTGGCTACCGGTTCGACACGATCCGGCACCCGCTTGGCCCAATCCGCGGGCACGTGGCCAGGTCGCACGATTGGCAGCGTCACGTAGGGCACCTGGAGTTCGAGCGCGTCCTTGCCCAAGCCCAGCATGAGGACGCGAATGCCATCAGAACGCGGGCCAAGCCGTGTGGCGATTTCGTCGGCTGTGATGACACGGCGGCTGTCGCGCCGCCGATTGGTCGTAACGCTCCAAGTGCCGCCGGCTGTGGTTTCGCTGCGCTCCTCGCGTTCAATGTCTTGATCGCCGATCAACTGGCTCGCTTCGTCAGCGCCACGACCGAGGTTGAGCCGGGTGATAATCTTGGTGCCGATCATGCCGACCCAAGCGTCCGCACGATCACGGCCATAGGTGGCCCGCAACTGCGCCAGGTCCTGGGCGCAAAGAACCGCGATGACGCCTTTTGAACGGCCGAGGTCCAGGAAAGTCGAAAAGTTATTGAGGCGCGGCAATTGCGGAAACTCGTCGGCAAAAATCCAGATACGCCGCTCGCGGCTTTCGGCAAGCGACGGACTGCCGACGTACGATGCCAACAACCCCAGCATGCCGCCGATCCAGATGCTCGACAATTCGGGATGGCGTGGGTCGTGTTGTAGAATAACAGGCCTATGTGGCGTCGGCGCATGCAGCCAATCGGATACAGCGAAGCGCCCTTTGGCAGCGGTCTTCCAGGCATCGGCAAGGGACGCAACGACATACATGTGAGTCTGGAAAGTCGAGAGCACGCTTTGCGTCGTCCGGCAGTCCGGGTTTTCGAGCAGCCGAACGGCATCGCGATGATTTTGGCGCGCCATGGCCAGCAGCACATCGCCGCTCGACGTGCTGATCTCATGCAGATCACGCCACGTCCATTGATCGCCCTTGGTCGACTGTAATGTCGAGACACAAACGACGAGGATTTCGCGCGCGGCGTCGGACCACATTGGGTCCTGGCTGCCGGGAATGATCCGCGCCGCCAACTCGCGAGCGTCCTGTTTCGTCCGGCAATCGCGCGCCACATCCCAGATCATCGAGCGCTGATCCTGCGGCGCGATCAACAGCGGTTCGCCCGGCAGGGTCGCCGTCATGTCGCCCTTGACGTCGACCACGAGCACGCCATCGCCACGGGCAAGTGCTGCGAGCACGAGATGCAGCATAGTCTGCGTCTTGCCGGCCCCGACGCTGCCCCAGATCAGCCAATGGCGGGACTCGCGGTCGCGACTGACGGCGAGGCCTGGCACCAACTCAAGCCCGCCACCCGATTGCTTGATCTCGGGTTTGGCAGCTTGAATAAAGGCGTGCGTGGCCCGTGACCCCGATAGCAGTTGACGCCCGCGCAACACGCGATGTGGCGATCGATCAAATCTCACGGCGATCACGAAACCGAATGTCGCCAGCAGGGTCCAACTGCCGGTGAGGATAATCGACCAGTAGCGCCAAGCAAAACTATCGGTAGCCTGCGCTTCTTGCAGGCTGATTGCGCAGCGCTGCCAATGGTCCGCGCTGGTTCGATCAGCGAGGTTCGAAAGCAGACGCGCGCCCATGCACGAGCGCACCTCGGCCGAGGAAAAGGTATCACTCCTCCCGTCCGGCAGCGACCACGTCGGGGGATACCAATTGATGGCTAGCTCATTGACCAGCGCAACGAGGCTGAGCCCGGCTAACATCGCGGCCAGCATGATGGTTTTGAGGCTACCGATCATCGTGCAGCCCCGTCGCCAGCCGACAATACGTTGAGCAGGGCGTCAAATTTTGTGCGCAGATCGCGGGCCAGAGCCTCGATGCGCTCGGACCGTTCAACGGCTTCGCGCGCGTGGGCTTCCAGCACCACGAGCCGCCGCTCGATCACCATGAGTCGATCCGCCAGCGCCTTGTTGTCGCCGCCAGCCAGACCCGTGACGATCAACTCGCGCGCGATGCCCGCCACGGTGCCTGAAACCAGATGAGCCCGCGCCTGCAGCCGCTCGACCTCACGGTTGGCGAGGCGGATGGAGACGGGCTGCGACGTCTCAGGCATGACCAACGAACCCGTGGTCGCGTTCGCTGCAAGCGGCATTCCATGCCCGGAGCACTTCGAGGCGAAAACTTGAAATCGGCAGCTCGGCCTCGGCGACGGCCGTGAGACGATCCCGCTGTAGTGTGCACAATGGCGAGGACGGTTTGATTTCAGGCCGATGCGCAGACAGCACGAGGGTCGTCCAAGACAGGTCATCGTGTCTGAACAACGAACTTGCGTTGTCGGGGTAGGTTAGAAGAGGCATGATCTGTCTCCGGGTTGGCGTGGCGCGCAGCAGCCAGCCCGAAAAACCGAAGGGGAAAAAGCATAATAATTTCAAGAAATAGCAGCCGGACGCAATTACAGCAGTGGACGGGGCAGCAGCACATGAGAGAGCAGGCATCGGCCCGATGACGTTATGGGCCAAAGGCCGCGCAACGCATCGCCCCTCATGCTGCGCCGTACAGAGCCGCGTGATTCCAATACCGACCGACCCGCCCCGATCCCATCAGGCAAGCCCCTTCGGCTCAACACTTTCCCGCGAGAGCGGGTTCGTTCTGGCCCGGAGCGGATGTCGCGAGGCTGGAACTTGCTTTTGGGCCCAGCATCCGCCTACGCCCTCGACGGAGTGTGGCGCGTAGGCAACGAGCCAGACACGGACACACACGTTGATCGTCAAAAGCGTCCGTTTCGGCGGCCAAATGAGAGACTATCGCACGTGGCTGAACGGCATCATCGTCCTTCGAACATCCTGCGTGCCGTTGCAGCGATCGCTAGACTAGACTGCGTTAGCCGCAGATAAACCGTTTGTGCACGGATTTAAACCATGACGCCCGTACGGCTGGCGCCGCTATTTCTCATCGTCCTGATTCTGGCAGCCTATCACTCGGGCGGGCTCCATTTTCTGTTCTGGGCAGACAGCTCGGGGTATGTCGCCCAAGCTGACAGCTTGTTCAGCTCGGGGGCCTACGAGAGGCCTTCAGCTCGCAGTATTGGCTATCCGCTCTTCGTGGCAGGCGCATTCGCCCTCTCCCGTTCCGCTCTGTCGATCATTGTTGCGCAAATCGTGCTCGTCGTCCTGGCTTTTGCGCTGCTGGCCGGTCTGGTGCGCACGGCAATAATGGACGTCGCACCCGTGTCGCAAGATCGCGCTGACAGGGTCGAAGGATTGTTACTCTTCCTTCTAGCGGCCAGCACAAGCTATAGTGCCCTGCACGTATTCACGCTTTCGGTGTTGCCAGAGGTGCTGCACGCGGTCCTTGCATTGGTCGCTGTGATGTCAGTCGGCTGGTTCGTCCAGAGGGCGCCGGTCACACCACAATGGTGGCCAGCAAGCCTTGCCGCCATAGCGTCCGCCTTGCCCGCTGTGGTGAAACCGCATTGGCTTTTTGCGGCAGCAGCGCTGGTGGTGATCGTGGCCGCCAAAGTGGCGTGGACGGAGTTTGCATGCCGTTCGCGGCACTACGCTACGTCCATTTTGCGCGCCCTATTGGGTACCGCTCTTCCTATCGCCGTTTTCGCAGCGACGCTCGCCCCAGACCGTTATCTCGCCGCGATCGATCCCAAAACGGAACTCTTTGGCCCGCGTACCTTATTCTGCAACCACCTTCACATGATCGAACGGGTCTCGAGGGGCAAAGCCACGTGGGGCCTTCATCCTGACGCCGACTTAGACGCCCAATTGACGGCGGCAGCGCGCAAGCTGTTGGCAGCCCAACCGAAACCTTGGACGCACCTCGGCTTCAACGGCGATCACTGCATGTTTAGCCCGGGGCATCAGCAAGTAGTGGGGAATCTATTGCAAGATCCCGCTGCGCAAAGGGCCTATTTTATGGCCGGTTTCAAGGCTGCTGTGCTCGGCGACCCGATCGGCTTTGTGTGGAAAATTCTCCGCCACGTGGTGCTCGGATTGGAGCGATCGTTCGCGAAATTTTCGTTCCACATCGCAAGTCCCCTAGACCCAGCCGGGGCGAAGGTTTCGCTCACCGGAACGACACAGAACGGAGAAGCGGGGCCCCTCGGTTCGAAAGTCGCACTGAAAGATACACGTGCCGGACGCATCTTTGAGGCCGTGCTCGCTGTGCTATTCACGGCGCTGACGGTGGTGTTCATAGGGCTGACGATGTTGAGCGTGATCATTGGGCCATTGCGGTTCTGGTACTTGGATCCTGAGCGCAAACGACAGTTCATGGCCTACGTCGCAGTTCCGGTTATCGCGATCCTCGCCCATCACACATTGGTCGCTACGGCCCACACGTTCGACATTTGGCGCTATGCGTTCGGCACGTTTTTTATCAGCCTTGGCTTCATGATTACTGCGGGATTGTTCTGGTGGAGCGAGCGAGCCTGGCTGAGTTCGTTTTTGGCCCGCAGGAGGCGCTTCGTCGTAGCTGCGGCTCAGGATCAATAGCCTACGCCGCAGACGCAGACGCCAATCGTCAATCGTCAATCGGAGTGTGCGCTAGGTGGGCGTCGCCGCGCGAAGCGGTCGGCGGCCAGGAAAGCCAGTCGCTTGGACTCTCGCTGTGTGTAAGCAAGGCTGTCAAGGATGAGCCCGGTAGCGAAGCTCAGCGTCGCGATCACCATAAGTCCCACAGCGGCCACCGCCGAAGGAAGCCGGGGAACGAAGCCAGTTTGCAGGAATTCGACGGCTACCGGAATGCCCAACACAAGAGACATGCCAGCTGTCAGCGCGGTGATGACCGAAAACAATTGAAGCGGTCGCGTATGCCGCAAAAGTCGGAGGATGAACCACAAAATGCGAGTGCCGTCGCCAAACGTTCTAAGCTTGCTCGCACTGCCCTCGACCCGCGCCGCATACCGTGTCGCCACCTCTGCACAGGGCAGGCCGAGCTGGAGGGCGTGCAGGCTCATTTCTGTTTCGGTCTCGAACCCGGTTGCAAGCGCTGGAAACGATTTAACAAACGGGCGCGAAAAAATGCGGTACCCTGAGAAGATATCTACAAAGGCTTTGCCGAACAGAGCTCGCACCATAGCATTGAAAATGCGGTTTCCGATCACATGTCCGCCGCGATAGGCATTGCTCTCGTCATGCTCGCGGCTGCCGACCACCATCTCAAGCCCGTCGCGCCACAAGAGCTGCACGAGTTCGGGCGAGCGCTTGGCGTCGTAAGTGCCATCACCATCAGCAAGCACGTAGACGTCCGCCTCTACGGTTGCGAACGCGTAGCGCAAAACGTTTCCTTTGCCGCGGTCGCGCACCTGCCGAACGATGGCCCCGGCGTCGGCGGCAACCGTTGCCGTTCCATCGGTCGAAGCGTTGTCGAAAACGTAAATGGCGGCGTCGGGCAAAGCCTGTCGAAAATCCCGGACCACAGCCGCAATCGCGGCAGCTTCGTTGTGGCAGGGCAAGATAACGGCTATCTGTGGTTTCATCATTCTCGCCCTCGCGACATCGGCTCCCGCTTACGTGTCGCGACGGAAACTGCCAAGGCACAAATGCGATCTCGTGGTGGGGCTATCAGTTACGTGGTGCGCCTCGATCGAACGCTCCGTTGCCCAGCGGGCATGCGACCCGTTCTTCCTGGTCAGAAATCAATGGGACATCGGACCGAGCCATGTTGATCGCCGCTATGGCTTCGGTCCGAGTCATGGGAATAAGCATAGCATCAGCCGTTCGGGGTGTCAGGTCGGCCGTCGCCGCTGAGAATTTGCACCATTTCGCGCTGGATCGAGCCAACGGATGGCAGGTCCGTTTCGGCAAATTCCCGGCGCGCAAGCGTCCAGGCCTCGAAGGCCAACCTCTTCTTCTGCCAATCCGGGTGCTCACGATGAAGTTGGCGCACGAGTTGAATGATTCGTGGCCATGCCCGCTTTTGCGGACGGCCCTGGCTTTTCGGTTCTGGTCCGGGCGGTGCCAACGAATCCATCGCTTGGTGCAACTGTGGAGTAACCGGGAGCGGAGCTGCATCAGCCAAGCCCCGACTTTCCAACCAATTGTTGAGCAGTGCCTTTCCGATGAGCAGGGCCTCCAACTCACGGCGGCCATTCGCTGGATAGTCGCGAAACGGAATGTTCGCGAGCATGACGTAGGGCAGTTCCGGGTCGTGGTTCGGTTCAGCGATATCAAACAGCCGGTCCCAGTCGGACGACTTGCCGGGCAAGCACTCCGCGCACAGCAGCACGCTGGCGACGGTGCTGTGGTTGACGCCATACAGAGCCTTTGGAAGAACGGTCATGGCTGACACCGCAGGAGGTAGCGTGCAGAGTGGCACGGCAATCTCCATGTGCAGCCCTCCGTTGTCATGGCTCAGTTCGCCCGCGAAGATTGCCCGCTTGAACGCATCCATGATGTCATCGGTCGTCGCGCCGGGATGATTGCGCGCGAGGATCTCCGCCGCACGCCCGAGCCGCACATAACCGCCTTCCAAGGGCTGGGTTTCAATAATCGCCATAGGTCGCGCCTCCATTCGCGAATGATATCTTTGAGGCTAACAAGACAAATTGTTAAAAATATGAACAATATCATATAGTTGGCGGACGCACTCGGATTGCGCCGGACAGACTGAGGCGTCGAGGACGTCGTTTCGCACTCCCCCTGGCATCACGACCTGCTGGCGGAATTTACTTGGTGCTTCGTGACGTGGACCACCGTGGAAGGTTCATCGCGCACGGCCCCGATCAAGTCTTCAAGGTGGCAACGGTATCTCGACACTGAACGGCGGGCTCGCAATGGTCTGCCCACGCCTCCATGATCTTGTGCCGCTTGTCGAAGGCATCGCCGCGCCGGTAAGCCGCTTCGGCTTTGTTCCCAATCGTGTGGGCAAGGGCTGCCTCAATATCTTCCCGCGCAAAGTTGGTGGCATCGCCCGCCCAATCGCGGAACGACGACCGGAATCCATGCGCCGTCACGCCCGTTGCGGACATACGGTCAAACAATGCCTTGAACACCATGTCCGACATGGCGCGGCCCTTGTCGTTGGGAAACACAAACGCGCCGGGCTGGGGTTCGCCTGCCATTTTGAGGACCGCTAAGGCGCTTCGCGAAAGCGGAACGCGGTGTTCTTTCGAGGCTTTCATCCGTTCGGCAGGAACAACCCAAACCGCTTGCGAGACGTCAACTTCATCCCAAGTCATGCCCCGCACTTCGCCCGAACGTGCGGCAGTGAGAATGATAAATTCCAGTGCGCGGGCGGCAACCGCTTCGCGCTCACGAAGTCGCAACATGAAAGCGGGCAAATCGCGCCAAGGAAGCGCTAAATGGTGCCCGCGCGATAGCTTGGAGCGCTTTGGCAACAGGTGGTCCAGGTGGCCCCGCCAGCGTGCCGGGTTCGCCCGATCCTCTGGCGTAAGCCCGCGTGCACGCGCGGCGTTCAAGACCGCTTCGATCCGGCCGCGCACGCGCGCGGCGGTTTCCGGTTTCGTGGTCCAGATCGGCTGCAGGCACGACAAGACGTGTTCCGTCTTCACATCGCCAACGTCCATTGCAGAGAGCGGCGCAGCGTAAGTGCTAAGCGTGGAACGCCATTGAGCCCGGTGCTTGTCATTACGCCAGCCGGCATCCTTCGTGGCCAGCATTGCACTTGCCACAGCCTCGAAGGATCGGCCCTGCTTTGCCATTTTGTCGCTCTGCGCACGCGCGGGCGCGGCGCGCTTCATTTCGAGTGGATTCAACCCGGCGGCGATCATGGCCCGGTGTTGGGTGGCCAGTTCGCGAGCGGCGGCAAGCGAAATCTTTTTGGCGCCGCCTAATCCCATTTCGACGCGCTTAAGCGGTGCATCGGCTTCAGCTTTCACCTGAAACCGGAAAATCCATTGCTTGCCGCCGTTGGCATCGACTTGGAGGTAAAGCCCGCCGCCGTCTGCATACCGGCCCTTCACGGCGTGACCGGCGACACCGCGCGCCGTGAGTTTGTTCAATCCTCCAGCCATTGGTTCGCCCCTGTGAAATACCAACCATGGAGATACCCACCATTTTACCCACCAGAGATAGCTGGATTTGGTGGGTAAGTAAGGAATGATGCTGGACAAAGTCAGCATGGAAATGTGCCAAAAAACAGACAATTGTGTTTTTTTACATGGTGTTAAACGGACCCTACCGAACCCTATCGGAAATCTGGTTTGTCGGTCACCCTCTCCGCCAGTTCACGAAAATCTGATCGCATTGTTGCAGTACGCGTTCGGACAGCTCCGCACGGGTTTAGACTTTTTTTACCAAGCAAATTCAATGGATAAGCGCTTGAGATGAGCGCTGCCAGCGTCGAAGTTGACGCTTTAGATCGTCCCGTTTTGTTCTTTATGGTAGTTCTCAATCCGGGACCTGAATGGTGGGTTGGTGGTCGGTTGAGGAGCATCCCCATGGCCGGACTGCGAACACAGAACCGCCTGACCGCGCTGGCGGTTGAAAAACAACGACGGCCGGTGCCCCGTCGCAACAGCTAAGGCACACACCGACCGCCGCTAACCGAACCTGCCATTTCAAGTCAGATCGGCGAGCGTCGATTGTGAAGACCACGACGGACATAGCACAACTCTGTAGTTCGGAGAGCAACGGTGACGTCCTAAGGCGCGCCGATAAGCACCTTGATGCGGGCGGAAAAATTGGGCGCAGCCCTACAATCGCGAAGAAGTCGCAGCCATTCTCCCAAAGCAATTTCAAAGGGGTTATTGCTCGGCAAGCGGTCTTTCAGACCATACCGCAACGGCTCGCCGGGAGGCGCTTGGGCGAACGTTCCAAATATCCGGTCGAACACGATCAGCGTCGAGCCATAGTTTTTGTCGAGGCATGTTTCGTTCGAGGCGTGGTGCACCCGGTGGTGAGCTGGGCTGTTCAAAACCCATTCAAGCGGTCCGAGCCGCACGTCATAAGCGGTATGCAGAAAGAACTGGTAGAGAAGACCTAACGACACCATTAGGCCGATTGATATCGGGTGAAATCCCATCCAGGCGAGCGGGAGGAAGAAGATGAAAGCGCCGGTCAATTGACCGGTCCATCCCAGCCGGATTGCAGCGGACAGATTGAAATGCGTTGCCGAGTGATGGACAGCGTGTGTCGCCCACAGCCAACGCACGCGATGAGACGCGCGATGGAACCAATAATAGAAAAACTCAACGCCAAGAACAACGCCAGCAAGCTCCAGGCACTGTCGAGTGGAATATCAAACAAGCGATTTTGGTAAAGCCAGAGGAATGGGACAGCCACTAATCCGCTGGTTAGAACCCGCGAGACGACATCGCCAAAGGCAACCCCGACCGAGGCTGCGGACTCGTTTAGCTCATGATGCTCATGGTGTCCCGATAGCCGGGAGTAGATTATTTCCGCAGCGATAAACACGAGCGTCAACAAGAGAAACGCGCCAATAAGTCGGCCGTTCGGCGGTGTCATCGCAACGAGGTTTGAGATCTCGATCATGGCGCAGCCCCTTTTGCCAACGGCTCAGCGTCCCAACGCGGCTTTGGCTGTCAGAATGGCATCACGACACACCGGCGAAACGCCGTCTTGGTTTGCAGCTAGGCAGCGCAAAATCCGGCCACCACCAGGGATGACGTTGGGGCAGAGTTTGCTGACGTCGCTCCGGCAAGCGGCGATGGCTGACTGCACTGCAGGATTGTTGACTTCAGGCGGCAAACCTTGGGCCTGGACCGCGCTGGAAAGGAGGCTTGCGATCGAAGCAATTGCCAGGATGTTAGTGCGTATAGACATGATCGATGTCCAGTTGTGGTCATGATTGATTGCGCTGCAACGTCTCAAGAAGCGACGTCGGGGCCGAGTGGGTCGGCGGACGCTCCGCCGACCTTGCCTCTCATCACTTCACAACGCGTGGGTTAGCGGCTGAAGCTGCGCGACCGGGTTGCCGAACGTCCGCCCGAACCGGAATAAGTTGCGGTGCCGCTGCATGAGCCGCCAGAACACGACGTGTTGCCGTTGCGGGTGACCGAGTTGCCGCGCGGTCCTTTGGCTGTTTGAGTTGAGCTGCAGTATCCGCCCGAACATGAACCAGAGCCGCTGCTGCTGGCCGTCCGGCCGCCAGGTCCTGTCGTGCTTGAAGAGCGGCTGTAGGCGTCCGCGCTGGTGGCGCTGGCGGTCATCAAAATCGCAACGGCTAGGGGGGCGATAGCGCTTCTCATGGGTGAACTCCTGTTTCAAAGCGACGCCCTCGTAGGCGTCTGACCAGGAGATTGGAGCCGGGAGTTTGCCCGGATGTTTCAAGCAATCGGCCCAATGTAACGTTTTGTATCCCAGCAGCTTCCCAACTTGCTCATAGTGATCGCCGCGATAGTGTGCGGCGCATGGATCCGCGCCCGCGCATACTCATCATCGAGGATGACCCCGAAATCCGCACGCTCTTGCGCGATTACCTCGCCAAGCAGGATTTCCGCGTCGACACTGGCGATGGCGGAGCGGCACTGGACCGTTTCCGCTCGACCACGGGCGAACCTGATTTGATTGTGCTCGATCTGATGCTGCCGGGCGAAGACGGACTTTCGATCTGCCGCCGTGTGCGGGCAGCTTCTCGTGTGCCTATCTTGATGCTCACGGCCAAAGGCGACGACATCGATCGCATTATCGGCCTCGAAATGGGTGCCGACGATTACTTACCAAAGCCCTTCAATCCGCGTGAACTCGTCGCCCGCATACGCGCCATTCTGCGTCGCAACGAACCGCAGACCGTGGCGGCCTCTAAGCTCGCGGTGGCCGATCTCATCGTCGATGGTAATGCGCGCAGCGTTTCTCGCAATGGATGCCCGCTCGATCTGACCAGCGCTGAATTCGATTTGCTGGAATGTTTCGTGACCCGTCCGTCGCGCGTGCTCTCACGCGATCAACTCATGGATTGGACCCGAGGTCGTCGCAGCGACACATTGGATCGCACGATCGACGTGCAACTGAGCCGCCTGCGGAAGAAACTGGAACCACCAGAACAATCCGGTGATAGCGAGCCGTTGATCAAAACGATCCGCAATGCCGGATACATGTTGAGCTGCCCAGTCAAGGAGTGTTGAGCAGTGTTTGGTCGTCTGGGATTTGCTGGCCGCCTGATGGCAATCCTGCTGTTGGCCTTGTTCGTCGTTGTCGCCGCAAACGCGCTGATCTGCTACCTGCTCAACCGGCAGACAGGGGACGGAGACGGTTGGACGCTGCTGCCGGAACGCGCCGCCGCCGTCATCGAACTTGTCGATCGTGCCGATGTCCGTCAGCGCGAATTGGTGTTGAAGGCTATCAACTCCGAGACCGTGGTGGCGACATTCCAGACCAGCCGCCCAAAAGGCGAAGTTGCTGATCAGCGCCTACCCAATGTCGAATGGATCGTTTCCCAGTTTCTCCATTCGGTAGGCAAGCATGAGGTGCTGGCGTTCATGGAACCGAAAGGCGATCCGGTTCCGTGGCGAGTCAACTTCGGCCGGTTGCAATCATTTTCGCGCGCTCCGCTCAAAATTGCTGTTTCCCTAAGCGACGGCAAGTGGATCGTGTTCGAAACACGGGTCGAAATCAGTCCCGCAGTTTTCGGAATTCCTCCTGATTTTCTAATTGGTGCGATCGGTGCTCTGGTCGGCATTGCCGCTCTCGTTGCCATTGCAAGGGAAGCCAAGCCGTTGCGGGAGTTGGCAGCTTCAATCTCGACGTTTGCCGTCAGCGCAATACCTCAGCCAGTCAAACCGCGCGGCGCACCCGAAGTGGCGGCCCTTATGACCGCCGTCAATGAGATGCAGGCGCAGATCGCAGCGCTGGTGAAAGGCCGCACCATTTTGCTCGGCGCCATCAGTCACGATCTCAAGACCTACATCACCCGCTTGAGACTGCGTGCTGAAGGTATCGCCGACCCCGAACAATACGACAAAGCCACCCGAGATCTGGACGACATGTCGGCGTTGATCGACGACGCGCTGACCATCGCTAAAGGCGGTGCATCAATGGAAACACGCGAACGTATTGATCTTGCCGCCTTGCTTGGTGCTGACATGGTCGATCGCGCCGACGATCGAATTTCGTTTGCCCAACCGTCGCTTCATGTCTCTTACAAGGTTGCAGGCAATCGGGTTGCGTTGCGGCGCTTGTTCGACAATCTGATCGATAATGCTCTGCGTCATGCTGGCAACGCCCGCATCAGTCTCCAATGCACGCCCGAACGCGTGGTGGTGGTGATCGACGACGATGGCCCCGGCATCCCGGCCTCTGAACGCGGAGCAGTTTTCGAACCGTTCTACCGGCTCGACCTATCGCGCAGTTCGACAACGGGGGGCAGTGGTCTCGGGCTCGCTATAGCGAAGCAAATCTGCACTTCCCACGACGGCAGCATCCGGATCGACGCCTCGCCAACAGGTGGTGCCCGGCTCGAGGTGAGCCTGCCTGCAGCCGCCTGACCCCATGTTTTTGTCCGCCCATCTCGACGTTGGCACCAGCATGCCCTGATCTGGTTGCCGTTCCGCTCCATCTGCGAGACCGGCGCGACTCGAGCAGGGGTTGCGGCATGTTCTCGATCAACAGCAGCGTTTGCCGTGCCGCATGTCTTTGAGCCAGCGAGCGCGCTTCTTGTCGTCGGCAAAGGCACGAGATGCAGAACAGGTCAACTTTGGCCTTGAGTCTGCGACTTGGCCTGTGAAAGGACGCTCGATGCGAAACGGCTCGGTGGCATTCATGGCAGTCGTCATGATTACAGCATGACTGCCGACTATCACCGAACCGTGAGCGCGCGAAACATTCACCGGTGGTGGTGCGCAAGTTGTTAATCGCAAATGCTTTTCCAGAGATTGCTACTGAAACGGCAGCTGGCCGCCTCATGTGTGCTCGACGGTGGCTTGCATCAGAGGGTCGGGTCAGATGGGAAATCCTGCGACGAGGGGCGATGTCACCAGCGGCTTTCTAACCGCCATCCTTCTGTGCGCCCTTTTGGCGATGGCCCTGGTGTTTTCTCCTGTGTTGCGCAACCTCATCGTCAAACCGCCCGCCCCCCGCGATGCATCGGGCATCTGGCAATCGCGCGGCTACGGCTGGACGCTATCGATCGCGAACGGAGACCTAGAATTTCACGAGCGCAACGGCCCGTTCTGCCTCGCCCGTGTCCGCGACACCAACTCGCTGACCGACAACATAACTCTCGCCGTGACCAGTCCCGACGGCTCGATGCTGACGGTGCCTTCCGACGCACCGGGCTACAACTACATCTTCGAACGGATCGACCGTTTGCCCGAGCCCTGCCAAAGGCCGAAGTCGAGCTTCACACCTTCCGAGATCATCGACTATCTTGATGCAATCTTCACTCAGCATTACCCCTTCTTCTCGCTGCGCGGTGCAGACTGGCCGCGGATTGTTGCCACAGCGCGCGCCAAGGTCACCGCCACGACAACCGACGAGCAGTTGTTCGAGATCACCTCAGAGATGTTGCGGGCGTTGCGAGATGGACACGTCACTCTTTCAGCGGTCTCCGGCGGTCGCAGGCGCCGGTTCCACTCGGACGCTGACGTCGCCGCGCCACCTCTGCCGCCCCCGGTCGACATAAACGATATCACCCCTCTCGCTCGCCGCATCGCGGATGATGCAATAGGCGTCGGCGCGGCCTGGACGGCTGGAATCGGGGAGTTGCTACTCAACGACAGGTCGGTGTCGGTCGAGCACGGCCGGATCCTCTACGGGATGATCGGCGACGTCGGTTTGCTAACCGTACGATCGATGGAGGGATACGACGGCATTGAAGACATCGACGCGGCCATGGAAGGCGCAATGACAGCGCTGGCCTCGGCCAAGGCGATAATCCTCGACATTTCAATGAACGACGGCGGGGAAGACGTGATCTCCGCCCGGATCGTTGGTCGATTCACCAACCGTGTCACAGCCGGATACTACAAGAAGCCCGGCGATCACGCAGGGAGCGAGCTTCAACAAATCGACGTCGTCCCGAGCACCGGCAGACGCTATACGGGACCGGTGTTCATGCTGACCAGCCGGGTCACTGGCAGCGCGGCCGAGATCTTCACCCTTGCGATGCGGGCCCTGCCGAACGTAACACACGCCGGCGGACGAACACGTGGTAATTTATCCGACATGTTGATCAAGTCACTCCCCAACGGCTGGACGGTCAGCCTGTCGAGCGAGGTCTACCTCGATCACCGCAAGCGTAGCTTTGAATGGATCGGGATCCCGCCCGCCGTACCGCTCGATGTTCGCCGTGCGCTCCAATCGCGCAACGATGATATTGCGGCGGCGAAGGCGCTCGTCGACGTGATCGCGGCCGTATATCGATAGTCGACGATTTCGGCTGGAGTTGCCGCCATTGCGCCGTTTCGAAAGCTCCGATCGCGTAAATGCAGAGGCCCGTCGGTGCCACTATTGCGACCCATAGCGCGTTGCAATCAGTGCCGGTGGTCAACACTGATGGCAGCTTAGCATCCGAGACCGTTTCCGGTCTTCGAGTTGGGCCATGCGCCGCCCAACGCATCGCCTCTATACCCTCAATCAACGACGCAAGAAGCGCCGGCGGCCATGTCCCGACGCGGAGGTTCTGTGTCGAATACGGTCGGGTTCGGTATCACCGCGGTTGAGACTGCCTGCGGACTGCCCCCCAAGGCAGCCATCGCTAGCATCCTCAGCGCGCTATCTGGCTTAACTTTCCCCCGGGCCGCGTCGCTGAACAATGCTGCGGTCCGTCAGACCATAGTCCGGTCTGAACGGCGTACGTTGGCCTATTGGGTCTGATACCCAGCGACGGTACTCTGCCATCCATAGACTTCGTTAACGGATTCGACCGCGCCATATTGCGCCGCCTCAGCCGGTCATCCGGCCACAAGAGCACGGACTTGTCATGTACATAGAACGAAATGCCTCGGCGCGGCGGCGTCGCGAGGCCGAGAACGCGCGCCAAAATCGCCAGGAAATCGCCCGCGCCTTGACCCAAGGCGAGATCACCCGCCGCGACATGTTCCGTTGGGGGTTGTTGACTGCTGGTGGGGTCATCGCCTGCAAGAATGGCTTGAGCCCGTTCGCGACAAGTGCTTACGCCCAAGTCCCAACCGGCACACCGCGAAGCCCGAATTTCGGGGCCCGCAAATTCACACAGCCGATGCCGCGACCCGAGGTTCTAAAGCCGATCCCGATGATAGGTCTCGGCGATGGCTCGTACGCGTTCGGAACAACCGGCGAACCTCCGGCACGCAAGTTTTCCTACCATCAGGAGTTTTCGGAGTCCGGCGGTGCGCGTGCCAGGAACCCGGTTACCGGGCGCGGCCCGATGGAGGGTCGGCCGCCAACCGAATTCTTCGCCCACCAGCGTTGGGAAGAGATCAGGCCCAAGGTCGGCTATCTGCTGTCGGTTGGCCAAGTCCGACCGGGCGCCAAGGCGCACCCACTGTTCCCAGAGCAGAACGCGAATTCGGTCTGGACGTTCGGCGCACGTCCTCCCCTGGCGCGTGGATCTCTATACGGCTCGCGGTGTCGCAGCGCCATTCCGACATCGACACGAACCTGTCGGAATATGACCCCAAGGATCAAGATCGTCGCCGCACGGCGGTATCGATCGTCCAGCCGCTCCTTCGCGGTGGTGGCGTCACGTATAACCGCAGCATCATCCGCGTCGCCGAACTCGACGCCGAGGTTTCGTTCGCTGAATTCGTCCGCCAGTCGGAAGGCCATCTGCTCGAGATCGTCCGCTCGTACTGGACCATCTACCGCTCGCGAGCGGTCTATCTTCAACGCAAGAGATTGGCCGACGCTACCCGGGACCTCCTCGGCAAAGTCGAAGCCCGCTCGGGCGTCGACGTCGACGAGGTCCAGGTCAGCCGCACGCGGGCCGCCCTCTCGGCGCGCGAGACGGACTTGCTGCGGACGCGGACTGCGATTGAGAATGCCGAGAACCGACTCCGGTCGCTGATCAACGATCCAGGCTGGGCGGCCGCTGGTGCCATCGAGTTTATTCCAACAGAGAGCCCGGACAGCAACTTCACGCCGGTCAACTACAAGGTCCTGCTGCAGGAAGCTGTCGACGCCCGGCCCGAGCTGATCCAGGCTTTTGCTCAGTTTCGTGCCTCGCTCGTCCGCGAGGGCATGTCGGCGAATGAGGCCAAGCCGCAGCTCGACCTGATCCTTGAGGGCTATCGCCATCGTGGCTCGAACGAGAAGCTGTTTACCGACGAGACCCAGGAAGATCACGGCAAGTACGGCTATTCCGCTGGCGTTCGCTTTGCCGTGCCGCTGTGGGAAGACCAGCGCCAAGCCCGCCACCGTCGCCGCAAGATCGAGACGATCCAGCAGGAAGACCAAGTCCGTGCAGCAATCGCAACGGTGGCGCTGGAACTTGATGTTTCGGGTAGTGAATACCGCGTGTCTCACGAAGAGCTCCGGCAGCGGGCAACGGCGTTGAAAGCCGCTGAAACCGAGCTTCAGACCATCGAAGCCCGCTGGCAGGCTGGCCGCGCGGGTGAAACGGGGCTGCTTCTCTTGAACCAGCTGGTCGACGCGCAGGAGCGTCGCCAGAAGGCCGAGGAAGACTTGGCTGGAGCCGAAATCACGTTCGTCGTCGCTCGCGAAAACCTGTTCCGCGCCCGCCGTGGATACCTTCAGCGCCGCGGCCTGCAGGCCGTTCCAGCAGGTGAAAACGAGGGTCGCAAGATCTACCGTCTCGAGCCGATCGCGCACACGCACGGTCACGCTCAGGCGGCAAACTACAAGTGATGCCGGCCGCCGTCTGGCGGCTGCGATTACTCAAAAATTAGTACGACCGGCTTAGCCGTCGGTCGAACTTGAACGCTGGTACGGCACCGTTGGGGTGCGGACCGGTGCTTGGAACTTGTCGCCAAGTTGGGCCTTAAGTTTGTTCGTACCGTCGAGTTGGAAACAATGGCGGTCGCGTTGGGAGCAGGAAGATGTTGCGTTCGTCGATGCCATTTGCGCGTCTGGAAGACCGTTGGTTGATGACGGCTGAACCGTCAGTCACGATCGACGTGCCCGATACGGTTGATCTTGGCAATGAATTCGAAGCCACGATCCGTTTCGACAACATCGCGCCGAACGCGGCCGGCAACGTCGGCTTCGGCCCCTATGTCGATTTGTTCCTTCCGGTTACCGGAGCGGATGGCGCGGGTGCTGCGATCGACGACGGCATCGACTTCGTCAGCGCGACCTACCTTGGCGTCAACTTGGTTGCGACGCAGATCACGTTCGACGCCAGCGGCAA
>Ga0247840_10001591_pt1 | contig 43993 bp, 43 predicted proteins | sample LaCruzMarch2015__FD_192404 | JGI IMG/M metagenome (GOLD analysis project Ga0247840, IMG submission 192404) | Freshwater microbial communities from meromictic Lake La Cruz, Castile-La Mancha, Spain - LaCruzMarch2015_17m | ecosystem: Environmental > Aquatic > Freshwater > Lake | place: Spain... | reverse complement strand
TGGTGGGCATAGGTGGATTCGAACCACCGACCTTCCCGGTGCATAACCGGGACGCTCTAACCAACTGAATTAATTCTTGATAATATTTTTTAAGTGGTGGGCATAGGTGGATTCGAACCACCGACCTTCCCGGTGCATAACCGGGACGCTCTAACCAACTGAATTAATTCTTGATAATATTTTTTAAGTGGTGGGCATAGGTGGATTCGAACCACCGACCTCGTCCTTATCAGAGACGCGCTCTAACCAACTGAGCTATATGCCCATGATAGTCCTTAGTTGTTAGTCTTTAGTCCTTGGTCATTAGTTCAAGGACTGAAAATTTGAGTATACAAAAAATAGAAGTCGAGAGATTGTATAAATATATGTATATAAATTTCAAGACTAAATAAATTATGAGTCTGATTTTTGTTTTTTTTGCAAACATATATTAAAGAATAAAAAATATATTTTCTTGTTTTTCGTCATCAAAACATTATTTTTAAAATTCAATGTTAAAAAAATTTTAAACTTAAAAGATTTTAAAATTATGGAATTGAAAGAAATAGACAAAAAATGGCAAAAAAAATGGAAAGAAACTTGAATTTATAAAGTCAAAGAAAATCTCAAAAAGAAAAAATTTTATGTTCTTGATATGTTCCCTTATCCTTCATGAGCATGATTGCATGTTGGTCACCCCAAATGATATATTGCAAGTGACACATTAGCTAGGAAAAAAATGCTTGAAGGATTCAATGTCCTACATCCGATGGGTTTTGATACATTTGGTTTATGAACAGAGAATTATGCGATAGAAAATAAAATAAAACCACAAAATGCTGCCAAAGAGAATATCGCTACTTTCGTTAAACAACTTGAAATGTTCGGTACAACCTATGATCGAAGTAGGATTGTAAATACTGCTGATCCGAAATATTTCAAACGAACGCAACGAATTTTCTTGAAATTATATAATCATTATTATGATGAGAGAGAAAAAAAAGCTAAACCGATAAAAGATCTTATTAAGAAATTAAAAGATGAAAAGAAATCCAAAAAAGAAATAGAACAAATTATAGAATCTGAAAGATTAGCGTATGTGGATTACAAACCGATTAATCGATGTCCTTCTTGTATGACCTGACTTGCAAATGAAGATTTGGATGATGGTAAATGTGAAAGATGTGGAAGTGAGGTTGAGCAAAAACCTATGAAACAACGAGTTCTTAGAATTACTAAATATGCGGAAAGATTGATTCAGTGATTAGATAATTTAAGCCGAGAAGAATCAATGAAAGAACTTGAAAGAAATTGGATTGGAAAAAGTGAATGAACTCAATTTAAAATGAGTATAGAAAACTCTGATAAATATTTTGAAGTTTATACGACTCGTATCGATACGGTTTTTGGAATGTCTTTTGTCGTAATGGCCCCAGAACACCCACTCTTAAAAGAAATGATGAATTATGAATTATGAATTAAGAATTGGAAGGAGATAAATGAATATATTGAAAAGGCGAAGTATAAAACACAACTTGAAAGAACAGAACTTCAAAAAGAAAAAACGGGAGTAAAAATTGAATGAATTTATGCGATCAATCCATTTAACAATCAAAAAATTCCGATTTATATTTGAGATTATGTGTTGGCGAATTATGGTACTGGAGTTGTGATGGCTGTGCCTGCACATGACCAAAGAGATTTTGAGTTTGCAAAAAAATATAATTTGCCAATCAAACAGGTTATAATGCCAGATAGTTTTGATCCCAAGAATATGCCAAGAGATGGTAAAGAAAATACAGAAAGAAATACTGTTCATGTGATTCTTCGTCATCCAGAGAATAAAACAGTACTTGTTCAATTTCTAAAGCATGAAAGTTGGGAGCATTTAACGCCCAAAAATTTTATTATTGGTGGGATTGAGGGAGATGAATCTGAAATTAATGCAGCAAAAAGAGAAATAGAAGAAGAAACGTGATATACAAATGTTAAATTTGTTGAGAAAATTCCTTTTGAAATTCAAGCGAATTTTTTTGCAGCACATAAAGATGTAAACAGAAAAATTCATGTTAGTACTCTTGTGTTTGATCTTATCTCAGATGAACGTGTGGAAATAACGGAAGATGATTTTTTTACCAAGGATTCTCATGAAGCACATTGGATTCCTTATGAAAAAGTTGCTGAAACCATAAATATTGTTGATGATGAAATGTCTTGGAAATATTTTTATGAGTGATGATTTGCTTATACAGAAAAATGAATATTAATTAATTCTCCTGTTAAAAATTTTGATAAAACTGTCCTTATTCTTCATGGGACTGAAGGTGATAGCAAAAAAAATCGATATCCTCGATTACAAAATCAACTTCAAAAATTATGATATAGTGTCATAGTCCCTGACATGCCCAACTCAAATTATCCGGAGTTGAATGTTTGGTTAGATAATCTAGATCAATATAAGGATCAGATAAATGAACAATCTATTATAATATGACATAGTCTTGGTGCTCCTACGGCTATACAATTTTTGCAAAAATATAATAAGAAAATTGATAGATTAATATTAGTTGCGCCAACACATCCTGATATTGATCGAGATGAATATAACAAAAGAGTCCCTTCGTATAATAATGACAATATTCAAAAGGTAGCAACGACCCTTACTGATTGGGCGAAAATAAAATTGTTAGTGAAATATGTTGATGTTTTTCTTTCTGAAGATGATCCCTATATCCCCATTGCTGTGAAATGATTTTATGAAAGAGACCTTTGAGCGAAATCTATAATATTTAAAGATAAGTGACATTTTAATTTAGCTGGTTTAAAAAGTGAAAAATTTCCAGAACCTTTAAAATTAATTGAAGATTTATATCCAATAAATAAGGCTGTATCATTTAATGGTATGACATCTGAGGAGGCCATTGATAAAATGAATGAACGACTAGAGACTAAATGATTATGATGAAAAAGGATAAATTATAAAATGCAAGATCGAGTTTTCTCTCGTCAGAGATATCGAGGTGAACCATTTCCAGTCCTTCGGACTGAAGTTGAAAGTTGAAAGTTGAAAGTTGAAAGTAAAATAATTCCTCTGTCTCCAAAAGATCTTCCTGTCACCTTGCCTGATGTAGAAAATTATGCACCAACAGGGACAGAAGAGTGACCGCTTGCAAATATTCAAAATCGAGTAAACGTAACTTTAGCTGATTGAACTGTAGCAAAACGTGAGACTAATACTATGCCTGGTTGGGCTTGAAGTTCTCGATATTGGCTTAGATATATGGATCCGAATAATGATAAAAGATTAGTCGATCCCAAAAAAGAAAAATATTGGCAGAATGTAGACGTCTATATTTGATGAGCAGAACATGTGACAAGACATATGATTTATGCAAGATTTTGGCAAAAATTTCTTTTTGATATCGGAGTTATTAGCAATGATGAACCATTCCAAGAATATCATTATGTGTGATTGATCATGTGAGAAGATGGTCGTAAAATGTCTAAAAGACGAGATAATGTTGTCAATCCAGATGAGATTATAAATGAATATGGTGCCGATTCATTAAGGACTTATGAAATGTTTATGGGTCCATTTGATCAGTCGATAGCCCGAAATACAAATGGAATTAAATGAGTAAAAAAATTCTTAGATAAAATAATAATTTTAAGTGACAAGGTTTCAACCACCGCCGTTGCGGGGCAAAATGAGTGACAAAGTAGCAAAGAGACTAAAATAATATTAAATCAGACAATTAAAAAAATCTGAGAGGATATGGATGGATTTAAATTCAATACGGCTGTCTCTCAGCTTATGATATTCGTGAATCATCTTAGCGAATTAGACCTCGGTCCTGTAAAGGAAAAAATTTCTCATGATGTTTTTGAAAAATTAATCATTCTGATTTCACCATTCGCCCCACATTTGGCTGAAGAACTGCGAGAGAAGATATGAAATAAATATTCAATATTTACCAAATGAAAGTGGCCTAGTTACGATGAAAAATATTTAGTTGCTGATGAAATGACTCTGCCAGTACAATTTAATGGAAAAATGAGATGAACAATATCGATTGATAAAAACGCAGAAGAGATGGAAGTGATGACAAAAATAAAATCAGATTTAAAACTTTCAACTTATTTAATTTGAGAAATAAAAAAAGTAATTTATGTTAAGTGAAAGATCGTGAATATTATTTTATAGATTAAATGATTTACATGCTTAGCAAAAGTGAAGAAAAGATTTTGAAAAGTATTGTAGTAGCTTCTGAGAATGATCCCCAAAAGCCAGAGTTTCCTCCTGATGATCCTAAATTTCCAGCCACACCAACATATAAAATCAAAGTTCCTGGATTTGAAAATGTGTGGTTAAAAGATGAAAGCTATAATCCGACGGGAACACATAAAGACAGAATGGCATGGGAACTAGTCGTCACATACAGAAATTTTCTCATGGCAAAAAAAAATTGATTAATGGAGTGATGATTACCACAAATGTCTATTATAAGCTCTGGAAGTGCGGCAGTAGCTATACAAACAATGTTTAAGAGATATAATTTACCGAATTTGAAAGTCTTGCTAGATGTTGGCATAGATAAGAATATTCTGAACTCCCTGAAGAAAATTGGCTGTGAAATATACACAACGAATCTTACTAAAAAAGAACTGAGTCCACAAGAAATATTGTTGATGACAAATAACTCCAAATGAATAGAAATCACCTCATCGCAGGCATTGGATCCATCAACTAGATTTTATGATTGGTTAAGTTATGAAATACTCAATAATAGCCCAGATTATTGTTTCATCCCTTTTGGTACTGGAGTCTTGTATGAGAATATATTGAACGTTAATAAACAAATAGTTGCATCGTTGAATATTGATCCAAGATTTAAATGAGATAAGAAAAAATTAATGAGATGTGATTTCATAGGAGCTACAACGAATAATCCAACCACAAAAGCCACCAAACTATTCTCGCCACATCTGCCATTTACCCATTTCAATGAACAACGAATAAACACGTATAGACACTCATGATATTGTTGACCAGAGAGCAATGTTTATATTTTGCAGGAGCATTATTTAGATGAAGCTATGAAAATCGCAGAATCACAATGAATAAATTGCGAACCTTCCGGTATCGCTGGGTTAGCATTACTTATTCAGATGAAAGATAAAATTCCAAAAAATAAAAAAATTCTGATTGTAAATACAGGTAAAACTAAATATAAATAAGTATTATTTTGTAATTTAAAAAAAATGGATGTACGATTTTAAAGCTGATAAAATAATTGTTCGAGATACTGAATATACTTGTCGGGAATGATCACAAGAAAGAAATTGGTCTTGACCTAACGAATATATGGAACTGGTTGAAATATGAGCGATAATTGTAGATAGTAAAACATTGCAAGAATTAGATCATTTTCATCGTTTTGTTAAACCAAAACTTAATCCGAAATTATCGGATTATTTTATAAATTTAACTTGAATTAATCAGAATGATGTTGATGAAAATTGAAAAGGTTTCATTACTGTTTTGCAAGAATTTAAAAAATGGTCATGATGATTGGATGCTTATTCATATGGTCGTGATGAAGAAATTTTGAAAATAAATTGTGAATTGAATCAGATTGAATTTTCATTAAAAAACGGATTCTTTGATATTAGAGATATATTTAAATCATTTTGAATCCCTGCAGAGAAATATACTTCATGAACGATCAATCAATATTTTGGGATATTAAATGATGGGGTCGAGCATAATGCTTTATCTGATGTTAGGAATATTATAAAAAGTCTAAAAAAGCTTTATTTAAAATAATTGGAAGCCTGCCTGCCGGTAGGCAGGCCTACCTATCGGTAGGCAGGGTTGGCTGAGTACTTGAAAGCAAAATTATGGAAGGTTGGCAGAGTGGTCGATCGCGCATCGTTGGAAACGATGTGTACGGGTAATACTGTACCGTGGGTTCGAATCCCATGCCTTCCGAATTAAAAATCATTTGCATTTTATTTTTTTTTAATTATTATATACCTATACCTATGGTTAAGATTGTTACAAAATTTATATCTTTAATAATAAGAAAATGGCTACTACAACTAAGAAATCTTCTTGCTCTTGCAAGACCAAATCTTCTAAAACATGTAAATGTAAAAGTTGCAACTGTGAATGTAATTGTTGCAAATGATGAAAATGTACTTGTGAATGAAAATGCAAATGTTGCTGCAATTGCAACTAAAAATTTTCAAAAAAATAAAAAAGTTAATAACCAATCATTTTTGGACGATCAATTATTAACCCTTCGAATTAAACTATACTTAACCATGGGTAAAAATCAAGTTTTATTATTTAAAATTTAATACAATGTTGTGAGAAAACAAACAAGCCATCAGCTTGGCTATTAAAAAGGCTTCTGGGACATTAAAAAAGATAGAAAAAATGGTCCAAGATGATGTCTATTGTGCTGATATTGCTCAACAAGTAAATGCTGTGATATGATTACTCAAAAGTGCTAATAACAAATTGCTTGAGAATCATATTAAGTGTTGTTGAGCCAAAAAATTGCTTTCAAAGAACAAAAAAGATATTGATGATTTTGTGAAAGAACTTGTAAGAGTTCGAGATGTTTCTACCAGGAAATAAAAAATAAATTACCGATGATTAAAAAGATAACTGAAGATTAAATATATTTTAGAATTGATTTTTAAAATGAAAAAAGATAATTGTTGTGAAAATAAAAATTCATCAAAAAATTATTTGCCATTTGTTTTGAGTATATTATTTGTCTGAATTTATACTGTGTGACATCAAATAATTTTAAATAGACGAAGCTGAATGATTGCCATGAATGATTTTATGGGAGTACGATTTTTACTTTTTTGAATTTTGAAATTATTTGACATGAAATGATTTGTAAATGAATTTAGCAAATATGATATTCTCGCTTCTAGAATTCAGATTTATGGTCGATTGTTCCCCTTTTTAGAAATAGTGTTATGAATAGCCTATCTCGCCGATACTCATATGAATTATTGGATAGCAATAAATATTTGAACTGTTCTGATAGTTTCTGTTACTGGTGTATGAATTTTACGTTCTTTGAGAAAAAAACAAGCGATCGATTGTGTTTGTATGTGAACCAAATTTCCTTTGCCGATGAGTAATATAAATTTTGTAGAAAATGTAGCTATGTGAATGATGGCTGTATTTATGCTGATTTGGATGTGATGAATTTCCTTTTCTTGATATGCATATGCAGATCATAGCCATTTGTCAAATCCTAATGCACAAGTCTCATGTCATTAATTTTTCTAATATTTCCACTATGACTTAGTATAACTTGCAATAAATCAGATTTTGATTAATATTTACACCGAACTGCTTTCGAGAACTGTAATTATTTCACTTTATTCACAATTACAGCTTCTCAAGCCGTCGGTATATATTCTCCTTCAAAAATATTTTTTATTTTTGATTGAAGAATATATAGTTACTACCACAATAATTTCTTATTACATTTCATAATTATTTGGGTAGTAAACTATAACTCTCACATCCAAAACATTTTTTTTACAAATGTTTTGGTGGTCGAGTATAATCATAAATTTTACTTAATAAAAAATTAAAATGGAGAATCCAAATTTATTGATAGCTATGCCTAGTGATGACGAATTATATATTGCATTTATTGATGCTATAAAAAATGGGGTTCACGAAAATATCAAAAGTATTGCCGAAAAACTTTCTTGATATATCGAGAAAGCAAAGGATGAACTCAAAAATCTGATTGTCGTGGATCCAACTAATGGATTGGTTCTTGATATGACAATTGAAAAGTGAGATAAGGTTTTGGATGCTTTTGTAGGTAAACAATCTTGGCTTATGAGAAATGCTTTGAAAATTTTGTTATCTACACAGTGAGCAAGTACATTCACAAGTTTTGTGGAAAAAATGAAAAAAGATCCTAGTAGTGCTGAGACTACTATAAATACACTTAGTAAAATTATGACGATTTTCTTTGTTAATTTAGGTGCAAAATATCTCACAAAAGAAAATGAACAAACGATAAAAGATAAAATAATTGCATTATTTAAATAAAAAATTTATTTCAAATATAAGAATCTATGGATCAAATAAATATAATGTTTAGTGATTCAAATCAATATTTCTCTAATGCTAAGATTTTGCAAACTGACGTAGGTTTTGTTAACCCTTTAGACATAGATATTTATGTAAAAAGATCTTTTTCTTGCGTTCATAATAATGTTACTATCGCCTGATGAAATATCCAAACGTTTAATAAAGATCATATGATTGATGAAAGGTTCGTCTGTTATCAAATAGCACTTGTTTCTGGTCAGCCATTTTTGAAAACAGAGTGAATAGTAAAATTTAATCTAGAGAATAAATGATTTTTTACTATGAATTTAATTCAAAATCTTCTTCAATGAGTGCCACTCATAACTATTTTAGTCCTTGCTATTTTGACGTTTTTGTTGCCTGCCTGAATAGCCAAAGTTATTCGTTATGTCACTCTGATATGAATACTGATAACATTAGTTTATTATGTTTGGAAAATTCTGAAAATATTTATAAACACCTTAAGATCCAAAGGTATAGATTATGGTGGCGTGACTGTAAATTATGAAAAAGATGAAGACATATCAAATATAAATGAAGAATATGTAAAAATATTGAAAGATTTATGAACAGATTTAGATGTGCAAAAAATAGCCCTTTATAATTGACAATTCTACCTCAAACAGCTAATTGGAAAAAAAACATTTTTTAATATGATTAAAAATATATTTATAACTCAGGTATCAAATGACTATGACACAGATCAATTGATTCAGGATACTGTTAGTTTTCTGTTAACAACATCTTTTATTTGATCTTACAAATAATAAGTAATGTTGAGTGATAAAATAAAAAATATTATCCAAAATAAATCTGATGAGAATCCACTTAAACAGGAAATTCAAAATTCTCCTGGATTTGGCGCTTTGGATGCTAGCAAAAAATATCGAAATAAATTAGCAACTCGGTATACCAAATATAAAAATCTTTTTGTGAGCAAGGTGGTTACATGAGTAAATATCCCTGATGAACACCATATTTGTGCGTTGATTGCTTGAGAAAGTTATAAAGATCTAGAGAAACGTTCTAAGGATATCGATAAATATTCTCTTGATGAAAAGAATAGTAATAAAACATGTTGTATATATGTAGATAATGAAGTAAAACAATGCATAATCTGATACAGGTGAACGGTTGTGACTGATATCAAAGATATTATAAGCGATACACAAATAGTTTTGGATATTCAATGAATAGATCTTAGAGTAAAAGATGCTTTGGAGATTTATGACAAAATTAGGGAAGAATATCAATGATATAAGATCTGGGTTTGTGGGCATTCATTAGGAGGCACGATTTCATACATAGTTGCTAAACATAGAGATCCTGATCGTTGTGTTGTTTTCAATCCTTGAGTTTCGTTGAATACATTTTTTGCTCAGATGCTTCAGGATACCATTAGACGTATTTCGTGGACAGAGAAAACCTATACTTACAAGATATTCGGGGACGTAATTTCTACAGTTGGATTCGTTTGACACACTAAAGTATTTGTTATCCCAGCCACAGATCCATTGAAACTTCATGCTATGGAAAACTTTTTATAAAAGAGGATTACTGAAGATTAGAAATGATTACTGAAGATAAATTGTATTTAGTATCTTGTATTTAGTTTTTTTATTTTCTTTAAAATAAATTTATGAAAGAAAAAAGACTTAGTCCATTATCCCTTGGTTTGGCATTGGGTATCTATTGGTGAGTTGGGTTATTAATTTTCTGATTAACAGCGTGGTTACGAGGTTATTGTAAAATTTTTGTAATGTTTATGTGAACGTTCTATGTTTGATACCAAGCTACATTTTGGGGCGCAATAATTGGTCTTTTACGATGATTAGTTGATGGATTTGTATTTGGAGTGATTTTAATTTGGTTATATAATTTTTTTATTAAGAAATTGAAATAGCTAGACTTTTGTTTATAAGGTTGATTGTATTTAATTTATAAAAAATTGTATATGAAAAAAATTATTTTTTCGTTTTTTGTGATTTCATTATTGGCTGGATTATATTGATGTTCAAGAGTCTCGAATCAGACTTGTGACATCGATAATTGAAAGGTTTGTCCAATTATTAAAACTTGAAATGTCGTTGATAACTCTGATATAACTGTCGTTTCAAACCAGATTATGAATGCTTTGAAAAATAAGAATATAGAATTGTTATCACAATTTGTATCACAACAGTGAGTCCGTCTCTCGCCATATAATTATGTTGATCTCAAACAAGACCTTATACTTAAAAAATCTGATTTAGAAAATATATGGGAATCAAATCAAAAATATGTCTGGTGAGTACAAGATGGCTCTGGTTTGCCAATCGATTTGACTTTCAAGGAATATTTCGCAAAATATATTTATGATGTGGATTTTGCAAATGCACCACAAAAATTGGTAAATAAAAAGGTGACTAGATGAAATATGATAAATAATGTGCGGGATGTCTATGTTGGTAAATATTTTATAGAATATTATTTCTCATGATTTAATCCAGAATATGAATGAATGGATTGGAGGAGTTTGATATTGGTTTTTGATAAGGTAGATAATGAATGGAAACTTTTGTGAATTGTACATGCTCAGCGAACGACTTAAATGAATTAGGAATTATGAATGTTGTCCCGCTAAAGACGGATTCGCTTCGCTCAATCACGAATTATAAAATCAGCTTTAAAATTTAAAATAAAAAATGTTTTTTTTGGAAAATCCTTATGTGAAGGAAAGTAAGAAATATACAGTTGTAATCTCATGATGATGAACCAGATGATTTTATGCATTATGAGTTTTGAAGTGAATAGAGGAATTAAAGATGGAACAAAACATAAAAGCGCTTTATGGAGTAAGCGCATGATCGTTAGTTGGATCTTTTTGGGCTGCATGAATGAAAGCGGATCGTGTTTTTGATAAATTTATAGATTTTAAACTAGTTGGTCTTAATAGGGTTAATTTTCTTTTGGGTGAGGGGATCTTAAAATGAAATTATTTGAGAGAATTTATACAAAAGGATTTACCGAAAACTTTTGAAGAACTAAAAATACCTTTTTTTGTCGGCGCAACTGATTTAAAAAAAGCGAATTTTATTTTATTCAGTAAATGAGAATTAGTCCCCGCAGTAGTCGGGAGTACCTCTATCCCTGGTGTTTTTCCTCCAGTTGAATTTGGGGATTACATATTGGCTGATGGATGAGTCATGAATAATTTCCCTGTAGCTAAAGCAAAAGAACAATTCCCTGAAAATGAAATCATCTGAATAAATTTAAATAAATTTCAAGAAAATCAGAATATAAAAAATGTTTTGGATGTTCTAAACGTATCTTTTGAAATAATGCTTAGGGCTGGTATCGATGCTGGTCTGAATTTGGTAGATCACTTGTTCTATAGGTCCTTGGGCATCAGTGTTCTTTCTAGTGACAAAAAAGGCATGAAAAAGATTTATGAATTAGGTCGTAGGGATTGTGTAAATTATTTTTCTAAGTAAGGAATTATATCTATTCAATTTCGAACTGTGTGGTGATCACAAAGGTTTAAAGTAAATAGGATAATTTTTTTATTAATTTTTTAATCTTCTTCATCTTCTCAGTGTCTTTTTTCATTCGGACAAGATTTTTGTTAGTTCTCAGGATTTTGAAAAATTCGATCAAGTCATATAAACAACTTCAAGATTTTTTAATAAATTTTCTCTTATTCAATTCTCAAACCCATTCTCAATCAATCATTTAACAAGCAAGAATTCTTCAAAATCTTTTGTTTGTACATAATTCGTTGCACTGTCATAAGTATTCATAGAAAATTAAATTAAGATGTAAAAATTCCTCTTTAAAAAAATTTCCTCCAAATTTGGGGGAACATTTTGAAAAACCTCCATTAGGATATTTATTCAGATTTTGATTTCAAGTTTTTTTAAAATATTTTTTTTCTTGAAATATAAAGCTACAAAGTTAAAAAGGTTTTAAACGTTTTAAATAAATAAAATTTATTATGGGAATTTTGGAAATACGTCACTCATTGGCTCATATATTAGCACAAGCTGTGCAAAGAACCATAAATCCTGGTGCTAAGCTTGGAATAGGGCCATCTATAGATAATGGATTTTATTATGATTTTCTTGATTTGGAAATCAAAGAAGAGGATTTGAAAGAACTTAATAAAATAATGCAGAAAATAACAAAAGAAAATCAGAATTTTATTAGAGTTGAATCAGATTATAAATGAGCGAAAGAGATTATTTTGTCGCTTTGAGAGAAATTAAAGATAGAACTTTTGGATGAATTTAAACAACAATGAGAATCAGTTTTTTCTTTTTATTTGAATACAATTCCTGTCGCAGCTAAAGATAAACTACTTAAGGATAGTAAAAAATGATATTTAGTGAAATATGAAAAAATTACAAAAATTGCTATCGATAAATGATGGATTGATAATAAATTTTTTGTAACATTTATAGATATGTGTGAATGACCTCATGTAGAAAATAGCAATGAGGTAAATTGAGAATGTTTCAAACTTGATAAAATTGCTGGAGCATATCGAAGATGAAGTGAAAAAAATCCAATGATGACAAGGATTTATGGACTGGCTTTTGAGAATAAAGATGAGCTCAAAAAGTATATTGAAATGATGGAAGAAGCCAAGAAACGTGATCATAGAGTGCTATGAAAAACTCTTTGATTGTTTGTTTTTTCTGAACTGATATGACCAGGATTGCCACTATATACTCACAAATGAAATATCGTAAGAAAAGAAATTATAAAATATTCTAATGAACTTCAGTCTGATATATGATACGAAGAAGTCCACACTCCAAACATAAATAAGGCAGAACTATTTAAGATATCATGACATTATGAAAAATATAAAGGGGATATGATGAAGGTAACTTCAAATTATTCAGAAGAAGAGTATTTTCTAAAACCCATGAATTGTCCACATCACACACAAATATATGCATCTCGTCCGAGAAGTTATACTGAATTACCCATAAGAATATCAGATTTTGCTAATTTATATCGTGATGAAAAACCTGGCGAATTGAGTGGATTAACTCGTTTGAGATGTTTTTGTCAGGACGATGGGCATTCTTTCTGTCGTGAAGATCAGATAAAAGAAGAATTTCTATCTGTTCTATGAATTATAAAAAAGGCGATGGAAATATATGGTATGCAATATACAATTAATCTTTCTTTACGAGATCCCGAAAAAAGAGAGAAATATTTGTGAGATGAATCTGTGTGGGAAAAATCACAAACACTTTTAGAAGAAATTCTTATAGAAAATAAAATAGATTACGTTAAGGTTATATGAGACGCTGCTATATATGGGCCTAAAATGGATTTAATTTCAAAAGATTCCCTATGAAGAGAGTGGCAAATATCAACTATTCAATTGGATTTTATTATGCCACAAAGATTTTGACTTAAATATATTGATAATGATGGGAAAGAAAGAATACCCGTTATGATACATAGAGCGATTATATGATCTCCAGAAAGGTTTATGTGAATTTTGATAGAACATTATGCATGAGCATTCCCATTCTGGTTAGCTCCTGAACAAATTAGAATTATACCAGTAGCAGAGAAATTTACAAAATATGCGGATAAAATATATAATAATTTCAAAGAGAATTGAATTAGAGTTTTTGTGGATGCTAGCAATGATAGCTTTTCCAAGAAAATTAGAAATTGAGAATTGCAAAAAACGCCATATTTAATAATTGTTGGTGAAAAAGAAGAATCTACAAACACTATTTCTATCAGAGAATATAAGAGCAAAAAACAATATGAAATCTGAATTGATGAGTTTGTGAATAGATGTGTAGATGAATATAAAAATAGAACATTATAATGTTTTATCGATAAATTCATTATTATGTCAGAATTGAAGGTAATTATTGATAAATTAAATATTTTTTTTGATATCGCATGATGTTGAAAAGACCCTGCAATGAGTAAGTTTTTCCCTGATGTTTATGATCAAATCGGTTTCAATTGGAAAGATTTTTTTGAGCCAGATTTTGTTAAAATATTTAACGGTTTAATGATAAAATGATTTGATAAAGTAAAAAAAATTTATGTTTCAGTATTCCCAGCTCCAGAAGTGTTAGAATCTTTTTTACAACAAGCAGAAAAATGAGATGTTTTATTTCTTCATCATCCTATTCTTATGAGGAGTTGAGATCCTCAATGATGAATGTGAAAGTTATTTGAACCTATGGATCCAGAAAAATTACAATCTGTAAAAGATAAACAACTTTCCATATATTCTTGTCATACTCCGCTAGATATAAATAATGAGATATGAACAAATGTGGCTATCGGAGAGAGTTTATGATGAAAACTTATAGATGAATTTTTAAAACAAGGGAATGGTTTCTCATGAAAGATTTTTGAGATACCACAAATAAATACTGATGATTTGATCCATAAATGTATATCTATTTTTAACATTCCTTATCTAGATTTTTCTTGAGTAAAGAAAAATATCATTACTAAAATCGCTGTAGTGGCTTGAAGTGGAGATAAGGTTGAGTATATGGCTTATGCTGAAGAATTTTGAGCACAAGCATATTTATCCGGAGAAATTTTTAATCGTGTAAATAATGATTATGGCAGAAGTAGGTATAAGGAAGTTAAATCGTATGCAGAAAATACAAAAATGTCACTAATAGGAGTTTCGCATGCAGCTTCTGAATATTTGGTTATGAAAACGCAATTATTAAAATTTATTGAAACAAAAATCAATATTCCAGCCATTTTACTTCCTATGAAAAAATGGCGAGCAGACTAATTTTTTTTATTATTTAAATTTTTCATTAATGAAAAAGGAAAACTTTATTGTTATATGAGTCCTTGCTGGTATTGTTGCCGTTCTTGATGTTATTTGAGTTATCACGCTTCCTATATGAACTTTTGCGTCTGGATTTTATATCTGAGCAGCATTTTTTGCTGCATTTGCTATTCGATTTGGTCGAAGGGGCTTGGTAGCCATCTATATTTGACTTATTCTATGATCATTATTTACTTGATTCTCTGTGTTTTCATTTATTGGCGCATTAGGTAATGTTTTATGAGCAGGGTTTGTCTGGCTGATTTTCTATCTTTTTAAATTAAATCCAGAATTAAAAAATATTAAAGATTATTTGGGATTCTTTTTGGCATGTACGTTATGATTTAGTATAATATCCTGATTTTTAACATTAAATATTCTTAATTATGTCGGAATTATCCCTGATGAAGCAATAAGAGTTGCCTTTTATGGCTGGATTTTGGGCGATGCTATTGTGTCACTCATCATTTGAATACCTCTTTTTAAATATGTTAGTCCAGTTATAAAAAGAATTTCGTTCTTTAAATAATAGTATTATGTATAAAAAACCGACTTTTTTGTATTATTTTAAAAAAGATTCAATTATCTTTAAAATTTGATTTTTACGAAAATTTATATTGTTTTTGTCATTGAGTATTTTTGCATTCATAAATAAAAATTTTTATTTGAATGCTATCTTATTGATATTATTTCTAACATCATTTTTTATTTTATGATTTTTCCGTCGTAAAAAAAGAATATTGCGATTCCTTGTACTATCTTCTTTTGTATTGTGTTTTATGCGATTGTTGTTCACAAAAACAGCAAATGGTAAAATTCTTTTTATATTCCCATGGCACACATATATTACTACTAACACTATTCATCTCATGCTGTTGGCGGTTACTAAACGATTATTGATAATAACAACTTGAATTTTCTTTATGATAATTACTTCTGAAGATGAATTAATATCGTTTTTATTAAAAAACAAAATCTCAAAAAAATTTGTTTTTATTCTCTCTATATCTCTCAATACGTTTTGATTTGTTTTGAGAGATAGTGAGATTGTCTCTCATGCTTTAAAATCTCGTATTGGTTATAAAAGATGATTTTTAGTGAAAATGAGAAATTTTTTTCTTATTCTTAAAACGCTTTTTTTATCCAGCATTAAGAGAATTGACACTCTTAATAATGCTTTTTATTTTAAAAAAGATAATTATAAAAAAAATGCTTAATATGCTTAATGTTGATATAGAAAAAATAGAATATTCTTTTGAAAATAATCTTATATCATCTAATTTAAGGTTCTCTTTATCAATGGGAGATATTCTGTTAATCAAATGATCTACGTGATGTGGTAAAACAACAATGTTAAAGGTTTTTTCTTGATTATATAATAATTCTTCAACTATTAATGTAGAATGATCAATTTTTTTTGGAAAAAATTCTATTTTAAATGGTGATTGCTCTGAATTTATTTGATTCTTATTTCAGGATGTAGAAGATCAATTTCTTTTGAATACTGTATATCATGAAATATATCTTCCTTTAAATTTAGAACAGAAAAAAAAGGCAGATCTACTTATAGATTATTTCGGAGTTAAGAGATTAATTGATAAATTACTCAAGGATCTTTCAAGTGGAGAAAAAAAATTAGTCGCATTAATATCTGTTTTGGCATTAGATAAACCTATTCTTTTCCTTGATGAACCTTTATCTAATCTAGATTACAACCATGTAAAGAAAGTTTTATCGTATCTTACAAAGATAAAAAAAGATAAAATAATCATTTTATCTTCTCATGATAACATACCTAAGGAAATGTGTAATAAACTTTTAATAAAAGAATGAGGGAAACGATTCTTCCTAGATGAATATAAACATACCTATGGATGAAAATCCACCATAAAATTAACTTCTTGCCCATGTGAAAATATTATGTTTACTATAGATAATATAAAATATAATTATCCAGATAGGAAAAGTGTTTCCTATAAAGGTAAATATCAGATTAATAAGTGAGATATCGTTTTGTTAGAATGATGTAATTGATCTTGAAAGACCACGTTAATTAATATTATTTCCTGAAAATTAGCTGTAGATCATAACATGTTTTATAAAAGTAAATATTCTCTTTGACTCATTCTTCAGGAGCCGGAAAAACAATTGTTTTGAAATTCTGTTTATGATGAAATTACTTTAAATCTTTCTAAAGATGAAATTGATCAGAATTATATAGACTTATTACTTAACACTATATGATTATATGAGAAGAAACATGAACATCCATTCTTTTTAAGTAGGTGACAAAAACAAGTGCTCTTAATTCTTTCTGTGATTCTGACTAATTCTGAATTATTGATTTTCGATGAACCGTTTACTGGAATGGATCCTAACCTCATAAATCAGATTCTAGAAATATTAAAAATACACTATGAGAAGACTAATTGTACAATAATATTCTCGGATCAGAATGATCTTGTATATAACATTATTGATTTAAAAAAAATATTTATAAATGCTTTTAATTAACATATAATTTAATGGTAAAAATTAAAAATTGATATATCGTAAATGAATCTACGATAAAAAAAGTCACTGTTTTATATCTTGAACCAATTAACTATATCTTATTAGGACTTAAGGATTACTTATGAAATAAAATCAAGTCTATTTGTGTTAGATGATCGGTCTCTATAGGTAAGGCCGTTCCCTTTCACTCTGATATGGATATCGTTTGTATTTTATGTGATCAACCTACGAGAAAGCATTTACTTCGAGGGAAGTTTTTTTCGACTTTAATAGAAAAGAAATATTCTTTTATAAAAGATATGGATTTGATAATTATTTCTTATAATGATTTAATAAAATGACCTTCCTATAATAATCTTAGAAATAATTTAGTTACTCAATCTTTTTGTTTGTTCGGAGAAGATATTTTAATCAAATTACCTAGAAAAAAAGTTGGGAGAGAGTTGTGTGAATATTTATATGGGGATTTGTCAATGCAATTAAAAAATATGTTTGATTATATAAAACAAAAAAACAAAAAGTTTTATTATTTATGAAGAAAAAAAAATTTAAAATTTGTTTGCAGGTGGATAATGAGAACCATCTTAAGATCTGCATGATGAATTGTTATGCTTTCTAAACCATTTTATTCTCCAAATGTAAAAATTTGTTTTAGGGAATTTGTAAAATTATATCCAGAATATTCTATTATAATGAAACAGATTCTAAATCGAGAATATTCTCCTATAGCAAACAGAAAGAACATAATCGTATTTTTAAATACTTTCTTACCTTTGTATATGAGTTTTTATGAGGAAAAACTTTCCTGCTCATGAAAATTATCTGCTAAATAATTCATTTTACATAAGCAAGGTTATGCTCGTCGATATATCACAATTTTTTTAGTCAAGTATCTTTAAGATTAAGTTCAATATTTGATGGATATATGTACACAACGTTTTCTTTATATTCTTCTATTTTTAGATTTTCTGTCATATTTATAAATTCAAAATTGTTTTTAAATTCTAACTCATAATTTGTTATAGTATTGTATATATTCTCTTTAATATTATTTATGTCCATTCGTTGAACATCGTTTTGTGCTCTAGAACGAATCTTTAACTGATGACTTCAAGCTCATATATTGATAGGTATCCCCTTAGCATTAAAATAATCATAATTTTGTTGATTGCCTCTTATGTCCTTAATAAGATATTTTAAATCTAAATCATATAAATCTTGTTTTAAATTATTAAGTATCTCTTCAGAAAAATCTTTTTGATTTATATATATTTGATAAGGAGCAATTTTTTTATCTAAAATAAACCCTCTTTTATCCATATGTGTTCATAAATATAATGATAGGATACGCTCAGTAAACGAAGCATTCACTTGGTATATTTCATCATGTTCATGTCATTTAATGTTTTTAAAATATTCATTGTCTGTGGCTTTAGTACAAAAAATTCATCAAAATTTTTTAAGAAAAGGGAAATAACAATATATTTTTAATTGTCATTTTTTTCATAGACTATCATTTATTTCGATGTATTTTATTTTTAACTTATTTAAAACTTCCTTAAATTTATCATTTAAGAGAATCTTTTCTTCTTGTGCCTCATTATCTGTGTGTCGAAAGCTATTTATTTCACATATATTAAATTCCATATTTTTCAAAAAGCGGGTTTTGGGTATTTGTCTAAAAACATCTGCTATATTATAATATTTTACTGGTAATTGATTTAATGATTCATTATTCTCTAAAAAAGTAACTGCTGCCAATATTTCATATCATGAAACAAGAAAAAAATCATGATTTTCATTCCAGGTGTGAAATAATCATTCTTTTTGTAAATGTGACACATATTTATTAGAAATTATTTGTGGTAATTTTATTTTATCGTATCAAAGTTGTTCTATTTCTCTAGTTACAACTTTTTGTAATTCTTCTAAAATTTTATATCAATAAGGTAACAATGTGTATGTTCACCTTAATAAAAGCTCAGTCGACCCTATTTCTGCTTGTTTTAAAAATTTGTTAAAAAGATTAAAATCGATTTTTATTTGTTTTGAGTCCTCAGAAAAATGTTCATTAGTACGTTTTTCCTTCATCTTTTTTCAATATATAAATTATTGGATTTTATTTTCGTTAAAATTCATAAGAAATTTTTTCAATTCAGTCAGAATAATTTTATGATCTTGGTTATTAATACGTAAGGTTACTTCATTATTTTCTGCTTCTTTCTCTCAAATAATCATAAGAATAGGTATTTTTTGAAGAATTGCGTCTTTTACTTTTCTACTTAATGATTGATCCCTTTCATCTGTTTCATATCTTAGCTCGTTATATTTTAATGGTGACATAAGTAAAATATTGTCTAATTCTTTTTTAATATTTTCTACATAACAGCTAACGGTTTCCTTGATCGGTATTATCTTAATTTGATTTGGCATTAACCAAAATGGTAGTTTCCCTCAAGTGTGCTCTATTAAAATTCATAAAAATCTATCTAAGGATCAATAAATTACTCTGTGTACGATAACTGGAATTTTTGGCTGCCCTTCATTATCGGTATATTGTAGTCCAAACCTTTGTGGTAATTGATAATCAATTTGAATTGTTCAACATTGCCATTCTCTGTCAAAAGCATCTTTTAAATGAATATCGATTTTTGGTCAATAAAATGCCCCATCTTTTTCTTTTATTCAATATTTAAATTCTGAATTAACCAATAATCATTCTATTTGTTTTTCTATTTTTCTCCGAGTTTCTTCTTTTCATAAATGATCATTGGGCATGGTTGATAAATATAGTTTAATATCTTTTTCTAAACCAAATAACTTATAAAAATCATGAACAATTTCCAAAATTTCTTTAATTTCGTCTCCTACTTTATCTTCTTCTACAAAGTTATGTGAGTCGTCTTGATTAAAAGACCTAACCCTTAATAATCAATTTAAAGTTCAAGTAACTTCGTTACGGTGAAGGGTGTCCATATCAGATAACCTAAATGGTAAGTCCTTATAGCTATGTGGTTTAGATTTAAAAACAGTACAGGCGTTTGGACATCACATTGGTTTTACGCACCAGTCAATATCATCTCATTTTACTTTAGTAATCATCATATCATCCTCATAGTGTTCTCGATGACCAGACGTTTCGTATAATGTTTTTTTTGCCAAAAGTGGCGCAGAAAATTCTTGATATCATTTTGCTTTATGATATTGTCTCCAAAAGCTGATTAAAAGATTTTTTATAGTTAATCCTTTAGGTAATCGATATGGCATTCCTGGAGAATTAGAATCAAAAATAAACCATTCCAACTCTGCTCAGATTTTTTTATGATCTCTTTTTTTGGCTTCCTCTATTTTTGCAAGATGTTGTTGTAATTGTTCTTTGTTTTCGAATGCGAATCAAGAAATACGGGTTAACATTTTTTTAAGTGGATCTCATTTTCGATATGCGCCTGCGACATTATTTAATTTAAATGCACCTTCTTTCACCCCCTCGGTTGACTCGAGAGCAGCTCACTCAAATATATCCTTAAAAATATTATCTCATCATTTTTGTTCAAAGCCATATATTGTTATTTCTGATTCTCAAGCTTGCTTGAGTTCTTCTAAAATTTCAATTTTATAAGAATCTCATTTTTCTTTAAATTGGTTTATAGCATCATCTATAGATATCACCGATTTTTTAATATTCTGTTTTTGTCTTATTATATTCTTCATTATTTCCTCTAATTTTTTTAACTGTTCGCCTTGAATACTTCCTTCTTCGAAATCAAAATCATAGTAAAATCAACTATCTGTTACTTTTCACCCTCATAATTTAGTTGTTGGATATAATGACAATACAGATTGCGCTAAAATTCCATTTACAGTATTACGAATATTCTCCAAATGTTCGTTGTTAGGAATTTCATTATTTTTTCTGCTTATTGAATTTTTCATTTTAATTTAGCTTAAATATAAACATTTGTTTATATATATTTGGGTATTATAGTCAATAGTTTCTTTGAAATAAAGACAATATGCTTATAGCGGAAAAGAAGAATCAACAAACACGATTTCTGTTAGAGAATATAAGAGCAAAAAACAATATGAGATCTGAATTGATGAGTTCGTAAATAAATGTTTAGATGAAGATAAGAATAGAAACTAGTCAGTAGTCTTTAGTCGATAGTCAATAGTTAATAGAAATTAAAATATTTTTTTAAATAACGAACAAAGCCCCTTATACGGGGCCCATTTTTACAAAGGTTAATTTTTAAATTTTTAATAACTTTAGCATCGCTTCTTTTCTATTCCCAAGATAAAGATTCTCGCGGTCCTCTATGACCATTTTTCTTAAATAGGATACCGCTGGTGGATAGGAATTACGCAGATCCCCATTTTCATCAATGTGTGGATGTCTATAAGTCGCCAGTGCAGATTTTTCACATGGGTTCATGTTCATCTCTTCCACTGGCGTGAAAGCGTTTGAGAATTTTCGTGTTGTCATACGTTGTTCTTTAAAAGTTTTTTTTGTTTTTTGATTTTAGGTTGTTCTTATAATGTTTCTCGTACTAAAATCAATCGCTTTTAATCAAAAATATAAAAAGTAACACAAATCAGACTTTTTTGTTATTTTGTCAAACTGATTTGAGTTTGAAATGGTCCGATTATTGTCATTTTTTACACTTGTGGAGTATAATTAGGAGTTAAATAGTTTCATAGCGTTATAGTGGAATAGGTGATTAAATCTATTAAGCTATCAAAACTATTGAACTATCAAGACTATTTATATTTAACTGTTCATGATGAATTACAAAAAGATGGTGATTTTATTGGTTTGATGCCTTGGATTACTTGGTGTTAGTATTGCTAATAAGGTTTTGTTAGAACCATTATTCTCTGACTGAAGATTTCCTCCAATAGATAAACTGCACTCTTCATGCATCAATTCATCTAAGGTTTATTTACAATTGGATAAACCAAATTTTGATAATATCCATTTAAATTTGTGATATAACCCAGACGAAATTCAGATTCTGCGTATAATTCCAAATAGCTCTTTGAGCAACAACTATTCTATGGAATATAACAAAGTCGTTTTTGATGTAAGTAATGATCAGGGTCTTTCTTCAAATAAGGTAGAACTTTTCGAAATATATTTCAAAAATAGTGAAAACGTAAATCATCTGAAATTGGATGTTTTGAATTGATCATATTCGTTTGTAAAATGAGAGAATAAGGTCCAATTGTCTCAATCTTTTAACTTGGATTTCGAGGATGTTCCGGAGTGTAATCCTGATATTATACCTCCGATCTTATCACTGATTTCTCCTGATAACGTGAATGATAGATTGTCAATGGACCAGTATTTTGTTTTTGATATTAAAGACATTTGAAAGTGAGTAGATACCAATAGTTTAATAATTAAATTTGATGGAGAGACGTACTCAGCAACTGATTATGATAATGTAAAATGGAATGGAAATTATCTTGTGTTCTATCCAAAAGAATGGTTACCCATTAACAAAAACCTAAATTTAGAAATAGTAATATCAGATAAACAAATTTACTGATGAGCAAATACAACAAAAAGAATATTTAGTTTTAGAACAAACAATGAAATATCTCTCCAAAATGATATGGATCCAAATACTTTTAGAAAAATGGCAAAATGAGCTGAGAAAATATATGGTTCCTTGACTGAATGTCAGGTTTTGCAAGGATTTTATTCAAATCCTAGCTTAAGTTATAAAAATGAATTAAAATCAGTTCTTGATAAATTGATGTGTAGTGTTCAGCAATCTACAACAAATCAATTGGATATTGATCAAAATCATGCTGTGGCACCCGATAAGGCCGATAATGGCAATATAAAATATGTCTCTGTTTTCGCTGCAATATGATGGCTTTTATTTGTTATTGTTTTTGTTCTGAAATTACATTACATGGCTTCTTATCGTAAACATAAAAAAATGGCAAAGTTGTATCAAGGAAATATGGAACGTTAGAAAATAAAAATGATTATGGAAGATTAAAAAAAATTACAGAAGATTAAAAATTATTTAAAGCAAATGAAGTGGTCTTTTATATATCTAAGTTTCAAATTTTGTTTATCAATGCTCATATGCATTGTTTACAATCGTTATCTTGAAACTTTATAAGTCCAAGAATACTCTGAGCATTTTCGGAGTATTTTTTTATTAATTTTTTACAAAAATTTATAGCTCAAGAATCATTAAACATTTTCTGTAATATCAATATTTGATCTTTATTTAGTTTTTTGCCCATACAACTTTCTAATAATTTTTTTTGTTTATCAGTTCATCTTGTATAAATGTAATTAGTGAGATATGTTTGTTGTCATTCTTGAACATCAGAGAAAGGATGTTTAGTTTTGTCTTGAAATGTAATATCAAAAAGATCATCTCTAACTTGGAACGATAATCAGACATTTTTCCCTAAATCTATAATTAGCTTTTTTTGTTTAGTATTGGCATTCGCAAGAATTGCTCATGTTAGCATTGGTCTGATGAATGTGTAAGATGCTGTTTTGTACATATTTTTTTTATCAATCATTTTCGGATTGGTATATCAAGAAGCCATCATATACACATCCATCATTTGTCATAAAGTGACTTCTTCTATCATGTTGTGAACATTTTGTCTTGCCTTTTGGAGTAACTTTTCTGGAAAATCGTGTTTTTTGTGTTGAAGTTCATATACTCGTGATAGTAGTAAATCTCATATAAGAATAGCCTGTCATTCAGCTACATGAAGATTGGGCGTTTTTAATAACTTATTTATGTAATGATGAATGGTTAATGTATTATGTCTTTTAACTGCTTGATCTATGATGTCGTCATGAATGAGTGCCATAGAATGAAGCAACTCGAATGTAATTCAAAAATTAAGTATCGCTTTTTCATTCTTGCCACCAAGTCATTTATAGATAGCCCGCATGCAATATGGTCTTATTCTTTTACCTCAGGAGAAGATAAATGTATCAATATACTGAATGAATTGATTGATGTTTGGATTATCTATCAATTTCTTTGCTTGATTTATTTTTTGACTAACGTAATTTTTCAAAATTTTATTGAATTTTTTTTTAAATTGATCTAAGCTCATAATGCGGCTGGAAATATAAAAATAAAAAAGTTCTTAAAATTTATTTATTTATATGCTAAATTCAAATTGAAATCTTGTCGTTTTTGGCTTGAAATAAAATTTAACTTAACTATTGTTTTATCACAATTTTTTATGAATATTTTTTTTGATAATGTTGATAAGACTTAATAATATTATAATGTTTGCTTTGATAGCGTTGTTTATATCGTGGATTCTATTTCCGATTTATATTAGAATTTTAAGAAAGTTTAAATTATGAAAAACAATTCGTGAAGATACTGTGACATGAGAAAAAGCTAAAATATTTTCAAGTTTACATCAACATAAACAGTGAACCCCAACAATGTGAGGTTGACTTATGATTTTGGTTGTCCTTATAATGGTATGAATATCATTCATCCTTCAGAAATATTGATTCGTAAAAAACACGTTAGTCACTAGGCAAGAAACATATATTTTGCTTTTTGGCTTTTTTAGTATGTGACTTATTTGATTGATAGATGATTATCTCAATATCAAGTGATATGGTAAGATAAAATGACTTAGTGCTAGAGCAAAACTTATTTGAATGGTTATTTTTTCTGCTTTTATAAGTTGGCGATTTTATCGAAAATTGGGAATTGATTATATAAATTTTTGGCCGATAGCTGGCAAAATTTCTTTGGGCATATTTTATCCGATTTTAACTTTTTTTGTAACAATAAGTATAGTGAATGCTATCAACATAACTGACGGACTTGATGGATTAGCATGATGACTCATGACTATGATTTTTTTTGTCCTTGGCGTAATAACTTTCTTTAATAATACTTATATTGCAACTACTGTGATTGCTATAGTGATGGCGATTTTGGTCGCATTTATGTTCTTTAATATTAATCCTGCTAAAATTTTTATGTGAGATTCTGGTGCATTTGCACTGTGATGACTACTGTCATCATTATTGTATATTCTCAATATGAGGATGTGAATATTTATTCCATTTATTATTTTGTTCTGACTTTTTATAATAGATACTTGATCAAGTTTTTTGCAAATTATGTGGAAAAAACGTTTCAAAAGAAAATTATTCGCTGTTTCTCCTTTGCATCATCTATTTGAACATAGGTGAATTTGTGAGTCAACTATTGTTATGAAGGCCTGGTTTATACAATGAATATTGGTTGCCGTAACAATTATATTATTATTTTATCAATTTAATGGAACGATTATAAAATAGTTAATAATTTATAGTTAATAGTTTATAATTAAAATTTGAAAATGTGGGATAAAGAGAAAATTATTAAATATTTAAATATTATTGCAAAAATATTCTTAATCTGATTGCTTTTGCAATTTTTTTTACAAACTTTTGTTACTTATAGGCTCGGTTTGAACTGAGTATTTTGGAGTGTCGTTTGGATGTGGAAAGAAATCATAATAATCTGACTTTTGTGATTTGTTATTTACTACTTTTGTAAAAAACAAATTTTTTCTGAATTTTGGAAATGATTTATATTAAAAAAATTTGTTATTGTTTTTTTGATCACGTTATTTGTCGCGTTTATAATATCTTGTTTGATAAATAAGACAGGACTTGGAATCTATATGGTATCTGTAAAATATAGTATGACAGGGTTCTTGATCTTTATTATATTTTTTGTAATTGCTTGGTTATTTTTCTGAGCTAGAGAAATTAATCTAACCAAACGATATATTAGAGTAATAAAATATTTGTTAATATTGGGTATCTTTTGGCGATGAATAATATGGCTTACTCCAAGGGTTTTGGAATTCGCTTGATATAATCAATATAATTATGAGGGAACTATAGGAATATCTCCACCGACCACTTATTATACACAATTTGATAATGGATATGTTCGTAATCAGTTTCTATTTGAAAGACCAATTAGTCGATGATTCTTTTTGATAGCTTTTTGGCCATTGTTCTTTATTTATGCTATCAAGAAAAACCCTCGATGAGATGGGGTTCTTCGATGAAGTCTCTATGGACTAGCTGTTCTTTCGACGTTTTCAAGAGCGGCTTGGTTGGCCTGGATTATTCAAACATTAATTTTGATATTTTTGCAATTTGGTAGAAGATTTCGAAAAACTGCTTTATATTCGTTTTTACCGTTTATTATTTTGCTTTTGATTGTTACCCGATTTGGAAGAAGTCAAATTATTTCTAGGGAATTTTCAAATACATGACACCTCAGAAGTGTCTTGGAAGCTGTGCAAAAAATTTGAGAAAGACCGATTCGATGACAAGGTGCTGGTAGTGCTTGACCGGCGTCTTATCAGATTAATGAAAAATGAAAAGCGTATAATCCAGAGAATCAATATCTTCAAATATGGATGGAATATGGTATATTTGGTTTCGTTGGCTGGATTTATTTATATTTTTATTTGCATTCAATCGGGTATCGATCTTATATAAATGAGAGAGAACATAAAAATAAAATAATCAAAAAAGTCAGATTTTATTGAATTATCATTTTTGCATTTTCATTATGACTTTTGTGACTAAGTATAGAATGATTGGTATTGCATAGTTTTGTGGATAGAATGATAGTTTATCCTTTCATGGCTTTGTTTGGGATTTCTTATGGAATTTACTTAAAATCATTAAATAAATAAAATAAATTTGCTTCACGAAGTCACTTTTGATATTCTCCCGTAGAGACACACGATCGTGTGTCTTGTTTTTACAATAAATATTTTTGCTTCGCTGGGACATACTTTTTATCATTGCCAAAAATAACTTCGCAGATTTATTCCGGTGAATAACCGGAACTCACTTCGTTCGCTTTTTTTGCCATTGTTGGGTTCTTCATTCCCCGCCGTTGCGGGACTTCGCTCACTTCATTCACTCGCTTTTGGCATTGCAGGCGCTTCGCTAGGACATACTTTTTTCATTGCAAAAAAGTATGCAAAAAGCTAGGACAATTTCAGTCTTTAGCTGGTTATTGTATGTTGATGTAAGAATACGAAGGAACTTCGCTTCCCATAAATGGGTCCCTCGGCTCAGCTCCTTTAGTTAAGATTATATTCAAGTTTTATCTCGAGGTCTCAGACAGTGAAATTGTCCGAATTATTGTAAAATTTCACATATTGATAACTAGGATATATCACTGGGATGTATTTTCTGGCAAATGTAAATATAAACCTTGAGGTGGTCTGATTTAGCAATAATTAATGAAATGAAGATTCAGATTCTTTTCTATATTTGAAAAATAGGAATATAATTATTTCAGTAAAGAAATTTTATTTGTTATCTTAGTAAAATATGGAAAAATTTAACGCTAAATTATCTTCAGATTCTATTGGTAAAATCAATAGTCTTGTCGAGAAAATTAACTGAACTTGTAATGCTTTACTGAGTGCTTTGGAACTCAATTCTATGTCAGTAGGTGTTTATGGGATTAGTGTTACAGAGAAATTAGATAGCGAATTTGTGGATAGAGTAGTATTGAATATTATGAACCTAAAAAATCATTTGAAAGATCTCAAAAGAGAGGTAAATGTTAAAGTTATCAAAAATGCTCATGATTTGAAAAATATAGTAAGTAGTTTGACACAAGTGGTAGATAATCTGACTGCTGTCATGAATGAAAATGGATTTTTCCGTAAAACATTCCAAATGCCGATAGATGAAATCAAAATGATGGTTGAAAACGTAATGAGTGAAATCGAAATTGGGAAATTTCAAAAAATTAGGAATTAAGAATGTTGAATTTGGAATTATGGAAATGGAATTTAAAAGATAATTTAAATTTCTGAAATAAGAGCAAAGGAACGGACTGTATCAGTCTGTTTTTCCTTTTAGAAAATATTTTCTTTGATTAGGTCCTGTATCGTCTCGTCTTCAACTTTGGTAATATATTTCCCATTATCATAATCTTCTCTACTTAGTCGTAGGAAGCTTTCAATCTCTGCATCTGGTTTGATCTCTCCTTTTATTTTTACTAAATAGACGATTTGTTTTAATCTTTTTTCTGGATTGTAAAATGACATTCTGTCGTATTGTTTAAAGAATTTCATTTCAAAAAGTTCAACGCCAATCTCTTCTTTGATTTCTCTACGAAGACAATCTTCATCTGTTTCTCCTGGTTCCACTTTGCCACCGGGAGTCCATAACTCCTGGTATCCAATACCTTTGAGTAACAATAGTTTTTTATCTTTTATAATTATTGCTGCGATTCTTATTCTTGTATCTATATCCATAAAAATTAGAGTAAGTAAAAATTTTATTAAGGGATTTCTCCATTCGTTTCACTCAGTCGAAATGACATTATTTACGCTTAAGTTAAAATGAAATTATTTTTGGCTTCGAACTACTTTTTGTTCGCCATTTATTTCTTTGAATTCCATGGCTTTAACTTTGATCTTATCCCCAATATTGTAATATTTTTTTCGTTCTACTCCAACTGGAGCAACGATGAAATTTTTGTGTAATAATCATTCCACTCATTTAACTGTAACGAACATTCAGTAGTTATAACTTAATTTGATATATCATTCGTATCGTTCTCACTTTTTGATGTCTTTGATAGAGAAATTGCCAATAGACGACTCATGATTTCAATCTGAAGATGACTGATGATCTTGATCTATAGCTTTTTTAGGCTCCTGTGTTTTTGGAAGAGCGGCTTCGAGTTTATTTATGTTCGGACAGAATTTTAAAAAGTCGTGCCCCGAAGTCTCGAGGGTAAAAGTCTGATTGATTCCAGAACTTTGATATATTTCTTGGATTTGTTGTAATGCTTCATCCTTTTTACCAATCCAGATTATTAATGGTCAATTGTTCTCTATGATGATGGTTTGATGCTGGTAAATATCGACATGCATTGTAACTTGGCCACCATTATCTATTCAAACTTTTGATCATTTTTTGAATTTCAAGTTAGCTTGATCATCAAGTCACTTTGGTTGTGAATATCGGATAGCTTTATGTCAGTGATTTTCTGTATCAAAAATAATTGCATCTGGCTCAACTCAGTCGATAGTAAATTCTGTGAAATAAGATAAATGTTGTTGGATAAAAATATCTTGAAGATTTTCGGCTTCTTTGTCACTTATTCCAAGTGCCTCCATTTTGGCTTTTTCTGCAACTTTTTCTTGTAGAGAGAAAGATTTATTGCTCCAAGCATCCATTAATTTTTCTAATTGGTTTCTTCACATAGCATACCTTTGTCTGGATTGTTTTCTGATTTTATCAATCAATTCTAGTGATCCTTCAGGTGTTGAAATAGGTAATGTCTTCATACTAAATGGATCAGAAGAAATTCAATCTATCATTAGTCTTGTATATGCCGTGAATTTGGGAAGTGAAATAAGATCATTTGTTTTCGCCATTTCCTTAAATTGCGAGGTCATGATGGTCGCATCATCGTATCATAATGTGAAAGAAACTGTTGTTCAAACATTTCAGAAGATCGCATCTTTGATTTCTGGCATGATTTGTGAAATATATTGATTAGCTATTATCAAAGATAATTTATATTTTCTAGCTTCTGATAAAATTGATTTGAATGAACTTGTTGCGAAATTTTGGAACTCATCGATGTAAAGATAGAAATCTTTTCTTTGTGCTTCTGGTATGTCTGCTCTAGACATAGCGTCAATTTGGAATTTAGTTACAAGCAATGTTCAGACCATGGCTGCGTTATCTTCTCAGATTTTTCATTTACTAAGATTTACTAAAATAATTTTTGATTCATCCATCGCTTTTCTGAGATTCAATTTTGTTCTTGGTTGTCAGAAAATATTTCTTACTAATTTAGAAGAAAGGAATTGTCAAACCTTATTAGTTATAGGTCAGATTGCTTCTTCTCTTTGTTTGTCATTCCATTTATCAAATTCACTTTTCCAGAATTTTAATATGACAGCATCTTTAATATGTGAAACAACTTCTTCTCTAAAATTTTTATCAACCAATACTCTAAGTATGTGCATAAGCGTCGCGTTGGGATAATCTATGATTGATAGAACAACGTTTCTAAGTATGTATTCCAGTCTTGGTCACCAGCTATTCTCAAACAATTTATAAAAAGCTCAAACAACTCATGAAGCAATACGATTTTTTTCATCTTCGTTGTCGGCTTGTAGAAGATTGAATCAGATTGGATAATCTGTATCAGAAATATCAAAAAGTATTACATCATTGATTCTATTGGTGGGAATATGTTCTAACACCGTATCTATTAATTCTCAGTGTGGATCCAAAAGACAAATTCAATTGCCTGCTAACATATCGCTTTTTACCATGTTTGCTATGAAAGTTGATTTACCTGTTCATGTCTTACCAACTATGTACATATGTCTAAACTTATCTTCTTTTTTGATTCCAAAAGTTATTTTTTCTCATCTGTAATCTGTTTTTCAAAGTATTGTTAGGTCCTCTTTGGAAGCATTTTTAGTTGTGGGTAAATTAGTAGGATAAGCAAGTTTTCTATAGAGTGTATAATCAAGTCATTTAACAAAATTTTCTAATGTTGGTATATGAAAAAAATTGACAATATTATCATGAGTCATTCACATAAATTTTTCTATTTTTTTGATTTTTAATTTTCCATTTGAAATGAAAGTAGAAAAAGCTGATTTAAGATTTTTTCTGATTCATTCTGTTGTATATTTATCTTTGCAATAGATTTTATATCAGAAAGATGCATAAAGATCAGGCTTTTTTTCAATTATTTTTTCTTTCGCTCACTCTTCTTCTTTTTTTCTAATGTTCCAAAGTCGTATAGCAAAATTTCATAACGTTCTGAATATATTTTTGGATCTTTTGAACCTGTATGTAAAATATAATTCCAATTTAGAATTTTGTCAGATGGTATTATATATTGATAGAAGTCAGTTTAATGGATCCATGTAGGATCATCATCTTGTAAATTCTTCTTTTGTTAAAATTTGTCCAGTATTTGAAAACCTAATATATTCTTGGTTTATAGGAAAATTCATTTTCGGAACTTCTATAAGGTCTGAAGTTGGAAAACTTGAATAAAAAGTATTTTCAAAATATTGTTTGAAATCTTTGGGAATTGCTACAAAAAATTTAATATCTGTGGAATTTCATGTTATAAGAAATGTGGCTTTTTTTCTTTTGAGGCTGATCATACTTTTGATAACTGTATCTCGATGATTGATTCCGCGATCATTATCCTTAAATGGTTTGATTTGAAAAAATATGTAATTATGTAATGACATTGTCGCCTGATTAGAAGGACTACCCGCAAGTTGATTTCATAGTAGTTCTGCTGATTTTCTTATAGCTTTTAACATATTTGGTTTTTGTTATTTAAATTTATATTAAGAATTAGATAAACAATTGATAAAAGCTTCGCGATAAACATTGATAAACTTTGTGGCCTATTGCCCCGCAAGGCGGGGTGCAAGCCTTTGTAACTTTCGAAACCTTATTATTTATTATATTTATTTTCTCTTAAAATGCAAAAAAAGACCTTGTTTTCTAGGTTATAATTATTTTTTATCTGATGTCAAGTCATTGTTACACCGAACTGCTTTCGAAATCTTTGATTCACATCAATTTGTTTATTACAGTTTCTCAAGTCGTCGGTATAACTCTCGCATCTAAAACAATTTAAAAAACGAATTGTTTTAGAGGTCGAGTATAAAAATTATTTCTTGTTAATGGCATTTTCTATGAATTTGGCGAATTGGAATATTTTATTCTCATTCCATCTTTGAGCCATTAATTGCATTCAAACTGGCAGATCCTCTCAATGATCACTAACGTTTCAAATAGGTAGTGACATAGCTGGTAATCATCACATATTGGCCGAAATAGTATACATATCTGATAAATACATTTTTATTGGATCATCAACTTTTTCTCAAATTTTCCATGCCAGCTCAGGGGATGTTGGCATAAGAATAATATCATAGGAAGCAAAAAGTTTATCAAAATCAGACTTTAATTTATTTCTTGCTTGTTGTGCTTTGAGATAATATCATTCGTAGTGAGCGGAACTAAGAACGAATGTTCATAATAAAATTCTTCTTTTGGCCTCATCTCCAAAACCTTCAGATCTAATTTTTTCATAATATTTGATTATAGATTCGTGACCGATTGTATTCTCTTGGAATCCGAATTTAATTCCGTCGAATCTTGCTAGATTCGTACTTACTTCTGCCGGCATGATGGTATAATACATCGGCAAGGAATATGCTAATATAGGTAAACTTATTTCATCGATTTTGATTCATTTTCAGCGTAAAATTTCTATGGTTTCAAGAAATTTATTTTTTACTTTGAGATCGATTCACTCGGCAAGAACTTCTTTTGGTAAGCAAACTTTTAATTTAGTCGATAGTCAATAGTCGTTAGTCTTTAGAAATTTATCAGCTAGGGGATTGCTTTGAGAATCTTGTGAATCAAATCATGCTATAGATTTTAATAATATTTCAGCATCTTCAACAGTTTTGGTTAATACTCCGACTTGATCTAAACTGGACGCCATAGATTGAACTCAGTATCTAGAAACCATTCAATATGTTGGCTTCATACCTACGATTCAACATAATGCTGCTGGTTGACGAATGCTTCATCAAGTATCGGTTCATAATGCAGCGATGCAAGAATCAGAGGCGACAGCAACAGCAGATCATCATGAACTTCATCATGGTACTCTATGGCTACCATAAGGATTTATTGTCTTCCCAAAATATGATGATTCTGTGGATGATCACATTGCGAATTCATCCATATTTGTTTTTCCTATCATCATTCATCCATTTTTTTCTAAGTTTAGAAAACATGTTGCGCTGTATGGTGAGATATAATCCTCAAGTAATTTAGATCCACAGGAAGAGATTTCTCATTGGGTTAAAATTATATCTTTGATTCCAATTGGCGCTCCATGAAGTGGCTTTTTTGCAAATTCTTCTAAATTATTTTTTATGTAATCTTCATGAAATCTTATAAAAGAAAAATATTCAGAATTTTTTTCCTTAGCTTTTGTGAGATAATGATTCACAACATCTTGTGGATTTAATTTTCAACTTTCCACTCAATCGATATAACTTTTTAATGTTAAATTCATGCTAAATGCTAAAGCGATTAAATGATTAAGCGATAAAACGATTTTTTTTCGTAGAACCAATTCATGAATTGGTTTGCTAATGAGATAATTCATGAATTATCTCTACTAATATTCTAATTACTAAATTCTGATTTTTAATCTGAAATGTTGTTAAGTAAATTTCTTACGTCTTGGCTATCTTGAGATGATGATCATTTGTTGGTTGATGTAGTTGTGGTTTTCTTCGTTGTAGTAGTGTTCGGTTTAGTAGTGGTAGTCGTGGTCGTTGTGGTTGTTGTTATCTTGCCTGTTGTGTCTGGTATTTTATCAGTCTCAATCGCTGGCAGTTTAGTATTTCAGGTTCCTATTTCGTCAAAAAAATTTGATCATGTTTGATTTCAGCTATTTGTAATTTCTCAGGTTGATTCTTGGAAAGTAAATGTATCTCAAGAGTCTTGATCAACTTCTCAAGTCAAAATTATTCAGCTTTGAACTTTTATTTTTAAAAAATCTAAACCGATTTTATCTAATAATTTATTTGCTCATGTATGATTAAAATGACGATAGACAAAAAATGCCAATATGACGATTATGATGATTATAAGTAGTCTTTTTAACATTGTTTTTGGCTTATAGATTAAAATAATGACGTCTCAGTATATATACCGAACCGCTTTCGAAACCTACCTACCGCAGGCAGGTCTGTAATCATTTTACTTCGTTTATGCTTACAGTTTCTCAAGTCGTCGGTATAACTCAATCATCCAAAAAAAACTTCATTTTACTTGTTTTTTTTGGCGGTTGAGTATATATATTTTCTTGAAATATGCAAGATTATGATTAAAAGGTGCAAAGGCTCAAAGCTTTATGCTGCATGCTTTATGCCAAACAACAATTACTACTGACTAATTTATCATCTATCATTTGTTTGTTGTCTTATGTTAAAAAATATTTTAAAAAAATCTATGACCGATATGAGTGGTGATTCTAAAATAATTAGACTTACTTTTCTCACTTCTTTTTTTCATTCTTTGATCGTCGTTCTGCTTTTGATACTTAATGTGAATGATATACTTGCCAAGAATTATGAAAATTGACTCTATATTGGCAAGGTTGCCGAATATTTTATCCAACAAATAGGTAAAAATCATGTAATAGGTGTGGTTATAGTAATAACAGTTTTGCTTTTTGTTTCGTATTCTATTATCTATCCAATATGACAATCCGCAATTATACATTATCTTCATGAAAAAAAATGAATTAAAATTGCAATGAGAAAATGAAGAGAGGATTTTTTTCCTATGTTTGAATTTGGTGCTTTCTCTATGGCATCTTCTTCGATAATTTTTTTTCTAGTAATTATCAGAATATTGGTTCTTAGACCAGAAATAAGTAATTTTGTTGTATTTTTATTAATTCTATGGCTCATAACTTTTAATGTAATTAATCTGCTCAAAGTTTACACGAGATATTTTATCGCAGTCGATGGTCTTCCTGTTTACGAATCATTAAAACTTAGTTTCGGATTGACATTGAGTAATGTGAAAAATTCTTTCAGATTTATGAGAGTTCAAACAATTCTGTTGATAAATTTTTCTGTAAATTTGATTGTACTTGCATGAATTCCATTCCTTTTAATATATGCTGCGATAAAATTGAATATAGATCAATACCCAATTGTAAAAATATTTATATATCTGATTTTCTTTTTGCTGGTTTTGTGATCAGCTTATGTAAGTAGTATAATTAGGGCGTTTTTCGCGTATTTCTGGTACGAAATATATAAGAAATTAAAAAATAAATAAGATTAGAAAAGATTACTGAAGATTATCTAATGTTAGTTTTTTTTATTTTTAAAATTCATTTAAGATTCTCATTAACAAAATAACTTTCATATTTTTCTAGGCTTGGGATTGTAACATCCAAATCAATCTTTGGAGCTGTAAAAATAATTTTTGATTTCCATTTTTTCTTTGCAATTTCTTTTTGGAAACTACAAGCATCAATATTCCCAGATAAGATAATATTTTGATTTTCTCCAATGGTTTCCGGAATTGATCGATCATATTCTTCGATATTTTTTACAAAAATAACATAATCTTGTATGTTAATAATATTTTGAATTACTTTTTGCCACAAATCTTTATTACCACTTTGAATAATTATAGATTTATTATCGGGAATATTCTCGATGTCTGAATTGTCTGTTACTTCAAAAGTTTTGTCATCTCATATCTGATTTAATAACTCTTCTTTTGCCATTGGGAAAGCCGTGAAAAATATTATTTTCGTCCCTTGTTGTATGAGATTCGATATGAGGCAAACTGAAAGATATGATGCTCATGATTTATCAGCACCTGTAACAAGGCAAGGCAGGAATGTCTCGTTGAATTGGAACTGTTTATCGTTTAATGTGATCTGATTCATATTTTTTTGAAAAATTTATTAAATTTTTGTAAATTTATAATATTATTTAAGTCTCTGTATTTCGTTTTTTAATTTTTCTTCTAATTTAATTGATGCATAATCGCATATTTTTTCTTGTTTGTCTTTTTCCAAATTTGTACCGGTAAGTATGTCAGGATCAATTGATCTAGAATATAAATCTTCACTTATACAAAAATTACTAAAGATTGGTTCTCAGATGTATTCGTATCATGTATTGGTCGCTTGTATAGCATTGATTTCATAATAATTTATTCCTTCTATACCGATTTTTTCTTGTCAAATATAACAAGTCTTATCTCAACTTGAATAGAAGATATCTATTAATTTGTTTTCAAGAGCCATAACATCACAGTCAGAACGTTCAGAGCAATTTTCTTGATATGCATCACTATTGGATAGATTAAAATCTTTCTGAATAATTGGTTTTAAATTAAGACAATTATTCACATCAATATTAGGTTTTTCACAACCAGATAAAAATAACATAGGCAGGACTAATAATAAAATTTTCTTCATGTTTTCGATTAAAGAATAAATTTTTTTTATTTTATTCATATCATTTTCAAACCACTCATCAGTCAACGACAAATACTTGTCAATTTATTGCATCATTATCTAGCAAATGAAGCGCTGTCTTTCATATTTCCATTGGTTGGATAAATCTATGTATGAGAGTTCCTTTTCTTCTCGCTTCTTTAAACTTTTCGTCTGCTCATCACCATCACTCTGTCTGGGTATTTCAAGGTGCTATAGCATTTACGCGAATTTTTCAATTAAATTTATTAGCTGTAATTTTGGTGTACATAATAATGGCTGATTTCATACAACAATAAGCCTCCAGCCTTGCTCATTTATACTGCAAGAGTGGTTCAACACCCAACACGGACGATATGTTAATAATGCATCATTGATCTTCTCATAATTGGTTTTTAAATAATTCTGTTGCGTTTACTGTACCCATCATATGATGATGAAATGTGGACTCCCATTCATTTGTGTCATGATCATCTGGGAATCAAGCTCAAATATTATTTACTAAAATTTCTACTTTCCCCAAAGCATTTTTGGTTTCCATAAATAATCTTTCCAAGTCTGATTTGTTTCCACTATCTGCTTTTATAACCAAAACCTTGATTCAATATTTTGATAATTTTTCTCAAACTCCTTGAGCTCTTGTGTCATTATGAAAATAAGATAGAACCAAATTGATTCAATTTTTTGCAAAAACCTCGGCTATTCAATAGCCAATTCCTGCAGTTCATCATGTGATGATGGCTGTTTTTTTGTTTGTCTCCATGAGATTTATTTTGATAAATAAAAGTTTTTTAATTATTAATCTAAAGAGTCATATTCTTTTCTCCATTCAATACCTCATTTATTAAATTCTGACTTCAATTTTCTTTTAACTATTTTCAACATATCTAACAATTCGGGGAAAGCTTTGACAGCTTTATTTGCGTAGTTCGCAATAAACTGTGGTTTATCATAACTTTTGTGTCAGGTTTCTGCAAGTTGTGTTAATGTTTCAATCTTATCCAATGCTTTTATAAATTTAGCTTCTCTTGTTTTGCCTTCATCATATTCATGCCACAAATCTGAAATTTCTTTTCCAATCTTTTTTGGAAGAGTTTTCTCTAAATTCATAATTGCTCTTATTTCCTGTTTGTCTTTTTCTTCTTTAGAGAATTTTCATTCAGCGATTAATATTGCATCAATATCTCATGTTAGTGCTTCTGCTAAATCATGGACTAAAGCGATTTTGATTGATCTATTAATATTTATGTCTAATTTTAATTCATCGGCGATTACAAATGTAAACAAAGCTAATCTCCAAGAGTGCTCAGCAGTCGATTCTTGTCTCCCAGATTTTGTCTTGCCGTATCTTAAGGTAGATTTTAAATTCTCAATTTTATGTAGAAAATCGAATATTTTTTCCAAATTTTCTAAATTATTTTTGATCATAATAATTAATAAAAGAATTAAATCTTTTTATGTTTTTTCTTTATAGTATTTACTAAGTCTGTCCAATGATCATCAAGTAAGGATTCCATCTCTTCAATTTCTACCCATTTTACTTCATCTTGATCATCAAGTGGCATTGCTTCGCCTGATTTGTGGTCGGCAAGAAATGATAGAGCTACAACATGATGACCGCTAGAGCGAAGAAAAGATCTACTTCCCAAAAATTGAAAATTCTCAATCTGAATTCCGACTTCTTCTATTACTTCTCTTCTTAGTGAATTTTCTATGATATCACTTTCTAATTCTATTTCAACTTTCCCACCAGGAACTGCTCGTTTACCGGCGGCTTGATCGTCTTTGGAAGATCTTTTGGCTAATAGATATTTATTCCCTTTTTTAACTCGAGCTTCAACAAATACAACATGCAATGGAATTTCTGTCATGGGATTATTTTAAAGAATTAAATTATAATTCAATTTCTAAAATGGCTTTTTCGAAAACTTCTTTCAGATCGTCAAATGGTAACGCATTCAAAACTTCCTCTTTTGTCATCCAAGACGTCGTATCAAGTTGGTCGCTATGATTGATAAATTTAAATTTTGATCAATCAGCTCGAAATACTTGATAACTACCTTTTTTTCATTCTCTTTCTTTCTTCTTTGGTCAAAAAGTAAATTCATGTTTAACGGAGGTTGGGATTAATTCATATTCGCTTGAATCAATATTTAATTCTTCCTGTATTTCGCGTTTTGCGGTATCCATTAAGTCTTTATCTTGTTGTTCTTGTGCTCAGCTAACAAAACTTATATTTCATGTCTCAGCATTCTTTACAACTAAATATTGAAAAAATCATTTATTTTCTCTGTAGAAGATAATGATAGCTCAGTAAAATGTGTCTTGTATAGCTCCCATTTATTTTTTAGTGACATTAAAATGTTCTTTTATCTTCCCCTTTATCTGCTTTATCATATCTTCAGAATTTGTATATTCAAAAAAGTTATTACATACATACTTTAATGATCATGAAATTTTTGTTCCTTTTTTGTAAAAACATATAATTTTTGTTCAATAAATATTTGCAAATCATAATTCTATTCACAATCATATTGTTGGGGAAGAAACTTCTGCAAAAAATATATCTACATTTTTTAATGTTTCTTTTGAATTCACTCACGAACTGTTATTATCATGTGGTAATATGATTTCATGTTCTTCTAATAAATGACTTTTTTTGATTGGTTCGTATAATTCTTTTTCGTAATCATAATCTCTTGAATGTCCAAATTGAATTAACATTTTTTGCTATTATCTTATAAAATACTATGTTCTTTAGTCTTCTCTATTCTATTTCTTCTACTTCTCTTTTTACAATTTTGATTTTATATGTTTTTAATCGATATAATATTTTGAAAATTAGGAATCATATGAGTTGCATAACTCGCAAAGTAACTCTTATGAAAGGATAGGAAATAAGAAATATCAGAAAAATTACTGAGAATTTTAATGCTGGATTTAGATATTTAACGTTAAGTTGTTGCAGAGTATAATCACAAATTCACATATTGAAAGTTGATTTATCTTTGAGGGTATTCAGAGTCGTTTGTTTATAATTATTAATTTTTTCGCTTATTCATCCAAGCATTCATGATGGATTTTTTTGATTCGTGATCAGATTTGGATTCAAAACATCTTTTACTTTAGATTCAAAAATTACTTTAGTCTGATTTTTGAGATCTTTAGCTTCCTGGATTCAAAGTTGAAACGGTTTAGCAACGAAATCAATCACATTATTGGAAGCAGTTGAAAGGTCTTGGCAAGTGAAAGGGAATTGAGCATATGTTCCGAATAGCGATATAGAATAAGCTATTGCGATAAAAACCGTAAACATATATCAGCCGGTGGTGAAATAACTTCGTGAATCGAAAAATCTTTTGTCTCTGGATTGTCATTGAAGATAAAATGCGAGCATAAAAACTGCAACATTTATCATGAGTATTGATAGATTGGTGTATATATTTCAAAATCAGAAAATAATCCGCTCAATTATCGTTAGAATAATTAGTATCAATGCCGTGTATCTTAGTTTATAATGCTTAATTTCAAAATAGAGAAAATGGAAAAAGATAAAGAAAATCAAAGCGAATAAAATTGATTTAAGTATCTGAATTGAATGTGAAAGTTTCAAGAAAATTAAAACATAGAATAATAATGCTAAGATAAAAAATATTCGGAATTTTACATTAGTCAGTAGTCAATAGTCTTTAGTCTTTAGTCATTCGTTATTTTTTTTTGGTGTGTTTATCATAATGAGGGGAAGATAAAATTGATAAAGTTATTTGCAAAGAATAATAAAATTCGAAATGTTATAATCATGGAAGGAAGAAAAGGGATCTGGGAAGAAATTAAAAATTTAGAATTACGAATTACGAATTTTGGAATTAGATATTTAGAAATGAATCATCGTAGGATTCAGATGAGGCAACTTAATATTATAAAAATTAAAAGCAATTGGAATACTATTTGAACGTTGAAATTCAATCAATTATATTGAATAACAAATGGCGTTAGAATTCAAATCGCGAAAGCTAGCCAGGCATCTCACTCGCCAAATCATTCGGCTTCTTTTTTATATTTCAGTTTAACGTATAATTTAGCGAAATAGTATATGAGATAAAAAATAATTCAGAATATTAATGAAGAGAAAAATGCTCGTTGATAATTTCAAATTTGATTAAAAAATTGCGGAATTAATGCGACTAGAATTAAAATAAACCGGATAGGGACATTTAATTCAGCTTTTTGTATGTCATAAATTATTAGCAATAACAAAAGTCGGTTAATTATTAGCCAAAACACTATAACTCAATTAGAAATGTTAAATGATAAATGAGAGATTAGAAAGTAAGTAAAAACAAAAACTAATCCTGAAACTATTTCAATAATTAAATAAAATTTTGATATAGGTTCATGGCAGTACTCACATTTTCATTTTTGTAGAAAAAAACTCAGAATTGGGATGAGATTCCTTGCTTTTAATCTTTGTTTACATTTAGGACAATGAGAATGTCCAAACAAAATTCATTTGGTTGTTTGTCGATTTGTATTTTCTCCCAATCTAGTAATAAGTACTGATCAATGTGATCAGAATATTATTCAAATAACAAATAATAAGACTAACATGAATTGCTAGAACAATAAAATTAATATTTTTCGTTTTTTAATTGAAAATATCATTTGTCATGTCAGCAAGATGGACATGCTTCAGGCGGAGTTTTTCATTTGTGAACGTATCAGCATTGACTACATGTCCACTCTACTTCTTCGTCTTTTTTTAATATTTTTCATGTTTTTAATTCTTTCAATAATTTAGAATATCTATCAGCATGATGCTCTTCTGCCTTTATAATCGCTCTAATCCTGACTGCTATTTCGATCAATCATTCTGCTTCTGCAACATTTGCAAACTGGGGATAAAGTTCTGTAAATTCGTGAGTTTCTCCGTTAATGGCTGTTTGTAAATTAGTTGTTGTATCACCAAATTCACCAACAACAGTTGTTGGAATATCGATTTCATTTACCGTCTCTCATAATTTTTCTTTGAGTGATTGGATCATTTTAAAAAACCGTCAAGCATGTTCTCTTTCTTGTTCGGCAGTTTGATTGAAAATTTCTGCTATTTGCTGATATCACTCTTTAGCTGCGACTTTGGAATAGATATTGTAACGATTCCTTGCCTGTGATTCTCAAGCAAAAGCCTTTGCTAGATTCTCTAGTGTTTTTTTCATTGATGAAATGATAAGGTAATAAAAACCATGCCTACGGCAGGCAAGTCTGATTTAATATATTTTTTTCGTTTGTGATTGGTAGCGATTTTTTTGCCATTTAACTTAACAAAATTATTGAAAGCTTCGCAGAGTCACTTTTGGCATTGCTTGTTTTTCGTTCTTTTGTCATCGCCACAAAAGAACCAAAAAGTCTAGCCATTACAAAGCACTATTACGTAATTGTATTGGCAGGACAATCTTTGCATTTAAACGGTTCATTTGTTATTCTGACGGATTGGTTGTAATGGCGGGAAATTAATAAGAATAAAAATCATCCTTTATTGAAAATCGAATGAACTTATGTAAAGTATAATTTCCTTTTAAAATATTTGTTTCAAATGGGAACTTATCTGTGACAGAATTTTTTAGTTGATAATAAAATCAAAAATCGAATTGCTGAGAAGATTTGAGATTTTTATTCTAAATCGAAATGTCAGGCATTGATAGAAATTGGTCCTTGAAAATGAGCTTTAACGAAATTAATAAATCAGATTTCTGATAAATTTTTTGTGATAGAAAAAGATCCTTCTTTGAAAGAAAATCTTTCAAAAATTATGAATTATGAATTATGAATTATGAATTATTTGGAAGGAGATGTGTTGGAGATAGATGTAGAAAAAATATTGAAATTGAAAAAATTAGATTCAAAAAAAACTTTGGTTGTTGGTAATCTACCATATTATATTACATCACCGATTTTGAGGAAATTTTTTTGAAATTGAAATCAGAATTTCGCTGGATGAATTTTCATGGTTCAGAAAGAAGTTGGAGAAAAAATAAAATCAGATGCTAATAAAAAATCTTATCTTCGATGGCTATTGAACTATGCTTATGATGTCCAGTATTTAAAAACGGTCCCTGCTAAAGCATTTAAACCAGTACCCAAAGTAGATAGCTGCCTCATTAAATTATGAATTAGGAATTATGAATTATGAATTGAGTGGAATGATCTGATAAGATTTTTGGATTTGTTTGCTCCTTATTCTAGGAAAACTTTATGAAAAATAAGTAAAATGGTTGGAAAGAAGATGGAAATAAAATTTGAAATGCCATTACAATTACAGAAAAAGAGATTGGAAGAAATAGACTGGAATGATTTAAGAAATATCTTGAAAAAATAAAAAAAATAGTATTTTAACCATTTGATTTCTGGCCCCTAATCTTGAGGTTATAAACACTGCTTGTTAATTGATGTTTGCACTATAATATTATACTTTATTGAAATAATATAATGCTTTTTTAATTATAAATACACTATCTTTTTAAGCAAAAAACCATGTTTTTGACCCTAAGATTGGATTGACATACTATTATGTTGTGGTATAGTACCTTATGGGGAGTTTGCTTTATTAATTGAATAATCAGATTAATATGTTTTTATATTTGTACTGTGATTTTTAGATAAACAAAATAGAAATGAAATTCAGTTGATTGCTGATTGATAATTGATGACAAAGAAATTAAGAAAAATATTGAAAGGAAATAAACAAAAGTGATTTGCGAAATATATTAATTTAAAAAAATCTAATGATTTTTGCTGACAGATTATTATAACTAATTCTAACCGGGCCAGCAGTTTAATAAAGTGTTTTTGTCATAACAGATATGATTGTAAGATCGTGACTGTTTTTTTTACCCCGCCGCTTTTTGATCCGCCTTTAGCGGATTTGCGGGGCGAGAGAATCTGACTGCCGTCAGGCAGGTACTGTTATAGTAAGGTTTTGCATAATTATGCTTAATTCTATTATTAATATATTTTATTGTATTTTGATTTATAAGAAAACCCCGAACCGGGCCAGCAGTTCGAGGTTTCTCTGGTCAATTTGCATTGACCAATTGAATACAATATACGATAAGATCGTATACTATATTCTAGGAATTCACATTTGCGTTTTAGCAAATGGTATGTCGATATAATCCTTCCTGTAATTGGAAGGATCACAAACGACATAAATACAATCAGTAAGATTCTCACTAACTGTATTTGTGTCGTTTGTTTCGTTGTGAAGATTTAACATCATTTGGTTTCCACGCCATTTGATTCTTTTTTGATAATTGATTTGTCTTGGAGTAAATGTTTTCATTTTTTTTTGATTAAATAGTAAAATTAGGTCGCTTTATCGTAAGTGATAGAACCTGAATAAGTGTCTGGTGATTGGAATGCTGGCAC
>Ga0247840_10001579_pt1 | contig 44190 bp, 32 predicted proteins | sample LaCruzMarch2015__FD_192404 | JGI IMG/M metagenome (GOLD analysis project Ga0247840, IMG submission 192404) | Freshwater microbial communities from meromictic Lake La Cruz, Castile-La Mancha, Spain - LaCruzMarch2015_17m | ecosystem: Environmental > Aquatic > Freshwater > Lake | place: Spain... | reverse complement strand
AGTATTGTTGGCCAGTCCATTGGATGAGGTATAGTTAGTCCAGGTGCTTCCGTCAAATTTGCTGGCACCGAAATCTGTTCCAACCCAGATGTTGTTGTTTTGGTCGACGGTCAGACAATTGATGTAATTGTCGACCAGGCCATCAGCAGTTGTGTATACTGTCCAGTTTACATCATCAAATTTTGCCAGGCCGTTCTGGGTCCCAAACCATTTCCAATGATGACCGTCAACAACAACAGCCATGACGTTGTTGTCGGGCAGGCCTTCAGCAGTGGTGTAATTGCTAAAGGTCTGGGCCATCCCAATGCCGGAGGAAAATATGAGACAGAGTAATATGCTTTTCCAAAAATATTTTTTCATGATTCGGGATGTTATTTTATTAAGACAATTCTTTTATTCAGGACAAGACTTCTTGCTGATGAGATACTTACGATATAAATGCCATTTTCCAATGCGGATAAGTCAATGCTTGTTGCGGATTTTTCCCTGACAATAATTTTGCCACGGGCATCGACCACCAAAACCTCGTAGTTATCCTGATAATCAGCAAGTCCATTGAGGGTGACAAGGCCGTTTGTGGGATTCGGGCTTATCCCTGGCCTAATGCCTGTATGAAGATTGTTTATGCCGGATACCGTGTAATAATATGAAGTTGAAAGTGCTGAATTACAGCCATTCGTGTCGACTATTTGCACCTGGTAATTTCCATCCTGGCTTGGGGTGTAGGATTGGTTTGTCTCACCGCTGATGATGTTGTTTTCATAATACCATTGGTAAGAAAGGGCAGCAGTGGATACCATGGCGCTACCATCCAGTGAAATGACAGGAGCTGCAGGTAAGGGGTTGACGCCCACTGCGACAGAATCTGAAGAACTGCAACTGCCACTGCTGACTGTCACAGAATAGGTGGTTGGCACTGTAGGTGTGGCGATAGGGTTCTGCAAAGTAGAGCTGAATCCGGGAGGATTTGATGACCAGTTATAGGTAAAACCCGTACCAATTGGAGCGTTGAGTTGTACTGATGCCCCAAGGCAGATTGACGCCTGGGCCGCTGATGCCGCTGCCGCGGGTGGCCCGTTGACATAACAATTGGTATATCTGAATGCTTGTGGTATCGTCCCACTCACGTTTTTGGACCATACTACCGCCTGGTTGGAGTCAATTTCATACATATAGCCTGACATGGCAATGCAAACAAGGGTGTTTCCATTGGGCAGCTGTTGTGAGTTGCCAAGGTCCTGGGTAAAACTGCCGCTGTAGGTATGTCGCCAGTCATAGCTTGCAGGTGCATAGGCAGAACCCAGGCTGAGGGTGTAATTGTATCCATTGTAAGGAGGATTCACCATGTCGACGCATGATTTCGTTCCGGTACCACCTTTGTTGTTAAAAGCTGAAATGTAATTTGCCTTGGGACAATCAGCCGGCACAAAGTGTGCATCATGCACAACATTAAAAATTTTGGTCCCTGTTGCTCCGTACGCTGCAGGATTTCCCCAGCGATACAAGAAGTCTCCTCCCTTGCCGGAGTTTCCTCCTGTATGACCTGCTGCTTCCAGGCTTGTTGTGCTATGGTCAATAACATAAAACTCGTTCAGATAATGTGAGCTGAAGACGATCTGGTCAAGCGCCTCATTGTAGTCAAGGCCATTGACATGCATCCAGTCCTTCGTCGTGCTGTAATTGACATTTAGCAATTCAGGATGTTGAACAATTGAAGTCACATAGTTGTCCTTGGCTGAATTTACATTCTGGCAAAGATGATCCCAGACATGCCATTCCCAGACAATTGTACCGGTGGTAGGGCCCGTTGGCTGTACTTCGATGATTTTTTCTGACCAGATGGTAATGTTGGATGTACTGCCTGCCTGTGTGGACTGGGCTGCTGTTTTTACTTCATAGGCGATCATCAGCACATTGCCATTGGGCATTTGACAAATGTCATGATGCAGGCAATAGCTAGAAGTGGAGTAGACATAATCCCATAGCACATTTCCGTTCCAGTCAATTTTTTGGACAGCACCCGTCATCCCGCCACCATTTAAGGAGTTCCCTGGATTGGCAACTGTTCTTAACAAGGTCCCACCTGGTAACATATAGGTAGAATAGCCAGTCTTTTTGGAAGTGCTAAAAGTCCATTGGTGGTAAGTATTTCCACTCATATCAACCAGGTATGCTTTTGTACTGTTGAGTGTGCTGTACAGTGTATAATCTCCCCAGGTTTGTGCTTCCGTTCTCTGGCTTGTCATTCCAATTAAAACCAGGCTCAGGAGCAACGCTCTTTGTAAGTGTTTTCTCATATTGATAATGAAATATTAGGATTATAATTGTGCTGCATAATTCGACTCATATTTCATTGCAAAGTTTAAGTTTTACAAAACAACATACAAAATGATTCACCTTATACTACAGGACTCTCTCTGAAGGGATCGTTTTTGTCAATGAAGATGAGTCTTCCTTTTGCCAACCAGCCTCGTTTTCGGGGAATCCCGGATAAAGATAAAAATAAACGCTTAGAAATTCCGCAAACTGAACTTTGTGGGAGCAGGGCTTTCTTGTATTTCAATAACTTTGCCTGATTCTAATTCAGCAAAATGATTGAAAATACAGAACAAAGAACAGAATTGTCAAAATTGGGTGAGTTTGGCTTGATTCATCACCTGACCAAAGACATTAAATTATATGACAACAACACAATTAAAGGTGTTGGTGATGACGCAGCTGTCATCAGGGGAGGAGATAAGCTGATCCTGATGTCGACAGACCTGCTTGTTGAAGGCATTCATTTTGACCTTTCCTATTATCCCTTGAAACACCTGGGTTACAAAGCAGCTGTTGTCAATATTTCCGACATCATTGCCATGAATGGAACCCCCAGGCAGCTAACTGTCAGTGTTGCCGTTTCAAATCGTTTTCCTGTGGAAGCACTGGAAGAGATTTATGAAGGCATCCGCCTGGCCTGTGATCATTACAAAGTGGATCTGGTGGGTGGTGATACATCGGCCAGCCACAAAGGGCTGATTCTTTCTTTGTCCATTCTTGGTGATGTTGCTGAAGATGAGGTAGTTTACAGGAGTACTGCGGCTGAAGGAGATTTGTTGTGTGTCAGCGGTGACCTGGGTGGTGCCTACATGGGCCTGATGTTGCTGGAGCGCGAGAAACAGGTTTTTAAAGCGGATCCGAGCATGCAGCCTGACCTCGATGGCTTTGATTATATTTTGGAACGTCAACTTAAACCTGAAGCCCGTGCTGATATTATCAATCATCTCAGGATTAACAAGATAAAGCCAAGTTCCATGATCGACATCTCGGATGGACTGGCTTCTGAGGCATTGCACCTCTGCACCGAATCCGCGCTTGGCTGCGCAATTTATGAAGAGAAAATCCCGATCGATGTCATCACCGCCGATATGGCCCGTGAATTTGGGATGGAACCTGCCATTGCCGCTTTGAATGGGGGAGAAGATTACGAACTCTTATTCACTGTAAAACAGCAGGATTACGAAAAGGTCTCCATCATACCCGGTGTCTGTATCATTGGCCATATGACAGCAGCCGCAGAAGGTGCCCGCCTGATTGGCAGGGATGGCGGGGTCGTGCCCCTGGTAGCCCAGGGATGGGATGCCTTTAATTAGCCTCGCTTGCGGGTAAATTCCTTCTTCTATGCCTAAGCCCTACATTCGTCCTGAGAACATCAGCCTGATTCTGAAAACGGTACCCGAGAATCCGGGGATATACCAGTATTTCGACAAGGAAGGCACGATTATTTATGTTGGCAAAGCGAAGAATCTCAAAAAGCGCGTAGCATCTTATTTTCACAAGGAAAACCAGGGATATGGCAAGGTATTCTGGCTGGTCAGGAAAATTGCAGACATCCGCTTTATCGTGGTCGACACGGAGCAGGATGCTTTGCTGCTCGAAAATAACCTCATTAAGAAATACCAGCCCCGCTACAACATCCTGCTGAAGGATGACAAGACCTACCCCTGGATTTGCATTAAAAACGAGCCTTTTCCCCGCATTTTTTCTACAAGGATTGTCTTGCGAGATGGCTCTGAATATTTCGGGCCATATGCTTCTGGCCGGATGATGAATACCCTGCTGGAGCTCATACGCCAGCTGTATCCGCTGCGAAATTGCAACTTCAGCCTCAGCCAGGACAACATCCGCAGTAAAAAATTCAAAGTCTGCCTCGAATACCACATTGGCAATTGCAAAGGCCCCTGCGAAGCCTTTCAATCCGAAGCTGAATACACTGAAGTCCTTAGCCAGATTCGCCAAATCATCAAGGGTCACATCAGCGGAGTCATCCAGGAACTGAAACCACTGATGGCGCAGTATGTCTCAAAATTGGAATTTGAAAAAGCCCATGTGGTGAAGGAAAAACTGGAACTGCTGGAGAAGTACCAGAGTCGCTCGACCATTGTAAGCCCCAACATCAACAACGTCGATGTTTATTCTATCACCACTGATGATCAGTTCGGCTATGTGAATTTCCTGAAGGTCGTCAGTGGTGCGATCATCCAGGCGCATACTGTTGAGATGAAGAAAAAGCTTGACGAAAGTGATGATGAACTCCTGACACTGGCGATGATAGAATTGCGGGAACGTTTCCACAGTACTGCTACAGAATTCATCGTTCCTTTTAAACCTGAGCTTAAACTCCAGGGAATAACCTATACTGTTCCTTTGCGGGGTGATAAAAAGCAATTGCTTGAATTAAGTGAAAGAAATACAAAATACTACCAGATAGAGAAAAATAAGCAGAGGGAACTCGTTGATCCTGAGCGTCATTCTATCAGAATCCTGAGTCAGGCACAAAAGGATCTCCGCCTGCCTGAACTCCCTGTTCACATCGAGTGTTTCGACAATTCTAACCTACAGGGCGACTTTGCCGTTGCCGCCATGGTGATGTTCCGGAATGCCAAAGCTGACAAAAAAGAGTATCGCCACTTCAATATTAAAACGGTTGAGGGCCCCAACGACTATGCCTCCATGGAAGAGATCATCATGCGGCGTTACAAACGCCTGCTGGAGGAGGAAAAACCACTGCCACAGCTGATCATCGTCGATGGTGGTAAAGGCCAGCTCAGCGCCGCCATGAAAAGCCTGGAAGAGCTCGGTTTGAGAGGGAAAATCTCCATCATCGGCATCGCCAAAAAGCTGGAGGAGATTTATTATCCCAATGATTCTATCCCGCTTTACCTCGACAAGAAATCAGAAACGCTGAAGCTGATCCAGCAAATGCGCGATGAAGCGCATCGGTTCGGAATCACGCATCACCGCAGCAAAAGGCAGAAAGAGACGATTAAGTCAGTGCTGACCGACATCCCCGGCGTAGGTTTTAACACCGCCCAGAAGTTGTTGTGGAAATTCAAATCAGTAAAAACCATTCAGAAGACAAGCCTGGACGACATCAGTGCAGTCATCGGCATGGCCAAGGCAAAGGTCGTTTTTGACTTCTTCAATTCAGACAATGCGCCAAAAGCATGAGATCCCGGATGGATTCATGCTTGTCTCAAAAAAGAAAGTAATGGTTTAGTGATGGAGGGTTGTTGAATAAACATCCGCTTTCATCAGGGCATCGAGTTCCGCTGGATTGCTGATGTGGATTTTGATGATCCAGCCGGCACCATAAGGATCTGTATTGACGAGTTCAGGATGTGCTTCGAGTTCAGCATTGAATTCATAAACTTCTCCGCCAACCGGCATATAAATATCTGCAACAGTTTTTACTGCTTCGATGGTGCCAAAAGCTTCGCCTTTGTCAAGGGTTTCGCCTTCAGTTTCTACTTCGATATAAACGATATCACCCAATTCGCCCTGAGCGAATTCACTGATGCCAATTGTTGCGTCTCCACCTTCGACCCGGATCCACTCATGATCCTTGGTATACAATAGATTTTCCGGTACGTTCATGATGCTTGTTTTTAGAATTCCAAAGGTAGAAAATTCAATCAAATGTGAATGAAAAAACAATGAAATTCCCGGGATTTCAATAAATCACACAAAATTAGTGGATTAGTGATTATTGAGCCAGGGTAAACCTCAGGGTAACCCCGCCATTGGTGGTTGAATTCGGGAAGCTCGTAGAGATGAAAGGGTTGTTGATGACTTTGTCGAAGAAGACCCTGACATTGAAACGCTGGCTGATCATATACTCGGCAGAGGTGTTGATGCTCAACACTTTCTGACCTGCGGAGATTTGGTCGATGTCTTCATCAAGACGTCTCAGTGTGGTTTTGTTTGTCTTGATAGAGAAATCCAGTTTAACGATCAGGTCACTTTTTACATTGGTTTTCTTGCCTGTAGCCATGGATTTAACAGCAAACTGCACATCCTTGAAGCGATATCCGACGCCCACAATAAACTCATTGCTGAGTACTTCCGTCAATTGGTTGTTGGTGAAACTCAGGGAGAGGTTCCTTGATTTTCTAACCTCTATCTTCGTCAACAAGCTATTGGTCCAGGTCATGTCGAGGTCGATCAGCGGATTGAATTGTTCGTTAATGCTAACGACATCTGTTTCATATTTGGGGATGAAATTCCCCATCGCATCGATGGTGCTGGAGAAGCCGTCTTGTTCGTCATAAAGGACGCTGGTTGCATAATTCCCCACCGTATAGGTCGATCTATATCCATGGGAAATATTGACTGTGCGGAAGTAACGTTTCAGGCTTTCGATACGGGAGAGGCCGTTGTAGGTGATGCGCCAGTTTGGCATGGGGATGTTGGGTAGTGAATTGAGTGTCCCTTTGCTTGGTCCACGACCGGTATAGGCTGCTAGGAAGGCAGGGATCAATACATCCTGGGAGACAGGTCCATAACCCAAAGGATAGCCTGTACTGTCGACGATGGCACCATTGTAGTTTGGGTTCTGTTCAGCCTGACGGAATGCAATTTCCAGGCGGTATTTCTTGAGGTTCTCAAAGGCTTTGGATTTCTTGCCCTGCTGGTCGCCAAAGGCAGTCCCGAAGGTCATGTAGGAAACACTGAAGTTTCCCATCGTCATTGGGGTGGAATGCTTGAAACTCCCGCTGGCATCTGCCCTGTAGTATTCGGTAAAGTTCTTGGTAAAGGTCCTGTTTCCGGTGAGTTCAATTTTGAAATCAGTGAATGGCTCAAAGGTGGCCCTGATGTTCATGGTTTCATTCATTTTCGTGGAAAATGCCGTATTGACGACAGTGTCATTAGACAAAAACTCTTTGAAATCCTGCGGGCCGTTGGGCTGTATCCCGAGGATAAACGGCAGTCCGGGGGCATTGGCACTCCAGTTGTTACCGAGTAAGGTTGGAATGGGTTGGAAGCCCGGGATAAATGTGCCTTCTCCTTTGTTGTAGTTAAAGGAGGCATTCTTCAGGGATATCAGGACTTTTAGGAACCCATCAGCAATGATTTTCGCATAATTGATTTTGTCTTTCTTCGTGGTATCACTCTTGTCCTTTGGAGATTTTGCCAGGTTAGGGTCCGGTGGTTTGACAGGTTTAGGTGGCGTAGCGGGTTTGTTCTTATTCTGAGAGGCAGGTGCTCCTAAGCGTTTAAGATAGCCAATTTTGTTGTACAGGGTGGTCATGTTGGCAGTCACCATCAGCTTTTTGGTGCTACCGTTTTCGATGGAGTTTCCAACGCGTTTCTGAATAGAGACAGGGGATGAGATCCATTTGTAATCTGCGCCATAACCGACCTGGGCTGACAACCAACCCAACAAAGGCAATTTGTTGATCGGGATGTTGTAATCAATGTCGAGCGACTGGGTATAGTTATTCATCGTTCCGAAACTCCAGATCTGGTTCCATACACTGTCTTTGTAAGCCTGGTAGCTAGGTTGGTTTTTGTCAATGGCACCGGGTGGCTCCTTGATATACGCTGCAGCATTGGCCCTGTAGTCGATACGGATGGATTGGGTGAGGTCATACATCACGGCGTAGTTCCGGGTCCAGTCCCATTTCTTGATATAGGTCGGGAAAATGACGATTTCTCCTGTGCTTTTTTTCCGCATCAGCCTTTCCGAATACTGCCTGTCCATGTCGAAGCGGAAAGAGAAGAGTTTTGGAAGGTAATAGAAATTGAAATCGGTGATAATTTTTAAAGGCTTGATCTTGTTCAGTCCTGCAGCGCGTGAGAATGGCCTGACGGCCTTGGGTGTGGTGTTGAAGTTGTATCCCAGTCCACCCCGATAGGCTTTTTTGGAATCATATTCAATGTCGATATTCCTTTGGAAGATGGAGGAATAAGCATAGGTTAAATCAAAATTTGAAATGTCGTAGAACTTCGGTGTTGCACCAGGTCCGCCACCGGTTTTCTCACGACGTACATTCACGAAGTTGATGTTGGTCCGTTTGGTGAAGTCAATGGAAATTTTGCGGATAGAATCTTTTTCTCCCTGGGTGGCATATGTGGCCAGGTCATCAGCGAATAAAACGTCAGGGTTGAGTGGATTATACTCAGGTTTGGCATAATGCTCTGAATAGTCAATGTGCATTGGGATTTTCAGGGCTGCAGCCTTAGGCAGCAGTTTGCCCAGTTCGAGGTTGGTGGCGATATCCCAGGAGGTAATCGTTTCTTTCTGACGTTCATTGACCTTCATCTCAATGCTTCCGAAACCGGCTGTGCTGTGGAGGCCGGAAACCACGACATTCCCAAGGTCAGCCAGGACCGCATTCATACGGGCTGTTGCTGCCCAGCCCGGACTTTCGTCGAAGTCTGTCAGACGTAATTCGTTGACCCAGATCTCAGCACATTTTTCCTTGCCATCATCATTGGAGGATCCTGCATTCTGTTTGGGATTCCTGATCCCGATCATGATGGTTTTTACATCATTTAAACTGGGCATCCCGACTACGGTGATTTTGTTGGCACCATCCATCTGTGACCAGGGTGTCAGCGAGGTAATGTTAGAACCGGGTTGCCGCATGGCAATGTTACGATCCTGCTTTACATTCACAATCAGGTCAAGGTTGATTTCTAGTTTGTTGGATTCAGGCCAGATGAGTCCGCCATTGGAAGAACTGGTGAACCAGGGGGTAAAGGTCAGCGGCACCTCATATTCATAATAGTTTTCTGTGAAGTCAGAACCCAAACGGATAAAGGCAGTGAGTGTGCCTGTAGGGTAGGTGTTTTCAGGAGATTCGTCTGCTGCACCATAGGATTTCTCAGCATGGACATACATCTTCAATCTTTTGAATTTCCTGAAGTCGAAATCGGTTGTTTTGTAGGCAGCGCGGGCATCACCATCTTCCAGGTTACATACTTTCAGCACCATCGATTGTTCATTGAGCTGCTGAAAGGTGGTGGTTCCCAGGTTGGATTCCCTGTCGATACCGGGAGGCAGGACATAAGGAATCGGGATCTTCTTGCCATTTTCTTCGATGCTGACAGCAGAGATGTCAAAAGATGTCTCGCTGTTCACATCATTCGGGATGTATTCTCCCGGTGCCAGCAATTGGTATTTGTATTTCCTCCATTCGCTGCGTACCAGTTCGAGGGTTCCCATACGACATACTACCGGGCTGCGGAAACCACGGAAGAACATCCGCATAAAACGGATGGTTTTGAAGTCCTGGATATTTCCGATCACCCTGTCAGGAGCAGAAATCGGCACCTTAAACTGATACCAGGTCACAGAACCGGTCTTGCCATTGGCCAAAGGAATACCCTGGGCTGTGTATTTGTCGGCGATGTAATTCGTCCCAACCTTCATCTTACTCGAGTCGATGTCGATACGGTATTGGAAATAACGCTCTTCTTCGCTTAAGGTGTTATCCTTGTTGATGTCTTCCATGTTCGGAATCGTCGTAGAAGCAGTAGGATAAGTTTCGGGGTTCTGCTGGTCGGTGGGGGAGTTTCCGTCAGGCTGGCCAAACAGCTTATAGCGTTCATGGACACTGCTGAACTGTGCATTCTGGTCATAATCGCCACCACGGAAATAGTGGTAATTGTCTGCAGAAGGGTCATTGTCAGCACGGATATAAGCCGCAGAGGCAGCACCATGCAGATTGATAATCTTTTGCAGGTATGAGCTTGCAAAGAAGCTACGTTCGTCTTCAGTACGAAGACCATCATAGCCGACATCCTGAAATCCACGGGCATTGGGGTCATTGTCAAAGGATTGCACCAAAGGCGTTTGTGTTGGTACACGGCCCCAGATCGTTCTGGCAACATTGGTGGTGTCGGTGCTGGTTGGCAGGCCCTGTTCAAAACTCATCTTGGAGTCCTTCAGGATGTCCTCGCTGATGTCGCCCAGGTCGATATACAACTGTCCTTTGTTCTCTTTGTCAGCATCATCAGTAAAAGGATCCATCATCCAGAACTCGATGTATTCCACATTGGTGGCTTCAAAGTCAGTGGTTTCCATTTTGCGCATGATACCACCCCAGCGGGATTCTGGTACCTTCAAGGTCCCATCAGCATTCAGACCGGCAGAGATCTTGGGCAGGCCATCGACATCATAATTGTAAGGCCCTCTTTCTGAAGGATAAAATGCCAGGTTGAGCACCGGCAGGTTCATCGGGATGTTATTGGGCGACTGTTTGTTAGGAAATACCTCTGTCTCAAGTACATCCCTTGTCAGGTTCTTGGAGATTTCATCTTTGCTGACATTCGGAGGACGTTGTGTTGAGCCGGTTTTGCTGTAAAACAGCTGATCGATGATATACCACGACATCAGGGATCTGTTATAGCCATATTCCAGTCCTGAGAACGGTGTTGATTCTGGGAACATGTCTGTCTGGCCCTGTGGCGTACTGGCGATGAACCAGTTTCCGATATTTTTCAGGTCGATGGAAGACTTACTTCCTTCAAAATCATCGATATAGGAGGTTCCTGATTTTCCGACTGCTTTGCTGTGGCCCGGGATGAAATGCGCAAACTCCCCTTCGAAGAGAATACGGGAAGGTGCTTTGGTGCTGTAAAAGGGCAATTTGTCGATCAGCTTGGTAATAAAGGGAACTTCTTTCTGATAATTGAAATCCATTCCCCAGATGGTATTGGAGATGGGTTCATCGCCATAATTCACTTTCTGGGTGAGCGGTCTTTCTGTAAGATTTAAAAGGGTTGCGCCGATGTTCAGATCCTTGGTCAGCCTGTGATCTGCATGGAATCCCCAAAGCCTTTTGGTCTGGACGCTGAACATGGAGTTGTTTTCCAGCGAGATTTTGATGGGTGTTCCTGAGTTCAGTACGCCTTCATTCAGAATCCTTACCCTGCCGAGTGTGTAGTCAACCGTGAAGTCTACATTTTCGGAGAGCGGAATGCCCCCGGCTGTGACTTTTACAGAGCCCTGGGGCACATTCATGGCGTTGAGTGAGATCTCAGATCCGGAAGCGGATTTGTAGAATCCTTCGATGATAAACTTGTTTTTGTCAGGGTATTGCTGTGCTCCGTTTTTCGTCAGGGAATACAAAGAATCATAACAATACTTGTCGGCCAGGGCAGCATCTTTCAGACTGTCCCGCAAGGCCTGGCCAAAAGGCTCAAGTACAGGGAAATAGACCCTGCCATTGATTGCGTTGATCGTCCCACCTACCTTGGATGCAAAATCGATAAAGTCGAAGACGCCGTCGCTGGGTGGGTTGAGGAGGGGGTCGAGGTTGTCGCAGTTCAGGACTTTGATCAGAGGGGTTCCTTTGATTACACCTTCCTGGAGATATCCGGTAGGTACCCCATTGTCATTGCCACGGTACAGAATGTTCAGGACGAAATCTTCGGCCATGACCTGGTAGGCACCAATGGCATAGACATTCTTCATCATGAGCTTGTACATCGGCAGGTGGGTGTTCACGTTGGTGCTTTTCAGCAACTTGGTGACCAAGCATTTCGGGGAGCTGATGCGATCAGAGAACTCTCCAACCTGGAAGATATCATCGAAGCCGATTACCGTATATTGATAGGCCACTGCCAGGGTCTGGTCGGAGTTCAGTGTGGTGTTGAGTGAGATGAAACCCAGTTTGCTGTTGAAGGAATATTCGGTTGGGTTCAGTCGTCTTGCATTCCCGATTTTCTGATAATCTTCTCCCGAAACAAAACCTTTTCCGGTGAGGTATTTCGTTACAGTAGAGATGTCCCTGATCTGTGCCGTGTCGAGGTTGGTCATCAGGTCATTGGAATTGTTGGCAGGGAATGGATATCCGGGTTCAGTGTGGATGTTGGGGTTATGCGGATATTTCTCGGCCAGGTCAGCGAAGGCGACCATATTCCGGTTGTCTGTAACGGCCGGACCGATGTTGGTAATCCAGACCTCAATTTTGGTGATGTTAACAGAGGAATTGATAATGGGCAGTTCCGCCAGAGCTTTGTTGTAGCTATCTCTGTAAAACTGAGCCAGGAAAAAGTGCCTGTTTTCTTCGTATTGATCTGCCGTCAATGAAAATTCGTGGGTTTGTGCACCACCCTGCACGTTGATGGTTTGGGTTTGGCTTTCTTGTTGAGAGAAAATGCCTGTCACTGTGGTCTTTCCGAACTGAAGCTTGGTTTTTAGTCCGAAAAGGCTTTGACTACCCGTAATCAGCGTACTGTTTAGCGGCATGGTGATGTCGCCGGCTTCGATCAGTTTGATGATTTCGTCTTCTTTGCCTTCGTATTTCAGCTTGAGTTTGTTCTCGAATTCGAAGGTAGCTTCTGTATTGTAATTGGTTTTAAACTCGATTTTATCACCAATTTTGGCGATTAGGCTCATCTGGATTTTTTCCTGGAAATCGAAATTGGTAGTTCTTCTCTGCCTGACGTCAAGGGCAGGGTCATCACGTCGGTTAGAGATGATGCCGAAGGTGAGTTCTGCGGAGCCTGAAGGCCTGATATCTACAGTATTACCACCGAAAATACGGTCGAATGCCTCGCCTCCTACTTTGATTTCAGGGAGGAAAGCATTGCGTTTATCGGCACCAATTTCACCTGATCTTTGTTTGAAGTACCTGTTTACAGAATTTTTTAAGTCGTAATTCAGGTATTCTTCAAAAGTGAGGTAGTTTGGAGTACGATAGTATTGGTCGCCGATTTTATCCAGGAAATAGTAACGGTTTGTGGTGGGGTCGTATTCCACCGCCGAGTTCAGGTTGGCCGGGTCACCGAGGTAAAGCGGGCTGGTAGCAGGTTGTCCTGTGAAAATCGGGTCTTCGTGTGGGATAGGATAAATGAGTTCGCCGGGAGGGGCGGGCTTGGTGGAGTCAGGATCAGTAGTATCGGGTGGGCTGGCAGGCTGGTTTTGTTGTGCAGGCTGGCTTTCTTGCAGGGGCAGGTGGACATTGGCACCAAAAACCGCAGTAATGAGTAACAAAAAGCTAACTGAGTACAACAAATATTTCAAAAATCGCTCCAAGTCTCTGAGTAGGTATTAATGTATTGTAGATACTTTATTATAAAATTTTAAGGCATGCCTTGATTAAGTCCTCAACGCTATTCGCTTGTCCCTGAGACTTTAATACAGTTTGAATGGCTTTTTCAGCCTGATTCTTGACAAAACCCAACATCACCAGGGCAGATAACGCTTCCTTGCTGATGCTATTGTGCACCTCAGGGAAAATATCGACCTTGTAATCCTCTTTACTAAGCTTATCTTTCAGTTCCAAAACGATTTTCTGGGCTGTTTTGGCACCGATTCCTTTCACTCCATGTAACATGGGAGCCTGCCCCATGCTGATGGCCTGGTATATTTCTCTGACGCTGAGTGATGACAGTATCATGCGGGCTGTATTGGGGCCAACCCCCTGAACAGTAATTAAATGACGAAAAATGGAACGTTCCTCTTGGTCGGCAAACCCGTATAAGAGGTGGGCATCTTCGCGGATTACCTGGTGTGCGTACAATTTACAAACTCCCTTGTCGGGAAGTTTTGAGAAAGTATTAAGGGAAATATGCATAAAGTAACCTACACCATGACAGTCAATAACTGCATAAGTGGGGGTTTTCTCCACCAGGTTTCCTTCCAGGTATGTTATCATTTCGATGACTAGGATGTGCCGAAATTAGGGCACATGAATTTGGGTGCAAAAATATCTAATTTTGTGATAGTGTCGCAGTGTTATTGAATTCTGCTGAAAATATCCTTTAAAGAATTTGACAATCAGTGTTTTATGCCATGAAAAAGAGCGATGGCACGATTGAGCATGGCCTGTAGTGAGGAATATGTCTGCCGGGACAGCACTTCTGATTCTTCCAGATTGAACCACCTGACTTCAGTAATTGCCTCTTCCAATTGTGGAACGGGTGTCGAGTTTCCCTCATAAAGCATGAGATACCAATGCGTTTTTTTGAAGACTCTGGCCTTGGCTGTATAATAGATATGGTAGGTAGGTTCCAGCGCAAATAAAACCTTGAGGGGCGCGAGGCCGGTTTCTTCAGACACTTCACGGGTGGCTGTATCAATGATGTGTTCACCCTTGTTCGCTTTGCCCTTGGGGAGATCCCACAAATTGTACCGCCGGATGAACAGTAGTTGTTTTTTTGTGTTCATCACCAGACCGCCACCGGCGATGACAATACGGAACAACTTTTTGAGTTTTTTGAACAAATCTTTTGCCGGATGGTCAGAATAAAGGAAAAGTTCAGGTAATTCAGAAGCCACCCATGTATCCAGAACTGCTTGAAGCTCTGATTTTTTCCATACCTTTTTGCAAATGTCAGGGTCTGGATTCTCGCCAATTTGGAATGATTCCAATAAAGTTAGTACTTTTTGATCTACATATATTTTATAGCTTTGCTGCATGATACAGAATGAGGAAATAGCTTTGAAAACTGCTGAGTTTCTTTTGCAAATAAAAGCAATTAAACTTGACAACAACAATCCGTTTACATGGGCTTCGGGATTAAAATCGCCGATTTACTGTGATAACCGTAAGATATTGTCTTATCCAAAGATACGGACATATATCCGTCAGGAGTTCGTAAAAATGATTAACGAGCTTTATTTACCAACAGATGTTGTAGCCGGTGTTGCCACCGGTGCAATTGCCCATGGTGTCCTTGTGGCACAGGATCTTGGTCTGCCCTTTGTCTATGTTCGGGCTGCCGAGAAAAAGCATGGTCTTTCAAATAAAATCGAAGGGGTAATTGAATCCGGACAGTCTGTGGTTGTTGTCGAGGACCTGGTGTCTACCGGAAAATCCAGCCTCGAAGCTGTTGACGCCCTCCGTGATGCCGGCTGTAATGTGAAAGGTATGGTCGCCATTTTTTCCTATGACTTACCTGTTGCCAGGGAGAATTTCAAGAAAGCCAAAGTGATGCTACACACCCTCACTGATTATAACGTCCTGATCAAGAAGGCTTTGATGAACAATTCAATCTCTGAATCCGACCTGCAGTCATTGGTTACCTGGCGCGAAGATCCGGACAAATGGGGCGCTCAATAACCGCAATCATTTTACAATGACAACAATTCAAAGTGACAAACTGGCCATCAAGGCTCCTGCTGCTGCATTGTTCTCTTTTTTGGGCGATTTCAATCGCCTGAAGGACCTTATGCCACCCCAGATTTCAAAATGGGAATCCACTGTGGACACCTGTTCTTTTAATATTCAGGGGATGGCCGACATCGACCTGCGCATGGGAGAAAAACTTCCTTATTCTTTACTGAAAATTGTTTCAGAAGGACGTTCTCCCTTTCAGTTCAGCATGAACTGGAAATTTGAAGAAGCTGCTGATGTTACAATGACTTCCTTAAGCATCGAAGCGTATCTGAATCCCATGCTTTCCATGATGGTGAAAGGCCCCCTGCAAAATTTCGTCAACATTTTGGTTAGCAAGCTGAAAGAGGTCGCCGAGTCAGCACAATAGTGAAAGAATCCTTTCACCTGAATTGCTTTGTTTGCTATAAGATATACTGTATCTCTTTCATGTCGCAACACAAGTGTTCCCCTGTCGTTTGCAACAGCAACAACCTTCCGAATTCATCAACGCCAAGGATAGTCGCACTGATGACAATGTCATGGTACTTATAGGCAGCGACAATCCCTTTCAGGAACAGCAAATCCAGGTAATCCTGGCGGATTTGTTTCAGGTGCCCCATCTTCAATGCCGCATATCGTGTGTTGAGGCATGCCAGCAGGGATTCCAATTCAGATAGCAAATTGTAAGAACGACCTGTTTCCTTGGCAAGAGAGCTGGGATTGGGGCAATAGTCAGAAAAGATAGTCTGGTTGATGTTGATCCCGATTCCTGCAATACAATGGCGCAATGTTTGTCCGACAACAGCATTGTTGAAGATCATCCCACCAATTTTGTTTCGTCCAACATAAAAGTCGTTTGGCCATTTCAGCCAAAGTTGCGGACTTATCCCTTCCTGTTTTTGTAAATAGTCGATTACGCCCAGTGCAATACATTGATTCAAAAGGAATTGCGCTGAGGCATCCAGGAAATCCGGTCGCAGCAGCAGGCTAAAGGTAAGGTTCATCCCCGCTTCACTTTCCCAGTGGTTTCCGTCCTGCCCATGGCCTGATCGTTGCTCATGCGCCCATATCACAGTACCTTCCGCGACGTCCTTTGTTTTTAGGGAGTCCTCCAGAAATGTTTGGGTTGAGCCGAGGGAAGATTGAAAGTGTAATTGAAATTGCATTGACAAGTGATGGGGAATTTTATGCAAAAGTAAGGAAGCGATTGGAATCCTCCCGGCATTTCAGTATTGCAGGGCGTATAAGTGGTAAATATTATTTAGCTTTGTGCTGCATGAACAAAAAATATGTACCGTATATTCTGCTTTTAACCAGCCTTGCGCTTGCCGGGATGGTTGTAACGCAATTGTTTTGGGTGCAGGATGCTGTACAACAAAAGCGGGAAGTATTTGACCACAGGGCCAGGATTTCATTGGAGAGGGTTGTCGACAACCTCCTCTTTATGAACGAGGGCAAGGATTTTGCAACTATAGTACCTGAAATGCAGGGATGTGGCATGAGTTGCAGGCTGGAGCATGGCGATGTTACTGCCGTCATTGCTCCAAGGCATCTGGATTCTTTGATGAAGTTAGAATTTGCAGGCCTCGAGGCAGGCAAGGATTATTTTTATGCTGTTTACTCCAAAAAGCACCACAAGCTTATCATAGGAGATGCGGGAAAGTATAAGGAGCAGCTTTTGTCGTCCCCACTCAATGTCTCCCTCACTTGCCTTTTTCGTCCTGAATCATATACGCTGGGGATCTTTTTCCCGAACCTACAGGCTGTTGTCCTGAAAAATATGTGGTTGTGGCTGGTGGTATCCATCATCCTGATTGTTGCCATGGTCATTGGCTTTTCTTTTTCTGTGTACTCGCTCATGCGACAGAAAAAAGTATCTGAAATGAAAGCAGACTTTCTGAACAGCATGACACATGAGTTTAAAACACCCATTGCTACCATTTCTATTGCCAGCGAGATGTTGCAAAACCCGGCAGTGCTGGGTTCCCCTGAAAAGTCATTCCGCTATGCAGAAATCATTCAGACCGAAAACGAACGTCTTAAAAAACAAGTAGAACAGGTCCTGCAAATGGCCATTATCGACAAAGGGGAGTTTTTGTTACGTAAAAATGCTGTCGATGTTCACAAATTGCTCGACAGTCTGATCAAGAGCTTCCAATTGATCGTCAAGCAAAGGAAGGGATTTATCAAAACAGATTTCCAGGCAACAGAAACCAGGATTTTCGCGGATAAGGAGCATTTTGTCAATGTTTTTTCTAACCTGATCGACAATGCCGAGAAGTATTCGCATTGTGCACCGCAAATCATCATAAAAACGGTGAATGTCGACAATGGTATTCTTATCAGTGTAGAAGACAAAGGAGTAGGTATTAAGCCCGAGAACCAAAAGGAGATTTTTAAACAACTTTTCAGGGTGTCGGGAGGTCCAATGCAGCATGTAGCGGGTTTTGGACTTGGTTTATATTATGTGAAGACAGTGGTTCATGCGCATAGAGGGACTATCACTTTAGAGAGTATCCCCAAAAAAGGCAGCAAATTCAGTATCTTTTTTCCCTTCAATCTACAGGATTTTGACACAGAAGAACAACAAGAACAGGATCGCCAGGATCTTGCTGGTTGAGGACGACCCCAACCTGAGCGAAGTAATCCGCGACTTCCTTGACATGCAAGGCTATGAAATCATCTGCGCTTTTGACGGGGAAGAAGGTCTGACGACTTTTTACCGCAACAACATAGATTTGTGCCTGGTCGATGTGATGATGCCCAAAAAGGATGGCTTCGGACTGGTGGAGGAAATCCGTAAACTCAATGATGCTGTACCTGTGATCTTTATCACCGCCCGGTCTATGAAGGAAGACCGGATTCGGGGGTTTAAGGTGGGCTGCGATGATTACCTGGCCAAGCCATTCAGCACAGAAGAACTGGAACTCAGGATACATGCCATACTGAAGCGTTGCCAAACCAAGACATACGAGACCCGTAACGGCGACAAGGAAGTTTATGCCATCGGAAAATATTCCTTTGATTATGCCAATATGATACTGAAGTTTGAAGAGCAAGAGCAAAGGCTTACCAAAAAAGAGGCTGACCTCCTGCATTTGCTCGTGATCAATAAAAATCAGTTACTCAAAAGAGAATTGGCGCTGAAAATGGTTTGGGGTGATGATGATTACTTTATCGGCCGCAGCATGGATGTCTTTATCACCAAACTAAGAAAACACCTGCGGCAGGATGATGCCATCAGCATTATCAATTTCCATGGCACTGGCTTCGTCTTAGAAGTCAAAGAAACAGCCTGATTAAAAAGTCAAAGTCATCCCAATGCTCGGCAATACAGGGAGTTGATACACCACTTTGTGCTCAAGGCGGTTGAAGTAAAAGACATTTTTCCGGTCGTAGACATTGGTGACACTGATGTCAAATTCAAGGAAGGTAGTTTCTCTGAGTTGAAATTTCCTTTTCAGGTTAATGTCAAGCCTGTGATAAGTTGGTAAACGTCCGCCATTGATGACATCGTAAATGACACCAAGTTCTTCGTTGGTGGTGGTATAGTCTGTGTTAATGCCTTGCGGGAAAGTAACTTTTCCGTAAAACCCTCCGGTTTTCGTGAAGGGAAAGCCAGATCCAAAGCTCCAGCGGGCATCGAATTGCCATTGTTTGTCTTCTCCCCAGGTATAGGATCCTACCAGGTTCACATTGTGGCGACGATCGTAATGTGTTGGATAAGTGATTTTTCCGTCATAGCGGTTGACATATCCCAAGGAATAAGTCCCCCAGAAATAGAAGTTCTTGTAATCATATTTGAGCGAGATGTCGATTCCTTGTGCATTGCCGGTTTCGATGATGAAATCTTTCTTTAAGTCATCCGGTTTGTCCCAATAATCTTCGGTGTCGTCAAAAACCTTGTTGCGGTTCAGGTTGGTGAGCTGAGAGAAGTTCTTGTAATAGCCTTCGATGTTGATGGTGATGTATTTGGCAGGATCGAATTCAAATCCCAGGACGATGTGTTGTGCTTTTTGTAGTTTGTGGGTGATGTTCCTGCCATCGAATTCGGAGGGGAGGTTGTCCGGTCCTGAGATAAAACCATAGAAAAGGTTTACAACATCTTTGTCGGAATTGGCACTGATCAGGTTTTGGGAATAGAAACCTGATGCAAATTTCAGTCGCATGTGTTCGTTGATGTTGTATTTCATGGCCAGGCGTGGTTCCGGACTCAGATTCCCAAGAGAGGCATACCATTGGATACGAAGCCCGGGTTCTATGAGGAATTTCCCGCGTGTCATTTTGTATTTTAAAAAGCCTGCAAGTTCGGTTGTATTGTCGGTCTGCAGAATCTTACGTCCAACTGAATTATAGAAATTGAAATCTGTCTTAAACCCCAGCATTTCCATGCCATAACGTACCTCATCCTTCCCCATGATGTAGTTGAAATTCAATCCCCCATTAAATCCGCGCACAGAGCTTTCCCTCGGAAGTCCGTCACTTTCTACTAGTGACATGGTATAGGTGGAATAGGCGAAATTGCCCATCATCAGCACAGGAGAACGTTCCGGGATGACCAGGAAGTTAGACCCACCACCACTTGATTTCCAGTGAAAATCAGAAATCGACTGATAGTTGACTTTGTCGGTATAATTAAACCCGAAGAAATTCACCTTGCTGCCATTGGCCGCATTAAAGGAAACCTTTCCATAGAGGTCGGAGAAGTCAAAAGGCAGCCCGTCTTTGTCGACATAGCTGTAAAATAATTTTGAGCTCTGGCTGAGGTAGGAGTTTTTAAAAGAAAAGATAAAAGAACTACTTGCGCCATCATCTTTTTGTTTCTTGATAGGTCCTTCAAGCAGCAACCTGGCGCCAAAGAAGCTGGCTCCTGCTTTGCCTGCGATGTGTTTCTTGTTGCCATCGCGTGTGGTGATGTCCATCACAGACGAAATTCTTCCCCCATATTCAGCATTGAATCCACCGGTATAGATATCAGCATTGCGGATGATGTCAGTTTCAAAGACAGAGAAAAGCCCGATTGAATGAAAGGGGTTGTAAATGATGGCGCCATCGAGCAGAACTTTGTTTTGGACAGGAGAACCACCACGGATGTACAACTGTCCGCCCTGGTCACCCGTAAAAATGACACCCGGCAAAACCTGGAGGTATTGCGCCAGGTCAGGGGTTCCGCCTATGGTCGGGATTTGTTTGATTTGCTTGGGGGTGATTTTAACAACAGAGGTCTTGGTTTCTGTCTTGGATTCCTGCTTTTCTGCTGAGATGCTGGCACCTGCGAGCATGATGGCCCGCTCTTCCACATAGAGCTTTTTGTTGATGACCTCACCGGGCTTCAGGCTGATGGGCATGGCCAGGGTATCATATCCCACGAAAGTTACCATCAGGATGTAATCACCGGGAGGAATAGAAGAAATCAGGAAATAACCGTTGACATCGGTGACAGCCCCATAGGTGGTTTTCTTCAGGTAGACATTGGTGAAGATGACAGGTTCAGCTGTTTTCTTTTCATAGACAAAGCCCCTGATGGAGGCATTCTGTGTAAAAGCTGTATTGGATACCTGTAGAAGTACAAGGAGTAAAAGCAAGGGAAGGGGTAGAAATCGTAACATACGGGCAGCAGGGATTATATCATAAAAACAACCGGTAAAGGTATTGAAATAATCTATTCCTCCTCGGTATACCAGCTTGCGTACATATTATAACTATTGGCGATGCGCATGACCTGTCCCTCCAACAGTTTTTCGTCAATGGCTTTGACAAAACGGGCAGGCATCCCGGCATAAACACTGCCAGATTTGACGATCGTATTTTCGAGCACTACTGCTCCGGCAGCTATCACAGAATTGCTTTCGATAATGGCGTTGTCCATGACAATGGCGCCCATGCCGATTAATACATTGTCGTGGATGGTGCAGCCATGGATGATTGCCCTGTGTGCAATAGAAACATTGTTACCGATGGTGACAGAGGCTTTCTGATAGGTACAATGGATGATAGCCCCGTCCTGGATGTTCACCTTGTTGCCGATGCGGATCGAATGAACATCACCACGAACAACAGCACCGAACCAGACACTGCAGCCGTCACCCATGACGACATCACCGATAACAACAGCATTGTCGGCCAGAAAACAACCTTCTCCCATGATGGGTGAAATTCCTTTGATGGATTTTATTATTGCCATGAAATTACTTTTTGTCTAAGATTGGCGGATTGCCCAGGTCGATAACCTTCAGTCGCCAGGGTTTTCCGATGTGCAAGGTCCTGGTAGAGAATTTTTTACAGATTAATGCAGCAACAATGAGTCCGCCTGAGATCAGCATCGTCTTTTGGTTAAAGACCGGGCCAATGTTGTTGATCAGGTTGTTAAAAACATCAATGCTGATATAGCCTACTCCTAGAAGACCTGTGAAATTGCCCAGGATCCGCATCATGTCCTGTCCTTGTTTTATGGCGACGATGGAATTCAGTGGAATGTGAGCACCGGTATTAAAAAAAATCACACTGTCATTCAACCTGCTGATGGTAGCTGTTGTGAACTTCTGCTGGCCGGCCTGCATATATTGCAAAGTGCTGCCAGGTTTTAGCTTGAAATTCTTTACTTTGCCGGGTTTCTCAATGATCAGATAGGATTGCGCTTGTGATTTCACAGGCAGTATTGTCATCCCCAGGCAGATAAGAATCCCGGAGAGGAGCAGACGTAAGGACCGAGTAGGGTAGAGGTACATCATTTTTATTACTTTTGTAAAGATAGCATATTCTCAGATATTAAAAATAATCACTTGGAAATCCACCCCAAAAGAACTTCTGATAAAGCCGGCCTGCCCCCCGGAACTACTGTCTATATTGGTAGCAGAAGAGATGTAAAACTTGTGATTAAAGTGTTGATTTACGACAAAGCGGGTGCCGACAGCCATGTACTGAAGGGTGTGGCCGAACTGCCCGATATCATCAAACTCGCCAAAGGCCGCAAAATGTGGATCGACCTGGTGGGGATTTGTCATATTGAGGCTGTTGAGAAAATCGGGGAGATCTTTGCGATTCATCCCCTCGTTCTGGAAGATATTGCCAATACAGAACAACGACCCAAATTTGAGGAATTTGATGATGCCTTTTTTATTACCATCAAGGAGCTGAATTATCATCCTGTCCAGCGCATTCTGGACGAAAAGCAGATCAGCCTGATGTTGGGACCGGATTATGTAATCACTTTCCAGGAGGAGAATAGTGAAATCATTGAAGAAATCAGGAAGCGACTGACAGCAGGTGTTAGCAGAACCCGCTCCAGGGGAGTCGATTTCCTGGCTTACCGATTCATCGATTCCGTCGTTGACCGGTATTTTGATGTCATCGAAAAAATCGGCGACGACATAGAAGGCCTGGAGGAGAAGATGATACAGGATGTTTCAGGAAAACCCATGCGTTCTTTTCAAAGAATGCGCAGGCTGCTTTCTGTGTTGGTGCATGCCGTATTCCCTTTAAGAGAATCTCTTTCCCGCATCGAGAAGCGTGACAACATGAAGACCATCTCCAAGGATACTTTGCCTTATTTCAGAGATGTCTACGATCATTCTGTACACATCATCGAAAGTGTTGAAAATCAACGCGATATTTTGGGCGGAGTCATCGATGTTTATCTCAGTTATCAGAATAACCGGATGAATGCCGTTATGAAGGTGCTTACCATCATCGCAACAATCTTTATGCCCCTCTCTTTTTTCGCTTCGGTCTATGGGATGAATTTCAAATTCTTTCCTGAGTTGTCGTGGCGTTATGGCTACCTCTTCTTCTGGATTTTTATTGTCTGTGTTGTGCTGTTGATGATTTATTATTTTAAAAAGAAAAAGTGGCTGAGCTGATCCAATACTTAAAGGATAACAAAAAGACAACCAGATGGATGATGCTTGCTCTCATACCACTTGTCTTGCTGTATACCCAATACTCAGAAAAAACGGAATCTGTAAAAACCGGCCTTGAGATCAAACTGACTTTCGAAAATTCAGCAGGTTTGAACTTTGTATATTTGAAGGAGCTCACTGTTGGTGAAGCACATGTGATTGATTCTCTGGATATTCGAAGGGAAAATAAAGCTGTATTCATTCCTGAGGTGAAAGAACCTGGTTTCTATCTGGTGCAAACCGACAAGCAGGAACCTATCGTATTGCTTGTGGAGCCCAATGAGCAGATTGACATTGTGATTCACGGCAAAGAGAATCAAAGCTATGAAGTCAGTGGATCTCCGGGCTCTTCATTACTCAGAGATTACCGCTTGCTACTGAAAAAGGGGCCAAGACAGATCGACTCTCTGCGAACCATTTTTAATGCTGCCGTCAATACCGGGCAATATGCGGTTGTTCGCGCCGGGCTTGATACTGCATTCCAGCGCGTTCTTGAAACACAGCAGGGCTACGCCCGGACATTTGTAAAAGCCCATTTGCAATCTCTTGCATCTTTGTACGTCATCAACCAAAGGCTGGGCCCGCAAAGGCTGCTGAACATGGAAAAAGATTATGCACTGTTTAATAGCCTGGACAGTGCGATCATGCAAAAGTATCCTGCCAACAAGCATGCGCTTGACCACCACAAACGCATCACGGATACAAAACGTAAGCTTGCGGAACGGCAAATTGCCAAAGAATATGGCAGTCAAACGCAAAAACAACCACAGTAGCCCTTGCTCACAATCAAACCAATGAGAAAAATAACACTCCTTCTGGGATTCCTGATCGCTTCATACTGCTCGTATGCACAGGAGTATTTCCAGCAGGAGGTAAACTACAACATTCAGGTTCGCCTTGACGATGAGCAGCACAAGCTTTCAGCCAGGATCGACCTTGAATACAAGAACAATGCGCCCCATGCCTTGAACGAGATTTGGTTTCATCTCTGGCCCAATGCCTACAGCAATCTGAATACTGCATTTGCCAGGCAGGCCAGGGAGATTGGCAGTCTCGATTTTCAATTCAGCAAAGCAGCAGATAAGGGCCGCATCGACAGCCTGAATTTTACGGTCGACGGCAAGCCTGTAAGCTGGACCTATGATACAAGCAATTGCGACATCTGTAAAATTGTTTTAAATGAGCCCATTTTGCCCGGGACTGTCATCAGGATTTCTACTCCATTCAGCGTAAAAATTCCTTCGGCCAGTTTTTCGCGCTTTGGGCATAGCGGTCAGTCATATTTTATCAGTCAGTGGTATCCCAAGCCTGTGGTCTATGACAAAGATGGCTGGCATCCCATACCCTATCTCAACCAGGGCGAATTTTTCAGTGAATTCGGCACTTTCGATGTTTTCATCACCTTGCCTCAAAACTATACTGTTGCAGCCACCGGGAATCTAACCGGCTGCCCTGAAGAGCAGATAAGGCTCGACAGCCTTGCCCAAAGAACAGCGAGGATTAAGAATTTTTACAGCGAAGATACACTCGATTATCGCTCCTCCCGGGAAATGAAAACCTTGCACTTCCACCAGGAAAAGGTCCATGATTTTGCCTGGTTTGCCGACAAGCATTATCACGTTTTACAGGGGGAAGTGGACTTGCCGAAAAGCCATCGCAAGGTAAAGACTGCCGTCTATTTTACCGATGTGGAAGCCACGCTCTGGAAGGATGCAGTGGCTTACCTCAACAATGGCATCTATTATTATTCTTTGTGGGTAGGAGAGTATCCCTACGACAGGGCTACAGCCGTTCAGGGTGTTTTGTCTGCCGGGGCTGGGATGGAATATCCGACTATCACCATCATCGGCCGCAGTGGCACAGCCAGGCTGCTGGAGGATGTCATTGTACATGAAGTTGGCCACAACTGGTTTTATGGTATAATCGGTTCAAATGAGCGTCAGCACCCGTTTCTGGATGAATCCATCAATTCTTATTATGAAGACCGCTACATGGAGATGAAATACCCCTGGCGCGGGAACAACATCACTTTTAAGACTATGTGGGATGAATTTTCGGGCACTTCAGGCACTTTGAAATACCTGAGTTGGTCCTATTTTGCCGGACTTGGTCTCGACTTGTCGTCGACATTGCCTGCAACAGCCTATCCTGCAACACAATATGGCACGGATGTTTATTTCAAGGGATCTTTTGCCATGACATACCTGGAGAAGGCTGTCGGGCGCGCACGTTTCGATACTGCCATGCAGTCCTATTACCGAGGATGGCAGTTTCGGCATCCCGGCCCTGCAGATTTTAGAGCCGTCATGCAGAAAAGCTTGAAAGACAGTCTGAACTGGTTTTTCGATCAGGTCATTGCCCAGCCCGGCGGAGTAGATTATAAACTGCGAAGCCTGCACAAGAAGCAAGGGAATTCAGATTCTCTGGTGTTAACACTCATCAATAAGGGAAATAGCAATGGCCCTTTCCCGATTTCAGGCTTAAGGGAAAAGAAAGTAGATACCACCTTCTGGTTCCCTGGTTTTAAAGGGGAAACAGAAATTGTATTTCCCAAATCAGACTTTCAAACTGTTCAGATCGATCCGGCAGGCTACCTCCCTGAAGCCTTTCGGAGAAATAACATCTTGTATACGAAAGGCTTATGGCATGGGAGGAAGCCTTTAGGGCTGAAATTCTTCTATCGGCCACCTGACCCAAGGCGAAACAACATCTTTCTTCTACCGGCTGTCGGGCGTAACCAATACGACCAGTTTATGCTGGGCTTTGTTGCACTCAATGATCCTTTCTTCTCAAAACATTGGGAATGGGCTGTCGTGCCTTTGTATGCTATCGGTACAGCCCAGCTCAACGGGATGGCAAGACTTGCCTATGTTGTACATCCACTTTTCGGTTTGCTGAAGGAGGCCAGGATCAGCCTGGGCTATAAGCGTTTTTCTTTTCAGGGGGGTGATGACCAGCGGACTTCCTCCAAATTAACACCTTCTCTTGATTTAGAATTGCGGAGTGATGACCCGCTCAGTCCATTCCGTACCATCATTTCCTTCCGCCGTCCTCACCTTAGAATTGAAGGCAAGACCCTGGGCAAAGGTACAGACGCATCTGATTTATGGATGGATGATTACTACATGAATGAATTGTCCTATTTGCTGAAAAATATCCGTCAGATGCATCCCTGGTCTTTGCGTTTTGCGTTTCAGCAAAACCCTGAATTCTCCCGCATCTTTGCTGAAGGGAAATTGCGCTGGCTATATGCAGACAATGGAAAGGCAATCCACCTGAGACTTTTTGCCGGGCATTATATTACCAGCAATGTTTGGAGCTTTTCGAATCCCGGTTTTCATTTACGAGGGATCCGTGGCATTGATGATCCCTATTTTGATGGAATTTTCCCCGGTCGAACGGATACAAAGGGGCTTTATTCTCAGCAATTTATTGAAGAAGAAGGTGGTTTGATCGGACTCGGTGATGCAGAAGTAGTCTATGATAACTTAGCAAGCCTCAGCCTTAAACTTGACTTCCCCTTCATGCTGCCCCTTCGTTTCTTTTTTGATGCAGGAACTACTTTCACTTCCAATGTCCCTGTTGTTTTGGGCCTTAGCGTGCCACTTGCGAAAAATGATATCTTTGAAGTGTTTTTTCCGCTGTATTACTCCGAGCTGAAAGCCTCAGAGGGCAAAATGTTCGATCATTATGGCGAAAAGATCAGGTTTACCTTAAACCTTCAAAAGCTTGACTTGTTAAAAATGGCTAAAAAACTGACACCCTGAGTATAACCGAAGATACAAACCCGACAAAACCCGGAGGCAAAATCTATTTTGTTTCTGATTTTCATTTTGGTGTACCTGACCATGACAGCAGTCTGCAACGGGAACGCCGTTTCGTCGATTTCCTGAATTCTATTGAGGAAGATGCCCTTGCTGTGTATCTCATGGGCGACCTCTTCGACTTTTGGTTTGAATATACGACTGTAGTGCCCAAGGGCTTTGTACGTTTATTCGGGAAGCTTGCTGAATTTACCGATCGCGGGATTGCAGTGCATTTGTTCCGTGGCAACCATGACATATGGGCATTTGACTACTTGCGTAAAGAAATCGGGATACAGCTACACAGGGAACATGAAATCGCGGAATTCTGGGGGAAGAAGTTTTTTCTGGCCCATGGCGATGGGTATGGGCCCGGAGACCATGGCTATAAGTTCATCAAAAAGGTTTTTGAATTGCCTGTCAACCAATGGCTGTTTCGCTGGCTGCATCCCGACTGGGGGACAAAGATGGCCTTGTACTGGTCACGGAAAAGCAGGATCGCCAACATGGCCAAGGAAGGTAAGATTGAAAATGGTGGTGAGCCGACCCGCGAACGTTTGTTTTTGTTTGCCAAGGAATACCTGGAACAGCATCCCGACATAAGTTTTTTTGTGATGGGGCACCGTCACAGGCCATTGGATATCCCCATACAGGATCAGGCCCGTTGTATTATTTTGGGCGACTGGATCAACCTCTACACCTATGCAGTATTTGATGGGATTACGATGGAGCTGAAGTCCTTTCCCGATCAGGCGAAAAGCTCGATTAAGTCCGCCAGCCGGGCAGAATAGCCCATTTCGTTGTCGTACCAGGCAACGACTTTCACCAGTTTGTTTTTCTCCCCCAGCACAGCGGTAAGGCCTGCATCAAAGATGGCGGAATGCGGATTCCCAATAATGTCGATAGAGACAATCGGATCCTCTGTATACTCCAGGATTCCTTTAAAGTGACCCAATGCTGCAGTTTTAAAGGCGGCATTGATCTCTTCCACAGAGGTCGGATTGGCCAGGGTGCATGTGAAATCTGTCAGGCTGCCATTGGGCACAGGTACCCGGATTCCGGCTCCGCCCAGGTTGTTCTTCAGGTGGGGGAAGATATGAGTTGCTGCCTTGGCGGCACCAGTAGTCGTTGGTACAATAGAATAAGCTGCAGCGCGGGCACGTCTTAAATCAACATGGGGTGCGTCGAGGAGGTTCTGGTCGTGTGTATAGGAGTGCACAGTGGTGATAAAGCCTTTTTCAATACCCCAGTTTTCGTCCAGAACCTGGATCAGTGGCGCAACACAATTCGTGGTGCAGGAGGCGTTCGAGATCACAATGTCGTTCGCTGTAATGCTTTTCTCATTGATGCCGATGACGATATACTTCACTCCGTTTCCTGTGGCAGGTGCCGTAATGATGACTTTTCTTGCACCGGCTTTGATGTGTCTGAAAGCCGAACTTTTATCCTTAAAAATACCGGTTGCTTCTAAAACGATGTCAACTTTTAAATCATACCAGGGCAGGCGATCCGGTTGTGATTCCCGCAGGACAGTAATTGTTTCTCCATTGACAACCAGGTTGTTGCCGATGCATTCAGCACTTCCATTGAACCGGCCGTGAACTGAGTCGTATTTGAGCAGATGGGCAAGGGTATTGGCATCAGTCAGGTCGTTGATGGCAACTACCTTTATCCGAGGATGTTCCAGTATTTTGCGGAAAGTGATACGCCCGATACGCCCGAAGCCATTGATGGCTACCCTGATCTTTTCCATGACTCAATGAATTGAATTCTCCGCCAAAGGTAGTAGAAATGCAGCAGGAATTGAGAATAAACAAGCCTTGATTAGCGAATCAGCACTACCATATTATAATAAGAATGGGGCGCTCCCAAAGCATCTCTGTAGTAGATGATGACAGTATACGTATCCGGTGTCAGATATTCCCCCATGTAGGTGCCATCCCAGCCATCATTGATGTTGTCGGAGGAAAAGACCATATCCCCCCAACGTGCAAAAATCATCATCTTGAAGTCGCTGAGGTTCTCACCATAAGCCCTGAAAATGTTGTTGTGCATATCGCCATTCGGTGTGAAGGCATTGGGGACATAGAGTGTATTGTCAGGTTTCACAGTGGCGATGTCATAGGCGGTATCAACACAGCCATATTGGTTTTCGATGATCAGGAAAACAGGATAACTACCAGTGTCAGCATAGGTATGCGCAATATCCGGAAGGTAAGCGGACTCTCCGTCACCGAAATCCCAGGTCCAGATCGTGGGATTTCCCAGGGATCGATCATGAAACTTAAAGACCGGATCAAAAATGCTCACACTTTGAGGGTGTATGGTGAAAATGGCTTGTGGCACTGGAAAAACATTGATGTATGCCGTTTTCACAAGGCTGTCAGAACATCCATAAGCGTTGGTGACAACCAGGGTAATGGTATATACCCCGCTTTTGTTATACGTGTAAGAAGGCTGCTGCAGGAATGTCTTGTCACCGTTACCGAAATACCACTCATAGATGGTGGAGGCGGTGGTTAGCTGGGATTGCTCAGTGAAGTCAATTGCCAGGGGTGGGCAGCCGGAAGTAATGCTGCTGCTGAAGGCAGCGAGTGGCACAGGGATGATTTTCACAGAATCAGTCGTGGTTGTGCTAGGGCAACCATCCTGGATAACATTCAGACTAACAGCATAGGTTCCGGCATCAGGCCAGCTGATGGTATAGGGTCCGGTTCCGCTGCCGAGGGTACTGGCACCGCTGAAGTCCCAGTTGTAGGTTGCTGCAGGCAGCCCTGTGCCTGTATAATGTACCAGGGTGAAATCTCCAATACACAAGGAGTGAAAGTCGATCAGGAAATCTGAAGTAGGAACAGGTCGGATGCCGACAGTGGTAAAGGTGGTATTTACACATCCCTTATCATCCGTTACAGTGACAGTATATATTGTACCACTGGCAGGACTCACAACAGGACCAACAGCTGTTAATTGCGGTGTCAATGTAGGATCTGCCGGAACAGAGGACCAAAGATAATCAGTACCGCCGGAAGCCAGTAGTTGTGTCGTAGTTCCCGGGCAAATCGAATCAGATGTCGGGACAATCTGAACGATGGGCAGCGGGTTAACGAAAACCACAACAGTGTCTATGTCGAAACAAGTGGCTGTCACAGTGACGATGTAGGTTGTAGTAACCGTGGGTGTAACGTCTATCGTTGCTGTCGTTGCGCCTGTGTTCCATAGATAGCTTGCACCACCTGTCGCTGTGAGCGAGGCGCTACCCCCAAAACAAATCGTTGTATCTTTCCCTGCATCAGCGGTGGGGCCATAGACCGTGATCGTAACACTATCCATGGCTGTATTGCTACAGACATCAGTCACATAGACGTAATATTCTGTTGTCCCAACCGGGCTAACCGGGTTCAGAGAGTCAGTAATGCCATTGGTCCAGGCATAGGAAAAAGGAGCCAATCCATTGGTTTTGCTTGCAATGAGCTGAACAGTGTCACCACATGGAATTGTCAAATCATCAGTTGCATTGATTTCAGGCAGCGCATAATCGATGATGTTGAAATAAACAGTGTCAAATTTGAAACCACACATATCCGCAGGTACAATAACACCAACCCATTCTTGTCCTTCCTGGATTCCATCCATGTGGGGATGAATCACCAGGGTAACAGAATCAGAGCCGACCGGAATCAGGAGCGGACTGGGAATGCTGTCATAATCAACACCATAGATGGCAGAGCTTTCTCCCATGATGGTGTAGTTGATCATAAATCCTGTTGTCGAAATATAGGGAATTTTGAATGTCATGATGGCATCAACACATCCTTCAACGGCAGTATTGGTGGCCAATTGGTTGTTAGAATAGGTGATGTTGGAAACGATGTTTGAGGAACTGAAACTCCCTTCTTCCAGGAAGACACCTGAATCCCAGGCCCGATCACCTCCATCTGCAATCGCCAGTTTAATATGATAGGAAGTACAAGGGATCACTACCGCCCATGCCGTCAACACTGTGGTGAATCCGTCATATTGAATGCTTACCCCATTTGTATTGGAGACATAAAATTGAGGATATGAAGGCATCATGTCGTTGATAGTCCCGATGGAAACAACGGTATTCGTGGTGCCTGGAACCAATGCGATGTTCCTGTCTGTATATTCTGTATAATCCAGGTCATATCCACTGAGGAAAAATCCGAAAATGTCATTCATAAGAGCACCTACGACATATTCAGGATATTCTTCAGAGCCAAAGACATAGCGAAACCTGATGGTATCACCCTGGGGAATGAAATCAAATTCCAGGATACTGGCATCAAAAGTTTCCTGGTTAGAAAGTTGTGTCAGTAAGGCATCTCCGGGTGTCATTTGCGGAAATCCAAGTCCACCTGCGTTATTGGGCCCAATGGCGTTGCTGGGTAATCCGCTGCTGAGCATTAATCCGCTGCTTAGGCCGAGGTTTGTAGGTGTAAGGCCGGTGGTAAAAGTGCCAATAGAGCTTGCTGCACCTGTAAATACGACATTGCTGGCGGTCACCCCGCTGCCCATCAGGACGTTCTGAACCAGGCTGGCTGGATCGCCTCCATCAGTGACAAGCAACTGGCCTTTCAGCAAAAATGCCAGAAAGAATAAGGGTAAGAAGAATCCTGAACGGAGAATGGTGGTGTTCAATTTTTTGAATAATAAAGACTTAGCTGTGCTAAAGTAAAAAAAAGTTTGATTGATTGTCAGGCCCCCGACATTTTTAAGACATCATTTGTGTATTAGGGGTTGCTTATCTTTCGAAAATAGAAAGAAAAAAAGGACTTTTTTTCTACTTTTACCGTTTGTAAACGGATATCTAAATCTTTCATATTTATAAACAACCAATGAACCACATTACTGAATACCTCGAGCAAAACAAAGAAAGATTCCTGGAAGAACTCTTTGGATTATTACGTATCCCTTCTGTCAGTGCCATGGCCGACCACAAATCGGATATGCTGCGTACGGCAGAATATTGGAAAGCGGCCATCCTCGCCGCCGGGGCCGACAAAGCCGAGATCATGCCTACAGCCGGGAATCCTGTCGTCTACGGTGAAAAAATTATAGATCCGGCCAAGCCTACTGTCATGGTTTATGCCCATTATGATGTCATGCCTGCTGATCCGATCGAACTATGGAAAACACCTCCTTTTGAACCTGAGATACGGGATGGGAAAATCTATGCACGTGGTGCCGACGATGACAAAGGCCAGGGCTTTATGCATGCCAAAGCCTTTGAAATCATGGTGAAAACCAATACCCTTCCCTGTAATGTCAAGTTTATGATTGAAGGAGAAGAAGAAATTGGCTCTATTAACCTTGGCGCATTTTGTGAAGAACACAAGGAACTTTTAAAGGCAGACATCATTTTGGTTTCAGATACAGGGATGATCAGTCCTGAAGTACCTTGCGTTACCGTTGGTCTTCGCGGACTGGCCTATATGGAGGTGGAGGTTACAGGGCCTGACAAAGACCTTCACTCAGGTCTTTATGGAGGGGCTGTTGCCAATCCCATCAACATTCTCACAAAAATGATTGCGTCTCTCACTGATGAGGACAACAAGATAACCATTCCAGGTTTTTATGATGCGGTAGAGACTGTTAGTGATGAAGAAAGAGCCATGCTGGCCCGTGCCCCATTCAACCTTGACAACTACAGAAAAGCCCTTGACATCGCTGAAGTGCATGGAGAAACCGGATTTTCGACAAATGAACGCACCGGGATACGTCCAACCCTCGACTGCAATGGCATTTGGGGTGGTTACCAGGGCGAAGGTGCCAAAACGGTGATTCCTTCCAAAGCCTATGCGAAGATATCCATGCGCCTTGTTCCAAACCAGGATCATGAAGAAATTGCAGCACTATTCACCAAACATTTTTTAAGCATCGCTCCACCTTCTGTTAAAGTAAAGGTAACATCATTGCATGGCGGACAAGGTTATGTTGCGCCTGTCGACAGCCCTGGCTTTAAGGCTGCCAGCCGTGCCTGTGTCGCAACTTTCGGGATTCCTCCGGTACCGGTCAGAAGCGGTGGCAGCATCCCCATCATTTCTACTTTTGAGCAAGTACTTGGTGTGAAATCTATCCTGATGGGTTTCGGCCTCGACAGTGATGCCATCCATTCTCCCAACGAAAACTACCCATTACACAATTTCTATAAAGGCATAGAAACCATCCCTTATTTCTACCAGTATTTTGTGGAAGAGTTTTCCTGATCGATGGAAGCACTTAAAACAAAAATACAGGCCCTGTCGGAGGCTTACCACCATGATGTTGTAAACATCCGCAGGCACCTTCACCAACATCCGGAGCTGTCATTCGAAGAGTTCGAAACAGCTGATTTTATTGCTGCTCAGCTTCATGCCTATGGGATTCCATTTCAAACCGGAGTAGCAAAAACAGGCATAGTAGCTTTGATTGAAGGAAAAAATCCTTCTGCCAAAGTCGTCGCTTTGCGTGCCGACATGGATGCTTTGCCCATCACTGAGGCAAATACCTGTGACTATAAATCAGAAAATGAAGGCGTTATGCATGCCTGTGGCCATGATGTCCACATGGCATCTTTGCTGGGAGCTGCCCGGATCCTGAACCAGCTCAGGGAGCATTTCTCCGGAACCATAAAGCTGATCTTTCAGCCTTCGGAAGAGAAATTCCCCGGGGGTGCTAAAGCAATGATCGAGGAAGGTGTGCTTAAAAACCCGGATGTTGCCCTGATCTTTGGGCAACATACCCTCCCCACCATGGAGGCAGGCAAGGTTGGTATGAAAGGCGGAAAATACATGGCCTCCACTGATGAGATTTACCTGACGGTGAAAGGTCGTGGCGGGCATGCAGCCACCCCTGAGCTGAACATAGACCCCATCATCATCTCTGCACATATTCTGACAGCCCTGCAACAGGTGGTGAGCCGTTATGCCAAATCGGCCATTCCCACTGTCCTCTCCTTTGGTAAGATTGAAGGAGCAGGTCGTACCAACATCATCCCGGATGTCGTAAAAATCGAAGGGACATTCCGGACCTTTGACGAAACCTGGCGGGCAGAAGCACACGAGCATATCATCCGTATCGCCCAGGGCATCGCCAGAAGCATGGGCGGGGATTGCGATGTGGTTTTTTCCAGGGGTTATCCCTTCCTCGTAAATGATGAGGAGCTTACCCAGAGAAGTTTTCAGCACGCTCAGGAATACCTTGGGATCGAAAATGTTGTCGCGCTCGACATGCGCATGACTGCCGAAGATTTCGCCTATTTTGCCCGGGAAATCCCGGCCTGCTTTTACAGGCTGGGTGTTCGTAATGAGGCCAGGGGGATTACCAGCAACCTGCACACCCCGACTTTTGATGCTGATGAGCTCAGTTTGAAGGTGGGCATGGGACTGATGGCCTGGCTTGCTATGGCAGAAATGAAACTTTAATCCTGAAAGAACTTTTTTTGAATTTGTTTGTTTACGAATTAACAACGACAGCAATCAGTCAACCATTAACAACCAATTCGAATGACCTTTACATCTTTGATTTTCTTGCATTCATTTTTCAGGTGGATACTGCTTTTAAGTTTGATTTATGCTGTCTTCAGAGGCATTAAAAGCTGGTTTGGGGATAAGTCTTTTACCCAGACCGACAATATGTTACGCCAATACACAGCCTCATTGTCGCACCTGCAGTTGCTGATTGGAGTCTGGTTGTATTTCATCAGCCCGTCAATCAGTTATTTTTTAAGCAATTTTAAAGAAGCGGTACACATTAAAAACATACGCTTTTTCGCCATGGAGCATTCTCTGATGATGGTCATCGCGATCCTTATTGTTACTGTTGGGTCAATTGTCACTAAAAGAATGAAGACTCCAGAAGGCAAGATCAAATCCCAGGTGATTTTCTTTGGTCTTGCTTTGCTGATCATTTTTGTCTCTATCCCATGGCCATTTTTGAGTTTTAGTGTGCCCAGGCCCTATTTCAGGGGATTTTAATGCACAAGACTATGCGAAATCTGCGCTTCATTATGGCCTTGTTTCTCGGGGTCCTCATGACCCAGGGCTTTGGTCAGGCTGTGCATGCTTTGGGGCAGGAGGCAGGCAGTTCATTGATTTGTGATTCGCTTCCTCCCTTGAATAAAGGCGTGTTGGATTATGTTAAGACAAAACTCAACAAGAAAGTTGGCAGGGGACAATGCTGGGACCTGGCTGCTGAAGCCTTACAATCTGTGAATGCCAGCTGGGATAGGGCTTACAAATTCGGGAGGGAAGTGGATACAGCCCATGAATGTGTTTTCCCGGGAGATATCATTCAATTTGAAAAAGTTATCGTGGAGTATACCAGGGATGGCGGCATTTACCAGGAAAGCATGGGCCATCATACGGCGGTGGTCTTCAAGGTAAATTCCAAAGGAAATTTTGAATTGGCCCACCAGAATATTGGCAATGGTTCCAACAAAGTAAACCTTACTAATCTTGATTTAAAGAATGTTTTAAAGGGGAAAATCACGATCTTTCGGCCTGTTATATAATTCAACCACAACATGCGCCGGCTCACTCAGAATTTCATCGCCTTACTATTTCTGTTTTTACAACTTTTCTCGGTACAAGCCCAGTCCTTTATCCATAAAAAAGCAGGAGAACCTCTTGATTTTCGCGAGATGCAGCGGCAGTTTGCTGCCTGGTCAAAAACCCATGACCTCAAAACCACAAAACACTGGAAGTATTTCAAACGTTGGGAAAACGAAATGCAATTGCATACCAATGGCATTGGTGAACCGGGTGACCCTGCCATTTATATTGATGCCAGTGTTACAGCTTCTACACTTAAAAGAAATTTGAAAAGCACTGAATTTCAGGTTGCTGCATGGTCGCCTGTCGGCCCCTTTGCTGTCCCAGGAAACAACACAGGGTATATGGAAAACGGCATCGGGCGAATCAACTGTATCGCTTTTCATCCAACGAATCCTGACTTGTACTATGTTGGCGTAGCCCAGGGTGGTATCTGGAAAACCACCAACAATGGTGTGTCCTGGACTCCCATCTCCGATGGTCTGCCAATTCTGAGAATCAGCGATATCTGTCTCGATCCGAATGACCCGAATACCCTCTATGCTTCAGTGTGTGATTTTGCATACATCGATATTGCACTCAGCATTGATGGCAGGAAACGAAATACGCATTATGGCCTGGGTGTTTATAAAACAAGTGATGGAGGTGCCAACTGGCAACCGACCGGCCTCAGCTTTCAACAGACTGATGGCGATGCTTCCCTCATCCGCAAAGTCATTGTTAATCCTGCCAACAGCCAGCAGTTGGTGGCTTGCGGGGTGACCGGGATCTATACCTCTGCTGATGCAGGGACTTCCTGGGTGCATGTTCAGGATTCTCTGATCTGGGACATGGTGCAGGATCCGGTAGAGCCTGATGTTTTGTATGCCGCTTCCGGCTGGCTAGCCTCTTCTGATATTGGATATGCGGCGATTTATAAGTCACTCGACTTTGGTGCCAACTGGACCCTGTTGAACACCGGCATACCCGGAACAGACAGCGTTCAAAGAATCCGGATTGCCATAGCACCCTCCGACCACAATTGCATCTATGCCATGTGTGTCGATGCCTATGATGGATCATATGGCCTTTATAAATCCCTGGATGCCGGCCAGAATTGGACATTCAGCGATCCGGGTGTGAACATGCTCGATGGTGGAGATGGCAGTGGTGTTGGTGGACAGGGGACCTATGATCTTGGATTTGCCGTCAATGCTGTCAACAAGGACATTCTTTATGTTGGAGGCGTAAATATGTGGGCTTCTCTGGATGGGGGACAAAGTTTCAATCCCGTCAGTTATTGGACCCTCTATTATGGACCAACGATTCATGCCGATGTGCACTTTATTGAAACTCAGCCGGGTACCGGAAATATTTTTGTTTGTAATGATGGCGGACTTTATCGAACAGCCACAGTCAGCCCCCAAAGCTGGGCAGATGCGCAGGCGGGTACACCTTGGCCTACCCAGTGGACAAACATCAGCAATGGAATGGCCATTACTTCATTTTACAGGCTGTCCAGTTCGCGCAATAGCCTGGGCCGCTTAGCGGCAGGTTCCCAGGACAATTCGACTTTTTATTTTAATGGTAGCGTCTGGTCAAGCATTTTTGGAGGCGATGGAATGGACAATTTCCTTGACCCAATCGATGGCGATTTCGTCCTGGGATCCAGTCAATATGGGTATTTCTACTATACCTATGATGGTGGTTTTTCCTCGATGGGTACCAATGCAAATGTCAACCAGGAAAATGCAGAATGGACTACACCCCTTGTGGCAGATTACAACAATTATGGGACTTTGTATGTAGGCTGCTCAAATGTAAACAAGTCTGAGGATAATGGCTATTCCTGGTTTAGCCTTGCACCCTTGCCATACAATGGGATTTATCCGAGTGAGATTTCAGCCCTCGCTGTAGCAAATACTGACGAGAATAAGATTTATGCAGCACGTAGGGTTAGATACGAATACAACGCTCCCGGGGCAATGTTTGTATCTTCGGATGCCGGGAGTTCATGGTTTGACATTACTGCAGGATTGCCTGACTCACTGTACATTACCAGTGTGGAGGCAAGTCAGATTGACGCGAATACAGCTTATGCCTCATTTGCGGGCTTTTCTGATAGCGTCAAAGTTTTCAGGACGACAACGGCAGGGCTTTCCTGGGAGAATATTTCGTACAACCTCCCCAACATCCCTGTAAACTGCGTAAAAACCATCCCAGGCAACGGAAGGCTGATGGCCGCCACCGACCTGGGTATATATGTGTTGAATAGTGCAGGTACAGCATGGGTCAGCCAAAGTTTGGATTTACCCAACGTCATTGTGACCGACATCGAATTTAATGTTGCCCTGAACAGGATTTACATCTCAACATTTGGTCGCGGGATATGGGAAACAGAACTTAGCAGCTTTGTGGGGGTTACAGAAAGTGCTTTGCCTGAAAATGGCGTATCCCTTTTCCCCTCTCCCAACAAAGGTGATTTTACAATTCAATTTGATGAAGGCACTGCAGTTGGTCAGGCTTTCCCCTTTGAAGTAGTGGACATCACCGGCAGAATCGTATATCGTGCAAGCTTGTCAGGCCAATTGCGCTATCATCAGTCTTTAAGCTTGTTACCCGGTATGTATTTCGCCAGGATTGGAGGCAAAGGGGTGCAAAAGTTTGTTGTGGAGTAAAACGTACTGACAGAATCAGGGGTTCAATAAAACCCCGATTCCTTTGCCTGTAGTGGCGTTCGGCAATTTAATTCCCAGCTTTAAAGCTATCGTGGGGACAATATCAGTGATTTCATAGAGCTCATAGCTTTCGCCTTTCGGGATTCCATTCCCAAACCACAAGAGCGGAACCTGGGTGTCATAGGCATAGCCACTTCCGTGGGTAGAGCCGGCACTCATCTGTTCAATCCAGCCGGGTTCCATGGTATACAGCACATCCCCGCTGCGTTTGTACAGAAAGCCGGATTGTAACTTTGAAGATAGAATTTGGGTGTAGTTTTGTTCCATCATCTGTGTCGCAGTATAGACCTGAAACACTCCCTTTTGCTTTCTGAGGAAATCTGCAAGAAGGTCCTGTATGTCTTCGAGCTTCAGTCCTTTCTCCTCAATAAGGACCCGGTTGAGATAATACTGCTCGTTGATTTCGAGTTCGATCCATTTGCCTTCACCCAGTTTTTTGTTCAGAAAAGCGATGGCATCAGCCTTTAGTCCGGCTGTGTTTAAATAGCCGGCAGGAACCCCGTGATCTGTCAGGAATTGGGGAACCTCAGCCACACCGTGGTCCCCGGTAAGAAAAAGCAGGTAGTTGCCTGCGCCAACCGCCAGGTCCAGTGCATCCAGTATGCGGGCAAGGTCCTGGTCCAGACGAAGATAGAGGTCGTTCGTCTCCCTAGACAAAGGTCCGTATTGATGCCCCACAGCATCCGGACTTGAAAAGCTGATGGCCAGCAAATCCGTGTTTGTCCCGGTTCCCAGTCTTTCTTTTTGCAGGGCTTCGATCGCAAAGTCAGTGACAATGGTGTTTCCATAGATAGAAGAATACACCTTTGCGAAATTGTCGATAGGGTAATTAAAATCAGGTTTGAGGTTTTCACTGCCAACATAGGAAGCTCCCGGAAGTGCCTGCTTCCATGGGTTTTGAAGATACTTTTTGTTGTCCTTGTTGAAGTTTAAGGCCCAGTCTGGCAGGTTTTTCATGAAGAAAGTACTGGAGACAAAGGAGCCTGAGTCAACATTAAACCAATAGGCAGCATTGGCCATATGCCCGGCTGGTAAGACAGCGGCTCTGTCTTTCAATGAAATCGCAAGCACGACAGCATGTTGGTTGGTAGCGAGTTTAAGTTCATCAGCAAGGTTTGTTGACAATAATTTACGAGCTGAGACCCCTTTGTTGTTCAGTTTGATCCCGACAACTTGTTCTGTAGAATCCGAAACACAGTTGATGATTTTCTTTGTTGATCGGTCATACCAATCATTCCCAACGATGCCGTGATAGGCCGGTGTGGTTCCTGACCAGATACTTGCATGCCCCGGTCCAGTATACGTAGGTATGTAATTAAAGTGAACGTTTCTGCAATTGAATCCATCCCGCATCAGGCGTTTAAACCCGTTTTTCCCGAATTGGTCATAGAAACGGTAGAGGTATTCTGTACGCATCTGGTCGACTACGATGCCCACAACCAGCTTAGGTTTGGGCTTTTGCTGGGCATGTGTCGGGATGACAAACAGGTATAGGAAAAAGAAAAGAAGCAGGTTTTTTTTCATAGCCATAGAAAATAGCCTTCAAAGGTATTGTTTTTGAAATACATCCTGGTTTCCGAAACTGCCCGTCCTGCCTTTGTAGTGGTAGCAGGGGGCAGCTTTTTTGCCATACCTTTGCGGCAGCTTAGGTTCAGGCCTGAGGGATAATTTATAAAAACAGTATGCGTATTTCAGCTTTGGTTTTTGATTTTGGGGGTGTGCTCATTGATTGGAATCCCCGTTATGTTTTTCGTAAGATTTTCAAGGAAGCGCATGAAATGGAGTGGTTTCTGGAGAATGTATGTTCAAATTCCTGGAATCTTGCCTTGGACAAGGGATATCCTTTTGCGGCAGGTGTCAAAGACCTTCAGGAGCAATACCCTGATTTTCATGATCACATTGCATCCTATCATCTGCATTGGGCTGATATGTTGGGGGGTGAGATGCCAGAATCAGTCAGGATACTGCAGGAAATCCAGGCAGCGAATTACAAAGTCTATGGCTTAACCAACTGGTCGCATGAAACATTTCCGGAAGCACTCAGGCGGTATTCATTCTTGGGTACTTTAGACGGCATTGTAGTATCCGGACAGGAAAAGCTGGTGAAACCGGATCCAGCCCTGTTCAGGCTTTTGATCGACAGGTATCAGCTGCACCCGCCAACCACTGTTTTTATTGATGACAACATGCTGAATGTCACGGCCGCTGAAGGACTGGGCTTCATTTCCCTCCACTTTACTACAGCTGATAAATTGCGGCAGGATTTGCAGGCGCTTTCTGTGCTTTAGCTTTTTTACAACGGGGATGGCGCCAAAATAATTTCCGGAACAGATGAAGCGGTTTGCGATAATCAAGCGGATGTTCGTCGCAATGCAGAGTTTTATTTAGTCCAAACATATCCCGTGTCTGTATAGTTTGTATTTTTGATTTTCAGGAATCATCACCATGCAAGAGAAAAGTAGTACCCCAAAGATCATATACGGTTGTATGGGCCTAGGTGGAGGCTGGACACGGGATCCTATCGGTCCGGAAGAAGAACGCCAGGCCAATCTTGCGATAGATACTGCGCTTGCCCATGGCATCAATACTTTCGACCATGCCGATATTTATGGATTCGGAAAATCGGAGATCGTTTTCGGGAAGGTCTTGAAATCCAGGCTTGGTTTGCGGGATACAATCAGGATACAGTCAAAAGCAGGAATCTGTCTCAAGACCGGACCCAACAATTCAAATACCTTTAATTTCTCAAGGGAACACCTTGAAAAACAAGTAGAAACGAGTCTGAAGTCATTGCAAACCGACTACCTGGATGTTTTTTTGCTACACCGACCTGATCCCCTGATGGATCCTGAAGAAGTGGCAGAGACCTTTTTTTATTTGAAAAATCGTGGTTTGGTCAGGTCCTTTGGCGTGAGCAATATGTCTGTCATGCAAATCCAGTCCTTGCAGAAATTCTGGGAAGATCCCCTGGTAGCAAACCAGATTCAGTTTGGGTTGGCGCATACTTTGTTGTTGGAGGATGGCGTATTTGTGAATATGAAAAGAGATACCACATGGAGTGGGATGGGCGGAATGTTGCCTTATGCCCAGTCCAATGGCATGGAATTACAAGCCTGGCGGCCCTTAGACAAAGGGCTTTTTATGAAGGATGCTGCTCCGGGGGATGCCCCTGAAGTGCTTGCTACCAAAGCACTTGTGCAGGCGATGGCAGAAAAATACGAAACGGAGGTCACATCACTCTTGTTGGCCTGGGTTTTGAAACTTCCTTGCCGCATCAGTGCTGTCATCGGAAGTACACAACCGCATCGGATAATCAGTGCAGCAAGTGCGATGAAAGTAAATATTAGCCGGGAAGATTGGTATAAGCTGTGGCTTACCGCAAATAACTTAACTTTACCGTGACAGAAAACCTTAAGAAACTTAACATGGAAGAAGAAGCAGAATTGTCCATCCGCAGCATGAAGCAGGATGAAGTGCAGGAAATCGCATTGGAATGGGCTGCAGCAGAAGGGTGGAATCCAGGGATTTATGACGCCCCTTCGTTTTATAGTGCTGATGACAAAGGCTTTTTCGTGGGGTTTCTGGATGATGAGCCCATTGCCTGTATTTCCGCTGTGGCTTACAGCAGGGATTTTGGTTTCGTCGGGTTTTACATCGTAAAGAAAGAATATCGCGGGCGGGGTTTTGGGAAAGAGATGTGGGAAACAGCCATGGATTACCTTCACTCTCAAAATGTTGGACTGGATGGGGTGCTGGATCAGCAGGCCAATTATGCCAAATCAGGTTTCGTACTGGCCCACAAGAACATCCGCTGGGAAGGAAAAGCACAAAAGTGTTTTGAGAAATTCAGAGAGATCCTTCCGCTATCCAAAGTGCCATTGGATGAAATCATTCGGTATGATGCCAATTTGTTCCAGGCTTCCCGGGCACAGTTTCTTTCTTCCTGGATACGTCAGCCCAAAAGTGCAGCCTTTGTCGCCATGCTGGATGCCAATATCGGCGGTTATGGCGTGATCAGGAAATGCAGAAGTGGCTACAAAATCGGACCCTTGTTTGCCAACAATGCAGATCTTGCCGAGAAAATCTTCCTGTCGCTCATCAATGCTATTGAGCCGGGTTCCCAGGTTTTCCTTGACACACCTGAAGTGAATGAAGCTGCCATCACACTTGTCAAACGCTATGGGATGCATGAGACCTTCCAGACTGTAAGGATGTATACCAAACCCAAGTCAAAGGTCGATGTCCAGAAAGTTTTTGGAATCACTAGTTTTGAACTGGGCTGAGAAAACTACGAGATTAGCTTAAGCCTATCCAGGCTGCCAGGCCCAGACCAACCCATATCAAACCCTTGATAAGAAAGAACATAAAACCTGCAAAACCTGCACGTTTTATCCACTTACTGTTTTTCAGGAGAAGTCTTTTCATTTTTATTTTTTTTTCCGGGCTTTCGTTACTTTGTAAGTTCTTACCTTGAATGTGGTTTTTAACACATTCATTGGCATAAATGTTCATAATTGCAGGCAATTTGCCCAAATGTGTTATGAAAAATTTCCCCCTATGAAGTCAATAAAGCCCTCTGTTATTCTTCCATTTTTAATCGTCCTGGCATTTTCTGCCTGTACCAACCGACCCAAAACTACGGTCAGGGATGATTTTGCTGAGTTTTACAATGCCGCCCATGTGGTTGGTTCTTTCGTCTTGTATGATCAGAAAAACGATGCCTACATTACCTACAATCCTGAGCAGCTGAACCGCATGTTTACGCCGGCTTCGACATTTAAAATCTGTAATTCCTTGATAGCCCTAGAAACAGGGGTAATCGCAGATGAAAATGCTGTGCTGAAGTGGGATAGCGTCCCTAAGTCAAATCCAGAATGGAATTGCGATCAGGATATGAAGTATGCCATCAGGAAGTCAACAGTATGGTTTTACCAGGAACTTGCCAGAAGGGTAGGAGCAAAAAGGATGAAATCATGGCTCGACACCTTACAGTACGGCAATGCTGATACTGCCGGTGGCGTCGATAAATTCTGGCTTAGCGGAAATCTCAGAATCAATCCGGAACAGCAGATTAACTTTTTACGCGGACTCCATGACGAAGCCTTACCGATCTCTAAACGAAGTATGGACATTGTAAAGAAGATCATGATTGTTGAAGATACCCTCGGCTATGTTATGAGGGCGAAATCCGGCTGGGGATTTCAGGATAAAACTGAAATAGGATGGTATGTTGGATATTTGGAAACCAATGACAATGTCTATTATTTTGTCAATTGCATACAGGCTCCTGAATTTGTTGCCAATGACATGGCTAAGTTGTTCTCAGCAGGGCGCAAGGAAATCGTCTTTGACATACTCAAGCGACTGAAATTGAGATAGATGATGTTTTTTAATTGAGCTGTCCTGATCTTGTTTCAAGATGTGTTTCTCATCTTTAACCATTTTTTGTTGATTTGAATCAACAATTTCGTTGATAAGTGTCAATGTTGATTTGATGCGTTTCCATATTTATGGTGACAACTATCACGCTTGATACACATGTTCATGTTTACATCTTTGTTATTTTTGTTACAAATGCAATTATAGCCTTTGGTTTTGTTTGTCGGTACTTTCACGTAGTTCCGCCCCCCCACTCAAGTCAAACAAGGTGAATGAAGGCAAATTAGAATGATATTGGGTTTTCTGCCTCTCGGAATTTGAGTTTTCAATTCATAAATACACGCATACTAACAAACAAAAACACATGAGAAAAATTATTCTTTTTCTGGGTTGCTGTCTTCTGGGATGGGGTTCTACAGCCCTATTTGCTCAGCAAGGCAACACAGCCGCAGGTGGTCAGGCCGAAG